>Ga0209624_10000690_pt1 | contig 29373 bp, 31 predicted proteins | sample JacPinW_OM2H0_O1_FD_188565 | JGI IMG/M metagenome (GOLD analysis project Ga0209624, IMG submission 188565) | Forest soil microbial communities from Algoma, Ontario, Canada - Jack Pine, Ontario site 1_JW_OM2H0_O1 (SPAdes) (version 2) | ecosystem: Environmental > Terrestrial > Soil > Boreal...
TGGCGAGCTTCGCAAGCAAATACGCGTTGCGGCGTCGCTCTTGGTCTGTCGTGGTTTTCTTTTCGGCCAATACCGCCAGTTCGTCGAGCATCGAACGCACTTCTACGAAAAACTGTTTTGCTGTACTCATGTGATTGCACTTCCTTGTCTGATTTGTGGTGCGGGTCTTACAGTCCGAGCACGACGTTGCGAAGACCTTTGCGGGCTTCTCGCGTGTCGGATACTTCTACGACTTCGGTCAACGTGGGCACTCGAATACCACGGCTCCGGCATTCGACCGCGACACGTTCGGGCACGGCACCGACGAACAACGAGCGCACTTGCGCGGACGTTCCGGGGTAGGCCGGGTAGGTTACTGGACTCACGTCAACCAAATCCACGTCTCGGAGATGACGAATTGCGCAGCTTTGTCCCGTTTCTTCGTCAATTCCGTCTTCCCAATCTTGTTTCTTTGTGACAAAACCGAACGACATTTCGTCCAAGTCGCCACGGCTGCAAAGCTCTCGCACGTCGCGTCCGTCCGACGTATTCGGAAGGTCGCAGTCAAAGTGCAATCCGCGAGTGTCTTCGGCGAGTCGGAGCGTTCCCGATTTTGTGCGACCGAGAAGCATCGAAGAGTTATGGTCCCGCAAGCACTTCACGTCAGCTTGAGTGCGAATCGCACGGCCAAACATTCCTTGATGACAGACTTCTCTAAACCCAAGGGAGTTGTCGGTGCTCCGACGATTGAAAACCGCTGCGTATCCCTGCAATGTCTTTCCGTCGCCAGACACGCGGACTTCGGTGCCTGTCTTGATGAATCGTAGTTCCATTTGCGTTTACCGCCTGTGTTGGTTTGTGGTGCGTGCTGCGTTACTTCACTTGCGAAAGTTTGAAAGCGCGAAACATCTTGTACAGAGGAACGAGCGATGGTTCGATGTGCGAGTATTCATACTCGTTGAGTTCGGTTCCCTTGATGAACCGTTTAAACGCCGCAACAACGTGCTCTCGCGCCGCTTCCTGTCGCAGCATTTCTAGTTCTACTTTCGGTTCGAGCACGATGTGTTGGATAGCGCAGAATTCCGTCACTCTGCCGAAGCTACCGCGCTCTGCCAAGTATTGCGCCGCTTCCTGTTGAACGGTCAACGCGGATGGGTGCAACGAGTCGCCGAGCTTGAAATCTTCGGGCTTCTTTTCAGTGTGTATCGTCAACGTGTATCACCTTCTTTCTTTTTGGAGTTGAGGATTCGACCTGTTACTTTGTCTCGAAAACTCTTCACGCGTTCGCGGGTTGTCTCGATAGTCCGGCAACCGCAACTTTCTGATTGTCGTCTGCGAAGGTCACTTCCCGATATGGCTTTGATTGCCCCGCATGTACACTCACACCACCAAAACGCATGACCGAATGATGCGATGCGGGCGAAATCGAAGACGCGCCAGCGTCCGTAACGATTTCCTTTTTCGTTTATGAGAGAATCCCATCCGACTTCACCGTCGGGATTCCTGACCGCGACTTGAAACATGGTGTTACCGCTCGGATTTTCGGCGACTCTGTTTTGCTAAGTAGTCGGCTTCGATTTGTTTTTGCATCTGACACTGCGCGTCAATCGGGCAGCGCACATCCGGGTAATATCCGTGCGGCACTTCGTCAATTTCATTTTCTACTTGCTCTCGCGTCATTCCGAAAAGCCGGACAAGTGTGTATCCCGTTCGAGCTTCAAGCTGCGCGAACGTTTCTTTGGTGCAACAATGACAGGACTCGGCGTTCGGACGCATCGGGCAGGGAATCTCACGAACGCTGACCGTCTTCGTCGCAAGCTCAAGATGCTCATGTATCGTGAGCTTCTTTTCGGAGAATGCCGCATTCGGGTCGAGCTTCGCCGTGAAGTCTGCAATTATTTTCTGTGCCGTGTCCGGGTCGAGCTTGTTTGCTGACGCGTCCCAAAAGTCTTTCACTTCGGCGCGTGTAACCTTGATGCCGACCGCTGCCAACTGTTTGACAGTTTGGCGAATTGTGTCGCTATGTCTCATTTCGTGGCCTTCATCCTTTCAATGGCTCCGCTAATCAGAGCGAGCGCCGGATTTTCTCCTGCTTGGATTTTGTTCCGCTGATTCAGCATTTTCGTAAGCTCGCGGGCCAAGTCAGACGACAGGCGCACGGCGGGATTCGCCTTTGAGCCGCGCTCGCCTTCGATGGACATTCCGTTCTTGGCAATGTCGGCGTCCGCCGCTGCTTTCTGCGAAAATAATCTGGCGTAATGCTCGGCAGATTCCACGTTGTCGAAAACTTTCGCGCCGACGAGTTCGCGGTACTTTTTCGCGCCGATTTCGTCAAGGTCATCCGGCGCAACCACGTCATCGGGCTTCGCGGGCTTGGAAGCAATCACGAAGGGCTTTTTTCGCCGGGCAATCTCAGCTTTGGAATGGTGCCCGGAGTTCCCGCGCTGTTTGATTTCGTTCGGCGTCAGTTTGCGAACCATTCGCGTAGCCTTTCCTAAATATTTGTTCGGTGTTTGTGTGACTAAAAAAGGAATTTCGACGTTTTGCCTCGGGCCGATTTCCAAAAGCGGCGCACGGTGTGCAGGGGGCAGGGTTTAATCATTTTGATACCCCCATGTCCTCTGCCCTATATCGCCGCGTAATCATTGGTTGTTCTTCATGTCGTGGCGAATAAAACACGAAGACGCGACAACTACGCCGACACTTTCGATACCCACGAAGCGAACGCCGCAGCCTCACGCGCATTGCCTGTCTTCGCGTAACACCATCGCTCTAGTTCGTCCGGCGTCATTGTGCTGCGTATGACGATGCGAGCGAAGCGTGCAACGATGCGTTCACACACTGCCGCTATACGTTCTCTGACACTCATGGCTTTCTGTTCTCCTGTGTTTGCTTGGCTTGATACGCTGCGCGGGCGTGTGTAATGCATCGCTGCGCGGGCTGTGTAGTCGGCCATGACAGCGGCGGTTTATGCTGCGAGATTGCGGCGGACTTTGACGTGTGCCATTTGTAGAGCGAGCCGTGCTTGGTTGCTGTCTGCCGGGTCGAATATGGCAAAGACTTCGTTGCTGTCGTTCGGCTGCGAGACGTTCATTCCGGCGTTACGAAACAACAATCGCACGTGCTTACACTTCTTGTGACTGTCTGACTTGACGCGCACGCTCAAGCGACCGTCGCAGATACCGTGTCCGATGTGTCCGGCTTTTCCCGGCACGTATGTGTTGCCGCCATCTTGATGTGACACTTTGACGCTATACGTTGCTGCGAACTGTTCAACACTCACGCTGTGCGCTCCTGAATCGTTTGGACTTGTTACCAAACGCGAATCGAGAATGTAACTTCGCCATCAACCACTTCGATTTCGTGTTCCTCAATTGCCGCAATGTCCGCTTCCGTCAGTGTGCCGACGAACTTGTGGAGCTTTTCCGCGACACCTTTGGTGCTCGAAATCCACGGCTTGCCAGTGTTCAACGTGGCGGTGGTTTCACCGATGCCGACGTGCGGTGCTCTCTGTGCGCTTGCTGTGATTGGTTCTGACATTTTCAGAGCCTTGCCTTTCCGTCCGAATGCTGCGCGAAAACATCCGTCCCGATAATCCGGTTGAGCTTTGCTTCAAGCTCTTTCGTCGTTCGGAACACTTTGTACAGGCGGAACATCGTTGGTCCGTCCACGCCGTATTTCGTGCAGAACGCACCGAGTTCGTTTTTCTCAGCGTCGGACAATCCGCCGGAAGCAATCAGTTCGAGAAAGTGCTTCATAGGCTGCGCGGTTTGCTTCGCAGCGAGAATGTTTTCAACGGCTGCGATGACCGCCGGGTCTGACGTTGCGGCTTTCACCGCTTCGATGGTTCCGTGCGTTTCGAGCATGTACGCCGCGACTGCTTGGATATCTGCCATGATGATTGCTCCTGATTTCGTTCGTTGCGCTTGGTTCGTGCTGCGCTTGATTACTTCTTTTCGATTTTGTTCGGTTTCAGAATGTCGGAGCCGAGAAGCTGTTCCACCGTGCCGACGTTTGTAGCGGATTTCGGCAGCGCATCCGGATTGAGTCCGCCGGGCACGTTGCGAAGGAAGTCGGTCGCTGTTTTCTGGTCCTTACTCATTTCGGTGTTCACTTTGGGTTCTGCCTTTCGTTTAGCGTTTGACGCGCCGGAAGCGTTGCGGCTTTTCGTCGTTCGCTTCAATCACCCCGCGCTCAATGAGTCGGAGCACTGCTTTTCGCCACGGCGGTTTTGCGTCCGTCCTGCAAATATCGTAAAACGTAATCGGCGACGGAGAACCGTCAATCACGGCAAGAACTCGGTCGCATGTAATCTGCAAATCTCGCTCACGGATTCCGTCCGCTTCTATGCGCTCAATTCCTTCCGGTTCACGCCGGAGAATTCTGCGCGTCTCTTCTTCGTCTTCTCGTATCGCCACGCTGTACGGTTGCTCAAGGGTGGTCCCGCGATGCGGGTTGGGCGGTTTGTTCATAGTCGTGCTTCCTTGCTGGAATCGTAGCGGCTGCCCGGCGAGTGAAACTCGCTCTACTGTCCGTTAATGTAATCTCATTCAAGCTGCCTCTCAGACTTGAATCTCAGACTCTTTCAGACTATGTATGACGTACACGTGCTTTGAAGCACGCCACGGTGCATTTGAAATGCACGTACACGTGCTTCAAATGGACTTGTGCGTGCTTTCAATCGTTGATTGAAATGCACGTACACGTGCTTTTGCGTCACGAAATTTGCTTTCCTGCTTCGTCATACACGTGCTTGATGCAGTTCTTGAATCCGTGCCGTTGCACCCACTCCGCATGTCGAACGACGCGATATGTTCCGGCACCGCCGATGCCACGATGCGGCGCTGTAGTGACGACCAGCCAACCGTTTTTTACAAGCCATTGCGTCGCGTGCTGAATCATCCGGCGAGTCGCGCACACGTACCAGACTGCCCGAGTTGGATACAGCGTGAACGAGTCCGATTCTTGCGAGATGCAAACAGCGTTTATCCAATCCCACAGAGAGAACGCATACGGCGGGATATGGGAACGCTCGCGGCAAGGCGCGCCGTTACCGACCGTCAGATGTGACGACGATTTCATTTAGGCCGCAGCCTCTTCGGTCTTGCCCAAAAGTATTCGCAGCGCGTTGGCTTCTGCCGCTGTTCGCTTCTCCGGTTGCTTGAAGAGCGCCGAAAATGCGAGCCGTGCGGCAGTCTCTTGCACCGGGTCAAAGCGCCTTACTTCGATGTCGGACATAGCCGCTCTCCCTTCCACTGCAATCATTGCAATCGAGTTCTCCGGGCATCCGTGCCCATTACCCCGCTATCTGTAGAGGACGCCGCGCGTTCGCATTTGTGCAACTTGTTGAAAATGCAGAGCGAGTTTTTCGACTTTACGGAGACGAGTTTTGAAAATAATCGTCAGGCTCCTGACTCTTCGTCATAGTCGTCGTGGAGCACTTCGCTACCAGTCTGGTCGAAGTCGTTCGAGCTATCCGGCGTTCGCTGGCCCCAACTGTGACCTTTGTCGAAGCTCTCCAAGGGTTTCGGATGTTTCGTGCGAATCGTCTTCCGGTCGCCGTCGTCGTCGCCGAAGTCGGCAATGACTGAATCGCCGTCGCCGCTGACACCGCGTCCGGCGGCCCGGTCAACAAGCGCGTCGTCTTCCGCCTTCGTCCGGTTGAACTCGTCGGGCAGTGGTGGCTTGCCTGTGGTCGGTTCGGATTTTATTAAGCGAAGGAAAAAAGCGTTTCGGATGATTTCCTGTTCAAATCCGGCAAGCCAGACGCTGAGTCCGACATCTCCGGTTCCGAGTTTGTTAGCAAGCTCTTCCCGCGAAATGTTTCCCGCCGCGAGCAACACGTAGTCACGCACTTGCCATGCCGGAAAGTTCTGAGCGAGTTCTTCGTGCTCCAATAGCTTCGCCACGTCTCGCGCCGTGAGTTTGTGGCGCACGCGAGCCGCTGTGTGACGAAGTGCCTTGTTGAGCGCACGCGATGACGCTTTTTCTTTGTTCGTGGGAATGCCGAGATTTTCACGCGCAACAACCTTTTGCCCGTGGAGTGGCACAAGTTGGTGGGTTGGAATCTCCGGCCTTTGTGGGGATTTTGTCGGTGTCTCTTGGGTGATTGACGACCCAACAAGAAAACGACGACCAGTGGGCTTCACGAACGCACCATCACGCCGACGCGGTTGCGCCGGGCAAGCCAATCGGAATTGTTGGCGCTGACTGTTGGAAGCGATTCGAGAAACTTGTCCGCTTCATCCCTAAGAACGATTAGGGATTTGCCGACTTTCTTGGCGGCAAGTTTTCCCTGCCAGATTGCCATTCTTACTTGCCAGTGCGTGAGTCCCGCATAGGCAGAGACTTGCGGAATTGTGAAAGCTCGTTGAGAAGGGTCTAGCGAAACTAATTTCTTGGCGGGAGCTACTTTTTGTCGCTGCATCGGTAAGCCTCAAGGAAAATTCGCCTTGGGCATACCGCAGCACCGTTTGATACGGTGATTCTTGGTGTCCCTACTTTGCGTTTCGGCCAGCGGTCAGAAGACAACCGGAACCGCACCCACTATCTACGGCACAGCGTGACAGCGGCACAGCACGGTCGAGACTTCTCTGACTTAGCCCAAATAGGATAGCACATTTTGCCCCATTTTTCAAGGGTTTTTCACGATATCGCGCGGAGCCACGTGCTACTGCCGTGCTACTGTTCGACGCCGATTTGACAAATTTTCGACTAGCACCCGGCCCGCATTTTGCCGATGCGCTTTCAATGCTCAACTCAAATCATTTCTGCCGCTTGCGCGTAAGTCACACTGCAAACGACCGCAAAAGATGGAAAATCCAAATGGCAGTGGGATGGAATCCCCCCCTCTCCGCCAGATTCCAAGTGTACGGTCCGGAGAGATCCTTTACATAACGTTCTGGAGACATGGTTTACACAACGTACCTAGGACATAGGTAACACTCAAGGCTATAGCGGTTCTCGCGTGCTTCCCGATGGGGCGTCCCCGCCGAGGTTCACTTTCCCTGCGAACGATCGGTACACAAATGTGGAGTATCCGACGGCGAGCGCGATTCCAATAAACCACCAGATCAGTCCAATCTTCAGTCCGTATGTTCCCGCCTTGGCATTCTCCGCTGTCAGTGCATACAGCGGGTTCCGAGCGGGAAGGACCATGGGATAGACGCCGAACACGGCGCTGGTCAGCATTCCAGCTAGATACGCGCAGGAACCGAGGAATGCCTTCCATTCATCCTTTCTCGCGAGATAAATCTTCACTGCTCCCATTCCCGCCGCTGCAAGCAGCGGAAATAGGACTCCCCAGGGCCATCTGGAAAAGTTCTTCTCTATATTCGGTTGCACGTGAAACGAGACCCAGGTAACCAGAATCGACAGCAGTGCCACGAGCCACCATGTGCTGCCTGCGCCGCGTGCAGCTCGCTCACTGAGTGCGCCCAGCGTTTTCATCCTTACCCACAAGGCTCCGTGCATCACGAGTGCAGCGAGCGCTAGCACACCCACCAGAACCGTGTACCAGTCCAGAATCCCGGGATTATCGCCGAGGCGGAAATTGGTCCACAACGGTTCAAAGAAATAGCCGCTCCCGTCAAGAGGTACACCTCTGACGACATTGCCCAGGGCTGCGCCGTAGAAAACGGCGAGCAAGGCACTGGATGCGCAGAACAGGAAATCCCACATTGGCTGCCAGACAGCGCTGCGGATGTGATTGCGAAACTCGATCGAGACGCCCCGGACGATCAGCAGCCAAAGCACCATAGTGAGCGGCAAATAGAATCCGCTGAAGCCGCTCGCATACAGCGCGGGGAAGGCGAAGTATAGCGTTCCACCCGCCGCGATCAGCCAGACTTCATTTCCATCCCAGACCGGACCGATGCTGGCAAGAACCAGGCGGCGTTCCTGGTCTGTCTTGGCCACCAGCAGGTGGATGGCGCCGGCGCCCAGATCAAAGCCGTCCAGCAAGACGTATGCGGCAATCATCAACGCCACGAGGCAAAACCAGATCGTTTCCATCGCTTCTTCTCAATGCTCCGGCACGAGTGGGGTGCCGGCTGCGTCCAACCGCCGCGGCTCGGGCCCGATTTCGATCTCGCGCCAGATCAAGAACAACCAAAGAATTGCAAGTACCCCGTACATCCCCGTGAAGCCAATCAGGGTAAACCATGCATTCCCGGCGCCAACGCGAGGCGAGATACCATTCGCCGTCCGCATCAGCCCGTAAATAAGCCATGGCTGACGCCCCAATTCCGCCGTCATCCATCCAGCCGTATTTGCAATGTAAGGCAAAGGTGCGCACATCATCAGAAGCCACAGCATCCAGCGCGACCGATATATTTTCTCGTGCCAAAGCAGAAATGCCGCCACCAGCATCACGGCGATGAAGATCGTCCCCAACCCGACCATGACGTGGTAGCTGTAGTAGAGAAGCGAGATGCGGTCCGGCCAAAGGTCCTTCGAGAAACCCTGAAGGCCTTGGACGTTGGCGTTCCATTTGCGGTAGGTAAGAAAACTCAGGGCCTGCGGGACCTCGAGCGGATTATCCAGGCGCATCTTCGGAACGTCCGGTTGCCCCAGAATGGCAAGCGGCGCGCCCTGCTGCGTCTCAAACAACCCCTCCATGGCCGCAAGCGTCACCGGTTGCTCCTTGGCGACCATCTTTCCCTGCAGGTCGCCAGTGGGGAACAGTTGCAGGCAAGCCGCTGTCACGCCCACGAGGACACCGGTCTTCACGAACATACGCCCGTACGCCTCGTCGCGTCCCGTCAACAGGTAGAACGCGCCGACGGCGGCCATCACGAAGCAACCGGTCTGAGTCGCGCCCATCATGGTGTGCGCATATTGCCAGACCGCCCATTTGTTCAGAAGCAGTCCCCAAAAGCTCGAGAGCAGAATTTCGCCACGCGAGCCGACTGTGTATCCGGTCGGGTGCTGCATCCAAGCATCGGTCGCAACGATCAGATACCCGGACATCCAGGAACCCAGCCACACCAGGAACGCGGCCCACCAGTGACCGATTCGCCCAAGTCTCTTCTCGCCATATAGGAACAGTCCCAGAAAGCTGGACTCCAGAAAAAACGAGAAGATTCCTTCCATGGCCAACGTTTGCCCGATCACACCGCCCGCGGTCTTTGAGAATTCCGCCCAATTCGTTCCAAACTGAAACTCCATGGGGATACCAGTGACGACTCCCAATGCAAAGTTGATCCCGAAGATTCGGGCCCAGAAGCGCGCTCCCCGGTTGTAGTGTTCATCGCCGGTTCGCAGTGCCTTGGTTTTCAAATAGACGAGAAGCAACGCGAGGCCCATCGTCAATTGGGGAAAGATGTAGTGGAACGTAATTGTAAACGCGAACTGAAGGCGATGGACTCCGAGAGCTTCTTCCACGAGGCCTCGCTAGCGTTCTGAGAACCGCAACTTGGCTATGCTGTGCCCCAGACTTTGCGGGCTGTGCTTGTCACCAGCTCGAGCTTGCGCCACTGCTCGTCCGAGGTGAGCAGGTTGCCGGCGGCGACCGACGCGAAGCCGCACTGGGTGCTGAGCGCGAGATTCTCGAGGGGGATAAATCTGGCGGCCTCGTCAATTCGACGCCGCAGGTCGTCCTGCGATTCAAGCTTGGGAGACTTTGTGGTGACAAGGCCCAGCACGACGCGTTTTCCGCGCGGCACCAGGCGGAGAGGCTCGAAGCCTCCCGCGCGCTCGCTATCGTATTCCAGCAGGAAGTTGTCCACGTCGAGCATCCCAAAAAGTTTCTCGGCGATGGCGTCGTAACCTCCTTCAGTGTACCAGCGGCTGCGGCTGTTTCCGCGGCAGATGTGAACCGACACGGCGACCTTACTGCGCGGGATGTCTTTCAGAAGGGAATTGTCGCCAGCGACGGATTTCCTGAACTCCTCGTCCGGCTTCATGCCGTCGCGCTCGAGCCTGCCGCGCTGGATCGGGTCCAGATAGTGAGAATAAAACGGCGCGTCGAGCTGAATATAGGTGGCACCCTCGGTGACGAGCCACTTGATTTCGTCTCGCACGATTTCGACCAGCTCTTCAAGCAGAGCGGCATGCGTGGGATAGAACCGGCTGCTGACGCCGCGCTTGTAGCTGGAGACCATGAAGTTCGACGGCGCGGGTACCGTGATTTTGAATGGGCCGGGAGAGGACTTTTTCAGGAACGGAAGCTCGTGTGCGGTTAATTTGCGAACCTTTCGCAGCTTTGCGCCAACGGCCTGCGCCGAGCTGGCCTCGAAGCCGCCGCCGGGACCTTTCCAATCCAGGATAACTTTGTCGGCAACAAATCCCTCAACCGCCTCGGCCATGTCGGTGAGCCAGGAGCCGCGGCGTAACTCGCCATCGGTGAATACCGAGGCTCCAGCCCTGCGCTGGCCGTCGAAGACCTGGAGGATGGCGCGGTCCTCGGTGGTCCGCAGCTCCTCGAGCTTGATTTGGCCCTGGGCGTAGGCCGCGCGAGACTTCAGAAGATCGGGTGGACGCAGGAAGCTTCCAACATTTTCAGCTTGGTAACGTGGGGGCATTTGTGTCGGTCCTTAGGTGGCTGCGGGTTTGGTTGACGAAATCTGTAGCGCGATTCAATAAGCACGATTTGGCGCCGAGCATAGTCTGCGACCCGCAAAAAAGTCAATCCGAACGACGAAGTTGGTCGTCGCAAAGTAGAAATGTCCGGTCTCATCGGTGGACCGGAGCGATCAAAGCGGACGTTCCTACTTTGCACAATCCGGACATTTCTACTTTGCGGCGACAGGTATGAACCGAATGTTGACACGTACAACGATGGGCCAGTAAGATTCCGGGCTACTGGACGCTTCTTTGGGTATCCTTGCGGGAGCTTTCGAAGGGGAGACATTTCGATGAAAAAGATTCTGTGGGCCACACTGATTCTGGCGACATTTTTCGGCGGGAGGGCTAGCGCGCAGAATCCGAACCCTGCAGGAGCCCCGACACCCGGAGCGCCCACGACGGCGACGGCCGCACCGGGCGCGACCCCGGCACCCCCAGCGCCGCAGGGGCGCAAGAAGCGCATCGCGATATTCGACTTCGATTACGCCACGGTGCAAACCGTTTCAGCAGCGGCATTCGGAACCAATGTGGACGTCGGCAAGGGCATTACGGACCTGCTGGTCAAATATTTGGTTCAGGACGGAACGTACTCGGTGATCGAGCGCCAGGCTCTGGACAAGATCATGTCCGAGCAGAATTTCTCTAATAGCGATCGTGCGAACCCGAATTCCGCCGCGAAGATCGGAAAACTCTTGGGTGTCGACGCCATTATCGTAGGCGCGGTCACTCAATTCGGGAATGACACCAAGACGACGAACGTGGGTGGCGCGGGTGGGGGCTTTGGAGGATTCGGTGTCGGCGGCTTCTCGCATAAGAATACCAAGGCGATTGTGAACATCGACGCGCGCATCGTCGACATCGACACCGCCGAGATTCTCGGCGTGGCCGAGGGCCACGGCGAATCGTCACGATCCAGCACGGGACTGCTGGGCGGCGGCGGACATTGGGGCGGCTGGGGCGGCGGTGGCGTCGATTTCGGCAACAGTGACTTCCAGCAAACGATCCTGGGGGAGGCCGTGAAAGCCTCCGTGGAACAGATGAGCGCTGGACTTATCGCCGACAACACCAAGCTTCAGGTGCGGACAATTATCGTGTCAGGACTGGTTGCGGCAGTGGACGGCGGTCAAATCGTTTTGAACGTGGGTGCGAAGTCGGGCGTAAAAGTAGGCGATCAGCTCTCGATTGATCGCATCACAAAGACGATCAAAGATCCGGCAACCGGCGCGGTGCTCCGGCAGATGACCACGCCCGTCGGCGTGGTTAAGGTCACGGACGTGGACGATGTTTCCGCGGTTTGCACTCCGGTTTCAGGTACGGGATTTAAAGTGGGTGACGCGGCCAAAACCGTTACGCAGTAGGCGATCCGGACCTAGCGTTCATTCCATCGGAAGGCCGACGTAGTTCTCCGCAAGTGACTGCGACGCGGCGCGCGAGCTGGTTACGTAATCGAGTTCAGCCAGCTGACGGCGCTGATCGAAGGCGTTATCGGTGTCAAACAGGTGCAGCATCGAGGTCATCCACCAGGAAAACCGCTGCACTTTCCAGACGCGCCGCAGGCAACTCTTGGAATAGTCCTCCAGCAGACTCCGTTTCCCTGATGTGTAAAACTCCGCCAGCGCGCGCGCGAGCACACGCACGTCACTGACGGCGAGGTTCAGTCCCTTGGCGCCGGTCGGTGGAACGATGTGCGCCGCGTCTCCTGCGAGAAAGAGTTTTCCGTATTGCATCGGTTCGGCCACAAAGCTGCGCATTCCGGTAACGCCCTTCTGCAGGATCGGCCCCTCGGTGAGTTTCCATTTTCCGTCGGCAGTTCCCAGCCGGATGTGGAGCTCCTGCCAGATGCGCTTGTCGGGCCAGTTCTCGATGTCTTCGTCGGGGGCGCACTGGACGTAGAGACGACTGATTTCCGGCGAGCGCATGCTCAGCAGGGCGAATCCACGCTCGTGATAGGCGTAGATCAGCTCGTCGGACGACGGTGGCGTCTCGGCGAGAATTCCCAGCCAGCCGAACGGGTAGACGCGGTCGTAAATCGTCAGGGCGCCGGAGGGAATCGACGGACGACAGATGCCGTGAAAACCGTCGCATCCGGCAATGAAATCGCAGGTGAGCTCGTGCGATTGGCCGGCTGCGCGGAAGCGAATCTTCGGTTTTTCGGCTCCGCTCGCATTGCCAAAGTCGTGCACGCTCACATCTTCGGCCTCAACGAAGACTTGCCCGCCCGCGGCCTGGCGCGCGTCGAATAGGTCGGCTACGACCTTATTCTGCGGGTAGATAATCACGCTGCGGCCGGCGGCGAGATCCTGAAAATCAATGCGATGGCCACGACCGCCGAAGCGCAGTTCGATGCCGTGGTGAATCAGCCCTTCGCGCTTGAGACGGGCGCCCACACCGGTGTCGGTGAGCAGGTCGGCAGTTCCCTGCTCGAGCACTCCGGCGCGGACGCGCTCTTCAACGTACTGGCGGCTGCGAGTCTCGACTACAACCGATTCGATTCCTTGCAGATGGAGAAGATGCGACAGCACCAGTCCCGCGGGTCCCGCACCGACGATCCCGATTTGCGTGCGCAAGCTCACCTCTTCGCTGAAATCGGCGCCTATTCTACATTCAACTTGCAATGTCGGGAGATCAAACTAGAATGTCCGCACGTTGACCACCGCTTCCCGCCGATTTGGGTGGCGGGAACGGCAGAGCCGGCGCGGCAACGCGCCTCTATGCAAAGCGCTCCCACGGAGGCTCCGAATGTCGAATGAACGCTCGTTCTACGGCTGGAAGCTGGTCGGCGCGCTTTCGGCGATGGATTTCCTGAACCTGGGAATGCCGTTTTACATCGGAGCCGTCATCAATCCCTACATGCTCCAGCACGTGGCCATGAGCCGCAGCACGTTGGGACTCGGATCCACGCTGCTCAACCTTTTCGTCGGGATTCCCTCTACGCTTGTGGCCGTCTCGATCGTTCGCCTGGGCGTACGCTCGACGTACTTGATCGGCTCGGCATTTGTTTGTGCCGGCTCGCTGTTTCTGGCGTTTGCCACCACGAAACCGTGGGAATTTCTTCTCGGCTTCGGCGTGATCAACGGGATCGGCGTCTGCTTCGGCGACATCATTCCCGGCAGCACCACGGCCTCCCGCTGGTTCGAACGGTACCGCGGCCGCGCCGTCGGTCTCGTGCTCAGCGGTTCGGGAGTCTGCGGATTTTTCATGGCCCCTCAGATCGACAAGCTCTTGCGCGCGCACGACGGTAATTGGCATCTCGGATGGGAAATTGTCGCCGCAGGCGCCGTGCTCGCGGGAATCATCGCCCTGCTGTTCGTCAAGGAGCGCCCCGAAGATCTCGGCCAGCTTCCCGATGGCGCCGCAAAACCGGTCGCCGGCGCTCCCCCGCACCACGGCTCTGGCAAGCTCGTCACGCAATCCGAATGGACCACCGGGGAAGCCTACCGCACCAGCGCCTTCTGGCTCGTGGTGACCGCCGGACTCGCCGCTCAGTTCCCATTCTTTGTTTTCGTCGCTCACTGGTTGCTCCATCTGCAGAGCGTTGGCGTTCCGTCCGGCCAAGCGGCGTCCTCGCTGGGCTTGTTTACCGTGGCGTGCATCGCCGGACGATTGATCGGGGGCTGGCTGATGGACACAATGTCCGCCCGCTGGGCCTTCATGTTCGGCCTGTGCTGCTACTTGATCGGATCGATTGCCGCCTTGCATGCCGGCCCCGGCGCGCTGCTCATCGTGAACTCTGTTGCGGTGCTCTACGGCCTTGGAATCGGCTGGACATTTACCTGCATGACCACCTGCATCGCGCACTACTTCGGCCCCACGGCGTTCCCGAAACTTGCCGGCACTTTGCTGCTGGTAACATCGGGCGGCGCGTCGCCCGCGGGTTGGGTCGGCGGTGAAATCTTCGACAGGTACGGCAGCTACACACGCGCCTGGCAATTGAATATAGTCATCACAGTGATCGGCATTGTGGCCATTCTTTTCGCCGCCATGCCGCGCCACCGCAGCGAAGCAGGCGCGGTCGCCAGGGCCGCATGAGCGTGCGCCCGGAAATCGCATAGGAGACCCCAGTGCCCGAGAAAGCAAAATTCTACGGTTGGAAACTCGTCGCCGTTCTGTTCTTGCTGGATTTCATCAACATGGGATTTCCGTATTACGGCGGCACCATCATCAACAGTTACATGATTCACTCCATCGCCATGAAGCGGAGCACCCTCGGCCTGGGCTTCACCATCCTGAATCTGTTTGTCGGAATCGCCGCCCTGTTCGTGGCCATGGCCATCGTCAAATTCGGAATCCGCAAGACGTTCATCATCGGGTCCTGCATCACCGGTATCAGCGCGCTGTTCCTGGGTTTCGTGGCGTCCAAGCCCTTGCACTACCTTGTCGCCTTCGGCGTGGTGAACGGCACGGGCATGAGTTTCGCGACGCTGGTCCCGTGCGCCACGGGCGTCACGCGATGGTTTCGCCGCTATCGCGGTGCCATGATGGGCCTTACGCTGTCGGCCTCCGGAATCTCCGGATTTTTCCTTCCCCCTCTGCTCGACAAGATGTTGCGCGAAGGCGGCGGCAACTGGCACGTCGGCTGGAGAATCGTCGCCGGCGCCATGGTCGTCTCTGGCGTGATCGCATTTCTATTCGTGAGGGAAAGCCCCGAGTCGATGGGCCAGACCGTCGACGGCCTGCCCGAAGAGCAGCAGGATCAGCCTTCGCGCACCGATGCGCTGGCCACGAAATACGAGTGGACCGCCGGCGAAGCACTGGGAACTTCAGCGTATTGGCTGGTAGCCATTGCGGGAATCGCTGCCACCTTTCCTTATTTCCTGTTTATCGCGCACTGGGTCGAGCATCTGACCGGCGTCGGAATCACTCCCGCCAAAGCCTCGTTGGGAATCAGCCTGTTGACCGCCGGCACGCTCTGCGGCCGTTGGCTCGGCGGATTGCTCATGGACTACCTGAACGCTCGCGTGGTATTTGTGCTCGGCGCAAGCCTCTACTTCATCAGCTCCTACCTGGCCTTCACTTCCAATGCGGAGGCTCTGACACTGGCTTACGCGGCATCCGCGCTCCAGGGCATCGCCTATGGCTGGACCTACAGCTGCACGAACACCATGGTCGGCCACTACTATGGCCGCAAGGCCTATCCGAAACTCAGCGGCATGTACATTTTTCTGACTTCGGCTATCGCGTCGCCTGCCGGGCTGGTTGGAGGCATGATCTTCGATCGCTACGGAAGCTATACCAAGTCGTTCGAGCTGGATGCCGTGCTCGCAGCCGTGGGAATCGTCGCCATCATCTTCGCCGCCATGCCCGCGCCGCGCGATGCGGTTCCGGTCCTCGTAGCCGAGCCGGAGATTGCGTAGCGGTTGTATCGGCACTCATTCTGAAGACGTTTTGTGGGTCACGCCTTCTGCCGTGACAGTAGCTCTGCAAATGTGGGCGGGATTCAACGAGTGAAGGGCCCTGCGGAGGTCGCCATGATTGGACGCCGTGAATTTGTGAAATCCTCGCTTGTCGGCGCGGCCGCGCTCGGTTCGCCGCTCGGCCGCGCGATGTTCATCCCGACTGATTCGGCGTCTCCCGTCGTCGCGACCAAATACGGCAGAGTAGTCGGCGGATCGGCCAACGGTGTCTGCACCTTCAAAGGCATTCACTACGGCGCAAATCCCGAAGGGGCCATGCGCTTCATGCCGCCGGTGCCGCCGAAGCCGTGGAGCGAGACCGCCGAGGCTCTCAATTACGGCGATCTTGCACCGCAGAACCTATCCGGCGCTACCGGCTCGGACATCCGCGTCGCCATGGGCGATATTTTCGGCCCCGGCAAGGTGAGCGAAGACTGCCTTGTCCTCAACGTCTGGACGCCCAGCCTGACGCACGGCAGGCGCCCGGTCATGGTCTGGCTGCATGGCGGCGGTTACACGGGCGGCTCCGACGGCGCGCCCACCTATGACGGCACGAACCTCGCGCGCAAGCAGAACCTGGTCGTGGTCGGCATCAATCACCGCCTCAACGTTTTCGGCTATCTCTATCTCGGCGAAATCGGCGGCCCGAAATACGCGGACTCCGGCAACGTGGGGATGCTCGATTGCGTGCTTGCGCTTGAATGGGTGCGCGACAATATCGCGCATTTCGGAGGCGACCCGAATAACGTCACCATCTTTGGCGAATCCGGCGGCGGCGGAAAAGTCAGCGTGCTGATGGCCATGGCGACTGCGAAGGGCCTGTTTCACAAGGCGATTGTCGAAAGCGGCTCCGCCCTTCGCGTCAGCACGGCCGATGAAGCCGACGCTGCCGCGCGAAAATATCTGGCGCAGTTGAAAATCGCACCTGACCGAGTGGACGACCTGCAAAAGGTTCCGATGGCCGACATGCTGGCCGCGATGCGCGCGATGACCGGACCCAACTCCATTCGCCTCGGGCCCGTGGTCGACGGCCGTTCGCTTCCGCGCCAGCCCTTCGATCCTGACGCGCCCACGCAGTCCGCAAGCATTCCCGTGCTCATCGGCACCAACGGCACGGAATCCACAGCGCTGCTCGGCATCGCGGACGCATCCCTGTTTTCGCTCGACGAAGCCGACATGCGCGCGAAGCTGAAATCGTACCTGCACGCCAATGACGATGCGCAGGTCGACTCGCTGGTCGCCGTCTACAAGAAAGACCGCCCGGGCGCCACGCCGAGCGACATTTACTTCGCCGTCACCACCGACCGCATGATGCGTATGAACGCTGTCAAGCAGGCCGAGCGCAAAGCCGCGCAGGGTTCCGCGCCTGCCTACATGTACATCTTCGATTGGCGGAGCCCCGTGCTGGGCGGCAAGCTGCGCTCACCGCATGGCATCGAGCTTGCCTTCGTCTTCGACAACACGGACAAAACCATGGGGATGAACGGCACTGGCGCGGATCTCGCGCCGCTTGCGGAAAAGGTGAGCGCGGCGTGGGCCGGCTTCGCCCGCACCGGCAATCCGAACGCACCCGGCCTGCCGCGCTGGCCGGCCTACGATGCATCGACGCGTGCGACCATGATCTTCAACGACGAATGCAAAGTCGTGAATGATCCTGGCAAAGACGAGCGCCTCGCGATCAGCGCCCTCCCCACCGCATAATGATCTCCCAGGGCACGGTAGATCGTGCCCTGCGCATATTCTTGGTGGCGCACCACCATTCGATCTGTTGGTTTTCTGGTTTGAATCGAGCGCAGCCGTTCTCAGCGCGGACTCCTGCGGTCGCTGTGGATTTGGCTTGGACCGTTCAACTGATCTGACCAAAATGCCAACGCGGGATAGCTCTGTGGGTGCCCGGGCTCCTACAGCTGGATCTTCGAGAAGAAGTAACTCCCGATTGCGAGCAGCAGCGCCGTGAGGATCGTCACTACGGCCAGATCGGTCACCAGGCCGAACGCGAACTGATTGATCAGCGCGCCGCGCAGCCCGTCTACGCCGTAACTCAGCGGGTTGAGTCGCAGCAGGATCAGCAGCACTCTCGGCAATCCGTTTGTCGCAAAGATTGCGCCGGAAAAAAAGAACAGCGGCATGATGATAAAATTGATGATCAGCGGAAAACCCTGCATGTCCTGCAGCACGGAACCGAACACCGTGCCCATGCCAGCGAACAGCAGCGCGATCATGAACATGAAAAATATCGCCAGAGGCAGATAGGGCGAGCGAACGACCCTGAACCCCGCGATCAGGCAGATTACGAATACGATCAGCCCCTGTGCGAACGCCACAATCGCCCCGCCGAGCATCCTGCCGAATACGATCTCGATGCGCGACACCGGCGCGACCAGCGTTTCCTTCAGGAAGCCGAATTGTCGGTCCCAGATGATTTCAATTCCCGAAAACACGGCGTTGAAGAGGATCGCCATGGACACGATCCCGGGCGACAGAAAATTGATGTAGTTCCCGCCGCCGGCGCGCGCGAACATCGCCCGCATTCCGAATCCCAGCGCCACGAGAAATAAGATCGGCTGGCCGAGCGAGCCGATGATGCGGGCCGGCGACCGGATGTAGCGCTTCAACTGGCGCACGCACAAGATGTAGATCGCTTTCATCGCCGTCCTCCGCCTCTCCACGCTCGTCCCATCATGCGCATGCGATCCGTTGCGTTCGCTTCTTCCTCGCGGATGGCGTGTCCGGTCAGCGCGATGAACGCGTCTTCCAGGTTCGCGCACTTGGTGCGCTCTTTCAGTTCTGCGGGCGAGCTCTGTGCCACGATCTTGCCGTGGTCAATCACGGCCACATCGTTCGCCACGCGATCGGCTTCATCCATATAATGAGTAGTGAAGAAAACAGTGACGCCCTCTTCCTTGCTCAATTGTTGGATATAACCCCAGATGTGATTGCGTGTCTGCGGGTCGAGCCCGATGGTCGGCTCGTCGAGAAAAAGAATGCGCGGCGCATGGAGCAGGGCGCGCGCCACTTCCAGCCTTCGCTTCATGCCGCCGGAGTATTGTTTTACGAAATCTTTTTTCCGCTCGCCGAGTCCGACTAAGTCCACGAGCGCGTCAATTCGCTTCAGTCTTTCGGCGCGCGGTACACCGTAGAGGATTCCGTGCAGGTCCATGTTTTCCTGCGCCGTCAACTCGTCGTCGAGGCTCGGATCCTGAAACACAATCCCGAAAGATCGCCGCACTTGCTTCTGCTCGCGCGTGGGATCGTGTCCGTTGATGCGAATGGATCCGCTGGTGGGGTCGAGCACGGTGGTCAGCATCTTGATCGTGGTGGTTTTGCCTGCGCCGTTGGGGCCGAGGAAGCCGAAAATGACTCCCTCCGGGACGGTGAAGGATATATGGTTCACCGCGCAAAATTCCCCGTAGTTCTTCACGAGGTCCTGGACTACGATCATCTCGCCCATCGGTGCCTTTCCAGTGGCCGGAGTGCGCTGCCCCGCATGGGAGCGGCGAGACAGGATACGCTGTATGCACGGACCCCGGCAATTGGTTATAACGGATTTCGGGAGCCGAAGGTTACGCTGAAATATCAATCCGGCGAGGAGCGGGGCGGAGGCATGAAACCGTGAGCACGGTGCGAGAGGTAACGTACGAAATCTTGCGCGATCTGGGAATGACGAAGATTTTCGGCAATCCCGGTTCAAGCGAACTGCCGTTCCTGAAAGACCTGCCGCCGGGATTTGACTACGTTCTCGGTCTGCACGAACGGACCGCAGCGGGCATGGCGCTGGGCTACGCAATGGCGCGCGGTGAAGCGGCGTTTGTGAATTTGCACTCGATCGCCAGCGCCGGTAATGGACTTTCCGCCCTGATTGACGCGCAACTTTGCCACGCACCGCTCGTGGTCACCACTGGACAGCAGGATCGGCGGCAAATCTTGGCCGAGCCGTTTCTGGTGAGCCGTGCGGTCGAAGTTGTGAAGCCATATGTGAAATGGGCCTGTGAGCCGCTACGTCCGGAAGATGTTCCCGCGGCAATCGCGCGAGGTTACCACCTGGCAATGCAACCGCCGCGCGGGCCCGTGTTCATTTCCGTGCCGATGGACGATTGGAACAAGCCATGCGCGCCGCTGGTTGCGCGGAAGGTCAGCCAGTCGGTATCGGCCGATCCCAAAACTCTGGATGAGGTTGTGCGCGCGATCGATTCCAGCCACAAGCTGGCGCTGATCACCGGTGCGCAGATCGAAGAGGACCGTGCCGGACGCGAAGTGGTCGCGCTAGCGGAACACCTGAATGCGGACGTGTATGCCGAACCGATTGCCTCACGCTGGGCGTTTCCGCGCAGCCATCGTTTGTTTTGCGGCGGATTGTTTCCCGCCCAGAAGCCGCTGGCCGATCAGCTCGCCGGTTACGACACGGTGGTCGTTCTTGGCGCGCCCGTTTTTCTCTACTACGCCTACGTCCCGGGGAACGCGATCAATCCCGGAACGAAACTTTTCCAGATCACCAATTCGCCACAGGATGCCTCCGCCGCTCTTGCCGGAACCAGCGTCGTCGGCAACATCCTGGCAGCCACGGAGTACATTCGTAGTCGGGTACGGCCCGTCGAGCGTGCGGTCGCCGCGCGAACCAGGCCGCCCGAACCGAAGGCCGAGCACCCCATGACGTGCGACTACGTCTTCAGTGTCCTGAGCAATCTGCTGCCGAACGACGCGATTATTTCCGAGGAGTGCCCGTCGTCGAAAGGCGATCTGGACCGCTACATCGAGTTGGATGAGCCGGGATCGTTCTATTCCGTGCGCAGCGGGATTCTGGGGTTCGCCATGCCGGCTGCGGTTGGGCTGCAACTCGCACATCCGAACCGGCGAGTGGTCTGCGCGGTGGGCGATGGCTCCATGCAATATTCCGTCCAGGCGCTATGGTCGGCCGTGCAGTTGAAAGCGCCGGTGATCTTCTTGGTGATCTGCAACGGGAACTACTCGGCGCTCAAGGGTTTCCGTGATTTTACGAAAGTAGGCAACAATGTGCCGGGAATCGATATTCCTGGAATCGACCCCGTCAAAATTGCGCAGGGCTACGGTATGGCGGCTCGCGCGGTGGACCGCGCCGAAGAGCTCGAACCCGCCCTGAAGTGCGCGTTCGCCTCCAAGGAAGCCTTCCTGATCAGCGTGCAGGTGCAGCAGGGCGGTCAGAAGACGATGGGAATGGACCAATCGGTGAACCCGCCGAACTACGGATAGTCGCGTATCGCAAAATGCGGCCCGCGCTAACCCTTCTTCTTGCCGAACCGCAGCCTTTTCCGAAGCTCCTCGGTCACGCCGAGATACGCCTCGGGCGCCTCCAGGTCACCTAATGTCTTGGCGTCGAGGATTTTGGCGACTTCAGGAATTTCGGCCAGCGCTTGGGCAAGATGGCTGCCTTGCGTCGCACTCCGTTTCGCGGCTTGTTCGACAATCTGGTGCGCAGCATCACGACCGATCGCAGCGGCCAGCAGGATCATCGCACGTTCGGCGAACACCGTGCCGCGGGTGGCGTCCATGTTGGCGCGCATCCGTGCTTCCTGGACGTCGAGACCTTCGGCAGCCTCGGCCATGGATGCAGCCGCCACGCCGGTTGACCCAATTACGGCTGCGACGGTGGGCCACTCAGCTTGCCAGCCGCCCACTCCGCGCTCATGCTCCTGAACCATGCCGGATAGAAATGCTGCGACCAGTCCCGGCACGCGATTTGCGGCGGCGAGCGTGACCGACGACGCAATCGGATTGCGCTTTTGGGGCATGGTGGATGATCCGCCGCGGCCGTCGCCAGCCGGCTCTGCCGCCTCGTCGACTTCGGTTTGCATCAGCAGGCTGATGTCTCGCGCCATTTTTCCCAGACTGCCGGTCAACACGCCACACGCCGATACCAGCGCACCGAGACGGTCGCGATGCGTATGCCAAGGCGCATCGGGAAATCCGATGGCCAGATCCTCGGCCATCGCGCGGCCCACGTCGAGGCCCTTGTCGCCGAGCGCTGCAAGGGTGCCGCTCGCGCCGCCGAATTGCAGCACGAGCGCCTCCGCGTAGGCCGTCTCCAGGCGCGTCCTGCTGCGCCGAATCGCCCCGAGCCAGCCCGCGGCCTTGAGCCCAAACGTGACCGGAGGGGCGGCCTGCAACAGCGTCCGGCCAAGCATCACCGTTTGCGCGTATTGATCCGAGAGCCGCTCAAGCGCCGCTTCCAAACGCGCAAGATCGGCGCCGAGCAATGGTTGGGACCGCTTCAGCAGCAGGACGAGGGCGGTATCGGCGACATCCTGGCTGGTTGCGCCCCAGTGGACAAACCGCGCGGCATCGGCACTCGCGGCGCGCACCTTCGCCGTGAGTGCTTTAACCAGCGGTATTCCGGCAGTGCCGGCACGGAGGGTCTCGCGCGCAAGCGCGGCGAGATCAAAGTCGCCGGCCTTTGCGACGGATCCGATGGCATCGGCTGCCGCTTTCGGCACGATTCCTGAGCGGGATTCCGCACGGGCTAGCGCTGCTTCGAAATCCAGCATGGCCTGCAGGACCGATTCGTCGGAGAAAAGGTCGGCGAGCGGCCCGGTCGATGCAAGACTGTCAATCAGGCGCGCCGGCATGCGCTCCTTTCTGTGTCGCGGGCCCAAGTTTCCCCTCGCGCAATTAGACGTCGAAAAATACGGTTTCCCTGTCTCCGCCAAAACGAATGGTGAACTGCCAGGTGCCGGACCCGCCCGCGCTTTCAGCCTTCACCGGCTGCGCGAGCAGCGTGCCGCGCCGTTGTTTCGGCACGAGAGCAAGAATCGGATCCGCATCGTTCGCCGGATCACCCTCAAAATAGATGCGCGTAGCCAGACGATTCAGCATCCCGCGCGCGAAAACTGAAACGGCAAGGTGAGGCGCCTGCAGGGTACCTCGGGGTCCAGGCACGCAGCCGGGCCTGATCGTCTCAAACGAGCAGATGCCATTTTGATCCGTGGCTTGGCGGCCGAAGCCGCGGAACGCAGGTTCAATCGGCTTGTCCTGCGGGTCATCGGGGTGATTGTATTTTCCGTCCGCGTTCGCCTGCCATGTCTCGATCAGGCAATCGTGTATCGGCTCGCCTTCAAGATCAAAGACCATAACCACAAGTTTCATCCGCTCGCCTTTGACGCCGGGCGCGGCAATCTGATGCGTGGCGCGTGACCCGTCCAGGCCGATCCGGAAATACGGACCCACCGTTTGCGAGGGGATCGGTATGAGGTCCCCGCTCATGGTTCCTCAAACGGCGTGGATTCGGGGCCGCGCAGGACGATGTCGAACCGGTATCCCAGCGCCCAATCGGGCTGCGTCAGATCCATCTCGAATTTCGAGATCAGACGCCGCCGGGCTTTTTCGTCCGGAATCGAATTGAGAACCGGATCGAAGGCAAACAACGGGTCGCCGGGGAAATACATCTGGGTCACCAGCCGCGTGGCAAAAGCGGTCCCGAACATCGAAAAGTGAATGTGCGCGGGTCGCCACGCGTTGGGATGATTTTCCCAGGGATACGCGCCAGGTTTGATGGTCACGAATCGGTAGTTGCCCCGGTCGTCCGTCAGGGTGCGGCCTGCTCCTGAGAAATTCGGATCGAGCGGCGCCGGATGTTGATCCACCTCGTAGCGATAGCGTCCGGCGGCATTGCATTGCCAGATTTCGATCAGCGTGTTTGGCACGGCGCGCCCGTTGCCGTCGAGCACCCGTCCGCTCACGATGATGCGCTCACCGATCGGTTCCCCGGAATGCTGGCGGGTGAGATCGTTGTCGGTCTCGGCGATTTCGTCGTGTCCGTAAACCGGACCGGTTACCTCCGACAGGGTGTGAGGCAGGAGAATAAGTGGTTGTCGGGGCGAGCGAGAAACGGTCGACTTATAGGGCGGATAAACCAGCGGCGGCTGCGTACCGGACCGATACCGCCTGTAGGGCCGAACGACCAAGGATTGTGCCGGCTGGGAGGGCGAGTTCGATGACCTGGGTGCGATAAAAGACTCCCGGGAACGCGCCTCATTATGCATCCCGCGCACACAGGCATCAAGCCGCGATGGCTTTGCGCAGTCTTTCAAACGTGGTCGAAAGTTCTTCCGGCTCGACCCGCGTCTCACCGGTGACGGTCATGAAATTGGTGTCGCCACCCCAGCGGGGAAGAACGTGCAGGTGCAGATGTCCGGTTACACCGGCGCCCGCAGCGCGGCCCAGATTCATGCCCAGGTTGTAGCCCTCGGGGTGGTACGTTTCGCCGAGCGCGGCCTGCATGCGCTGCGCCAGCCGCATCATCTCGGCGAGTGTGTCGGGATCGGTTTCGGCAAGGTCGGCGATGTGCTCATAGGGAACTACCATTACGTGGCCGCTGGTGTAGGGATAGCGATTCAGGATTACGAAATTTTTCGCGCCGCGCAGAACGATCAGGGTTTTCGGATCGTCCTTGGCAGCCAAGGCGTCGCAGAAGATACACCGGTCGTCCTTCTTGGCATCGGCGATATAGCGATATCGCCACGGCGTCCACAGATAATCCATCCCGCTTAGTCCTGCGCGCCGGACCCGGCCGCATTCGGACTGTTGACGTAGTCCTTCAGCTCTTTACTGGGCTTGAAAAAGGGGATCTTCTTGGGAGGGACCTCCACTTTGGCCCCGGTCTTGGGATTTCGCCCAGTACGGCCGCGACGCTGGCGCGTGCGGAAACTGCCGAAGCCGCGAATCTCGATCTTGTCGTCAGCTTGCAGGGCCGCGATGATGCTCTCGAAGATGGTCTCGACGACCGCCTCCGATTCCTTCCGCGACAGCTCGGTGGCCCGCTCGACCTCTCCGACGAGGTCGGCCTTGGTCATCGTATGTTCTTTGTTTTCGTGCTCTCCCGCAGCTTCTGCCATCGGATGAGAGCCTCCTCTCGCAACTGCGTTTTTGCGTGGGCCGAATGCGCGCCGGGGCTGAGCGTCTAGCGATCTTGGCACATCATCCAAGCTACCGCAAGGTAAACGCCTGATTTCACAGGCGTAAACGCTTTCAGGACGACTGCAGTTTTGCCCGGACCGCATCACCGATCGTGGCCGTTGGCGACGACTTGGTTGACCGGAATGACTTGATCTCTTCCCGCTCGACCTGCTTCTGCGCTGCGCGGAAACTCAGACTGATCTTGCGCTGCTCCGGTTCAAGCCGCAGTATCTTGAAATCGTATTCGTGGCCCGCGGTGAGGATCGCAGTTACGCGCGCATCCCGCGGAGCTTTCACCTTTTCGCGGTCGCCTTTGGGCCGACGTTCCTCGATTTCCGAGACGTGGCAAAGACCCTCGATGCCTTCAGCCAGCTCCACGAACGCACCGAAATCGGTCGTGCGCGCGACTCGCCCCTTGAGGATGTCGCCCAGCTTGTGGTCCTTGAACCAGTTCGCCCAGATGTCGTTCATCTGCTTGATACCGAGCGACAGCCGGCGGTTCTGCGAATCCACTTTCAGCACCTTCGCCTCGACCGCTTCGCCCTTCTTGAATTTCTCGCCGGGATGCTTGATTCGCTCGGTCCAGCTGACGTCGCTGATGTGAATCAGCCCCTCCATCCCTTCTTCGAGCTCCACAAACGCGCCGAACTCCGCCAGGTTGCGGATGCGGCCGTTGACGATCGAGCCCACCGGATATTTCTGTGCGGCCGCGTCCCAGGGATCGGGCAACAACTGCTTCATGCCGAGCGAAATCCGCCGCTGATCCGTTTTTACATCCAGCACCACGACATCGACTTCTTCGTCCGTCTTGACGATTTTCGAGGGGTGCTTCACATGCTTTGACCAGCTCATTTCGCTGACGTGCACCAGACCTTCCACGCCCGGCTCGATCTGCACGAATACGCCGTAGTCGGTGACGCCCACGACCTTCCCGTGCACGCGCGTCCCGGCGGGAAACCGTTCCGGGACCGTGGCCCAGGGATCGGGCAGTAGCTGCTTGCGTCCCAGGGAGATGCGCTGTTTTTCCTTGTCGAACTTCAGGATCTGAACCTGAATCTCCTCGCCGGGCTTGACGATCGAATTCGGATGCGGGGCGCGTCCCCACGCAAGGTCGCTGACGTGGAGAAGGCCGTCCATGCCGCCAAGATCCACGAAGATTCCGTAGTCGGTTACGTTCTTTACACGGCCCGTGACCACCGCGCCTTCGGTGAGCGTTTCTGCCAGGGCGTCGCGCATGGCCTTCTGTTCGTCTTCCAGAATCGCGCGCCGGCTGACCACCACATTGCCGCGCTTGCGGTTCAGCTTCAGGACGCGAACTTCGATCTCGCGGTCCTTCCACGATTCCAGATCGTGCACCGGCCGCAGCTCGATCTGCGAAGCCGGCAGGAACGCACGCACGCCGATGTTCACAACCAGGCCGCCCTTGATTCGTTCGTTGATTTTGCCCGTGATGTTGGTGTGCTCGCGGTAGGATTTTTCGATGCGCTCCCAGACGCGGCGCCGATGCGCGCGCACGTACGACAGCAGGACATAGCCGTCCTTGCGCTCGTGCAGCCGCTCGACCTCGATGGTCTGTCCCTCGCCGAATTCAATGGGCTCGCCGGAATCAAGAAATTCCTGCGCGGGAACCAGTCCTTCGAACTTTCCACCCACGTCGACGATCACGCCTGCATCGGTGACCGCCAGCACGCGCCCGTCGAAAATCTCGCCTTCGCTTGCCGCCGGAGGAGTGGAGAACTGGTCCAGTAGCTGGTCCATCGTCTCGGTCGAGTCCGGTTCGGCTTGCTCTTCAGGCGCCAGAGGTTCGACCGCCGGGGAAGCCAGAGAGGCTACGACTGTCGCGGCCGTGGTCTCAGCGCCGGGTGCTTCCTCGCCGCCGACAGTGGTCGCAATCTCGCTCGCACCGGAATCTGTTCCCAGTGCCTTGGGGGCGGTTTCAGGCGCTACGTGTGCCCGGACGACAGCGGTTGCGGCGCCGGTCGCGCTTGGCAGTGCCGAAATTGCTGCCGAGGTCTCAGGAGCCAGATTCGCCGCCTCGGACTGAGCCGGAGTCGTTTCGATCGCCGACGGTTGTGGGTTGTTGTCGTGTTCGGGTGACATGAAGTGCGGCCTCCGTGCGGATTCCTACCCTGTTTGCCAAAGGCTCGGCCTTGGCTACTCCACCCTGCTGGGGGCTAGAGCAAAGAAGGGGATAATGCGCCGGCGCTCGACGCGATACCGCAGAAATGATACCCGCCCGGTTTGCGCGTTGTCAATCAAACCAAAGCCCGTGTCGCGGCGCCGTTTGAGGACACCGATGCGTTTTGGTCCCGGGGGCTTAGGACTCGCCGCACCCCTGCATGGGGCAGCTAGGGCCATGCGACCGCCAGATCATAGAGAAGAGCAAAGCACAGCCAGAAGAGCCAGTCGCGGTGTGCGCCGGGAGGATATGGTAGAGTTGCGATCCGATGCGGATCTTCGTTCTCGGGGCGGGCGGCACGGGCTCCTTGCTGGCAAAATTGCTCGAGCGCCAGGGACATACGGTCTGGTGCGGCGATCGCGACCCCGAACGCGCGGGGCGGTTTCTGGGCAAGAATTGCACGATCAAGGTTGTCGAAGCCAACGCCCGGAATCTCTGGTCGATCGTTCGCGCGGGCCGCGGCGCGAATCTGGTCGTCAACGCCTCGCCCGCCGTCTTCAACAAGATTGTCCTGCGCGCCGCGCTTCGGCTGCGCGCCCACTACCTTGATCTGAACTCGCATCTGACACACCATCCGTTCCGGCCCGAGCAGTTCCGCTTTCACAAGCAGTTCGTGGCCAAGAATCGCGCGGCCCTGATTTGCGCCGGCGCGGCGCCGGGACTTACCAACCTGCTGGCACAACGCAGCTCGGAATTGCTCGATGCGGTCGAGTCTGTGCACATACGTCTGTTTGAGAGCACCGAGAGCAAGGATCCGGTTTCCACGTGGTCTGCGGACGTGGCCTACGACGAAGCGATTTCGCTCCCGCGCGTCTACCGCCGCGGGCAATTCTCGCTGGCCAAGCGGTTCGACGAGCGCGAGAAATTCCGCTTTCCGCCGCCCATTGGGGAAGTGCCGGTCTATTTGGCTGCGCAAGACGAAGTCTGCATGCTGCCCTATGTGATTTCGGTCCGTGACGTGGACGCCAAGATCGGCGGCAACGATTTCGACCGCTTGCGCCGGTGGTATCGGCAAGGAAAGCTGAATCGCTCAGCAGGGATCGTTCGCAAGCGGTTTCCCGAAACCCTCACCCCGCGCAGGGTCGCGAAGCTGATCCGCGAGGGCGTGCTCGAAAACGCTCGCTTTGCCGCTGCGGTCCTGGTTCGCGGCATGAAAGGCGATCAGCCGCTCTTGCTGCGCTGGGATACCAGCTTTCCCACGCTGTATCAGATTCGCCAGCGCGGCCTGGTTTCCACACCCATCTCCTACGCCACCGCGCACCTTGCCGCAATTTTCGTCAAATATTTCCCGCGCGATTTGGCCGGGGTCATCGGGCCGGAATCGCTGCCCACCGAAAGCCGCCGCGCAATCCTGGCTGGTGCGCGTTCGCGCGATTTCCGGATTGCGCTGAAGACCACGCGCCTGAAAAAGCAGGAAGACGACGAATTCTAGCGGCCCCGCCTCGTGGTTTGACCGCGTGCAATCCAGCCCGCTATAATTGGAGTTTCGGTTGGTCCCAAGATACGCTGCAGGGAAACCCCGAACGGAAATTCAGGAGAATCGATGCTAAAGGCGACACTTTTGCGCGCGGGAATGATCATCAAGCATGACGGAGACCTCTATTCGGTCTACAGCGTGGACCATCGCACACCCGGCAACAAGCGCGCCGCTATGGCCACCAAAATGCGAAACCTGCGCAACGGCTCGATGATTGACCACCGGTTCCGCGCTGAGGAATTTCTGGACAAGGTCACCGTCGACGAGGTCGAGTTCGACTACCTCTATAGCGACGGAGAAGGCCACCACTTCATGAACACGCAGAGTTACGAGCAGCTTGCCCTGCAGAACGACATCGTTGGAGACACCAAGGACTACCTGATTCCGAATATGCCGGTGAAAATCGAGTATTACGACGAGAAGCCCATCGGCGTGCTGATCCCCGACACGGTCGATCTGATGGTCGTCGATACCGAGCCCAGCATTCAAAAGGCGACGGCCAGCTCCGTGATGAAGCCGGCGAAGCTTGAAACCGGCCTGGTCATCAACGTACCGCCGTTTGTCGGCACGGGCGACAAAGTGCGGGTGGATACGACCGAGGGCCGATACATCCAGCGAGTGCAGTGACGATCCGAGAACGATTGTGAGGCCAAGCAAGCACGCCAGGGGGGAGCCGAGGGTGTCCTTTTCCCTGTCGGCCCGTCAAGGATGAGGTTTCGCATCGACGACAGGCGAGCCTGACCAATCCTCTGGATGAACCGCATGGTCCGCTTTCCCAGTTCGCACCGCTTCTGCAGTCTCGCAGTTGGCGCAACCCTGCTTTTCGCCGCCGCTCCTTGGACCATGTGCGCCGC
>Ga0209624_10000691_pt1 | contig 29367 bp, 19 predicted proteins | sample JacPinW_OM2H0_O1_FD_188565 | JGI IMG/M metagenome (GOLD analysis project Ga0209624, IMG submission 188565) | Forest soil microbial communities from Algoma, Ontario, Canada - Jack Pine, Ontario site 1_JW_OM2H0_O1 (SPAdes) (version 2) | ecosystem: Environmental > Terrestrial > Soil > Boreal...
CTCCACAATTTTTGAACAGTCCCTAATCGACCTTGGCATTGGGAGTCAGCCCCATCCGCCGCACAAGATCGCCGAATCGCCGGTCCGAACGCAGCGAGTCGAAGGCAGGATCAACATTTAAAAGCGTTCCGAGAGTTGCGCGTTCTTCATAGTTGCGCTCCAGCCCTCTCAGCGCTCTTTCCTTGTCTCCGAGCCGTGCATAAACTTGCGGAGTGTCGAACTCGCCAATCTCCCGCGATTTGAGAAGTTGCTGCCAGAATCCGGTGGCTCCCTTGGCCGCAAATGCCTTCTTGAGCGCAACATCCTGCGACGCCGCACTCTTGACGACGCCGTCGTCGCCTGACAAAAGTCGGCCCTTGGTGAACTCGCTGATGGCGTTCGGATACTGCCCGATTTGGGAGTACAGCCAAGCCAAGTGGTAATAGGTCACGAAGAAGTCAGGATTTAACTCAATCGCTTTCTTAAATTGCTCCTCCGCCTGGTCATATTTCCGGGCGTAGAAAAAGGTCAGACCAAGAACGGTATTGTCCATTCGGGAAAATGGATCAAGTTCCAATGCTTTCTTCATCTCGGACATGGCTTGGTCTGACTTTCCGAGCGGTGTCAGGTAAGTCCACGCGTACCGATAGTGGGCATCGGCATAGTTCGGGTTGAGTTCAATCGCTCGCTTGAACTCTCGCTCCGCGCCCTGCCAGTCATATTCAAAGTCCGCTTTTTCCGCTCCCAGCGCGGCGTGCGCTTCGGCAAGATCGTCGTCTAGCTCTAACGCTCTCGTAGCTGCTGCCTTCGCCTTGGGGTCATATTCCTGCGGCAATCCAGTGGCGCGGGCCAGATAGGAGTCAGCAAGGCCTGCGTAAGCCAGGGCAAAGCCGGGGTCTTTGCCGATGGAGTTCTGAAAATAATCGATGCTCTTATCGATCGCGTCGAAGGTCCGCTGCCTCAGGTAAAAGCGGCCTTTGAGGTAAAGCTCATAAGCCTCAGGATTGGGAGCGTATTTGTTAACCAACCGAACTCCATAAAGGGTCGTAAGCTTTACCTGAACCTGTTGCGCAATGGCCCTGCCCAATTCGTTTTGTAGCGCCAGCAATCCGCCGGTTTCGCGGTCATAGTTGTGCGCCCACAGATGTACCTGATCCTTGACGCGTATGAGTTGAGCAGTAATGCGAGCGCTACCACCTTCGCGACGGACGCTGCCCTCGAGGATGTAGTCGACCCCCAGTTCGCGCCCGATTTGAGCAATTGTCTTGTTGGTGTGTTTATAGGACGCGGCCGAAGTTCGTGCGATCACGCCGAGTCGTTCTGGGTTAAGTTCGCCTAAATCTGTAATGGTCTCTTCCGTGAGACCGTCGCTGAAGTACTCTTGCTCGGGATCATTACTGAGATTGGCGAAGGGCAGCACCGCCAGCATAATCCGGCCTTGCACAACACCAGATTGTAGCGCCGATCGTTGGCGGAACGTATAGATACTGGCGGCGACAACGATCGCGACGAGCAAAGTTGCCAATGAAGCGATCCAAAGCCAGGACGCGGAAGAGAGTCGCCACTCTTTCCGGGTTGTGAGAGGGGCAGATGCCTCTTGAGCAATCGGAATCGACGATTCGGGTCTCTTGCCACTGTCTTCCTGGGCCGGAGTCTCGACCTCGGTAACCGCTGCTATAAACCGGTATCCTTTGCCCGTGACTGTTTGTACGAAGATTGGATTGTCAGGATCATCCTTCAGAACCTGACGAATCTTTCGGATGGCTCCATTGATACTGCTATCCGTATCGAGGAAGACATCCTTCCCCCAGATCTTTGCAATGATCTCCTCGCGGGAGACAAGTTGCCCCCGACGTTCGACGAGCAGCAGCAAAATGTCGAGAGGGATTCGCTCCAGTTTCAAGGTGCGGCCCGCGCGGCGCAGAGCATACGAGTTGCGGTCGAGTTCAAGGCCGTCGCCGAATTTCACCATGTCCGCGGGCATATTGCGACCGTTTACCGAAGAGAGAAACATTCTACAGGTACTCTGTCGAACAGCAACATCACCATTTGTTTCAGCAGTTTCCGAAGTCACTAAGAAATCAGCGAATCGTCAGACGCGCGCTATTGCCAAGCGTGCGAGATTGCGGCAGTCTGCCCCTCGAATGGCAGGATGAAGCCGTTCGGCCCCGTGTGGAGGAGTGGGGAACCCCCCACACGGGGCGCGGTAAACGGGAGGGGGCTTCTTTCCCCCAAGAAAAGTGGCCCCGTTTGAATAGCTCCACGCCGCCGTTTGCGCCTAGCTGGCCGTTTGCGGCTAACTGAATGAGAAGAAAACAAGACGAGAACACCCTCGGAGAGAATTATGAACAAGATCGCATTGCATCTAGCGTTGTCCGCCAGCCTCTTGATAGCTCCTGCGGCGTGGGCTTCGTGGGGAAGCTTCATCTCGACCGGCACCGCCACTGCCATCGGCAACCCATCTTGCGCACCTGTCTCGACAGGACACGTTGCGTGCGCCGTGCGGAGCAGCAAGTCCGCCATCATGGTCAATGAGTTCAACGGCACTTCGTGGGGAACGTGGAAGAGCTTGGCCGGGGCGGTCAGTTCCGATCCCAGCTGTACCAGCGATGGAGACGGCAATGTGTTTTGCGCCGCAACTGCAACCAACGGCGACCTACAGGTGACGGGTCTAAAAGGAGGAGCATGGAGCGCTCCGGCAAAAATTAGTGCGGGGCTATTTTCGGCCCCCAGTTGTACGCAGTACACCGCCGGGCAAGTGTTGTGTACCGGCCGGAACGCCTCCGGCGGTCTTGCATGGTCTCTCTACAACGGCAGTGCCTGGAGCGCATTCGCCAATCTCGCGACTTCAACTGTGTCCGCGCCGAGTTGTACTACCGATGAGAACGGTGGCGTGATTTGCGCCGTCTTCACAACCGGGTCCACAACTCTGGTAAATCGGTTCACTGGCGGCGCATGGGAAGGGTTTCTCAACATCGGTGGAACCGCTGGCGGCGAGCCGGATTGCTCATTCTGGAAAGCGACTGGGGAAGTGGTGTGCTTCGCAAAGGGATACAACTCCGGAATCTATGTGAACGTTTTCAACGGAGGATCGTGGACCGTTGTCAACTGGAGCTCCTACTCTTACCTCGGCGGCACTGTAAATGACAATGCCAGTTGCACAACCCAGGCTGCGGGTCAGCTCGTCTGCGGAGCAATCGGAGTCGGTACCTACGGCAACATATTTTACGCCGACGTCTACAACGGATCGGGCTGGTCCGGATGGACTGAGATCGGCGGCCTCGGCGTTGGCTCGCCTGCCTGCACATCATTGGGCACGGGGCAGGTCGTGTGCATTGTCATGGGAGTCGACAACAAGTTGACGAGCGTGGTCGGGCCCTAAGACGCGATCCGCTTCTAGGCGTTTTCCCGCGGCGTCAGATTCAAAAACAACAACGTTCTACATCTACTACGGAGAAAATCTTATGAATCAATTATCAAAGTACGTCTTGCGCATAGCAGTCGTCACCCTTGTGTGGATTCCGCTCCACGCTTCTGCACAACTCATCCTGGACGATTTTACTTCGGGGGCCTATGTCAAACATCTGAATGGCGCCACGGCGCAGGATGTGCATTACGCCAAACTGGCGCATGGCAGCCTGCTCGGTGCGGCTCGGCAAACAAATTTTTCCATCGGACCGAATTACTACAATCAGGGCGCGACGCAAAGCATCAGCAAGGGCATATGGATACTGGACGCTGGTTTCGGCACCGTCGCCGCCTCCGACATTACCTACGGAGTTACCCTAACAGGCGTGGCGGCTCCGTTGGGTCTCGATCTCAGTGGATTCTCAGGTTTTCAGTTAGACTTTGCAGGTGTCGCCTCTTCCGAAGATCTGGGAGTAATAATCGTGGTATTTCCGCACGACGGCAACAATGCCGCTTACGAACTGGTGTTGCCAACGTACGCCAATCCTATCTCCATCCATTTTCCTTTTTCAGGTTTCAATACGCCGGGTGGACTTACGCAGACCGATGTCAGTGATATCGACTACATCGTGATCGAAGCCTACGGCGGGGGGTTCGCAAGTTTCGGAATCACTTCTTTTCAGGCGATCAACTAGCGCGGTAAGGAGCACTGGAGATCGAAGTATCCCTCGATCGACCGAGCCATGAAGATGCGATCGGGGAGAAACCTCCCCAGAAACTCGTCCTTGTTAAGCCGCTGGAACTCCGATGAGTTGGTATCCCAGGCTGGCGGCTTTCCATTTGAGCTGCTTGATCTGTAACTGCCGGTGCTGCTCATCTTAGTGTGAGGCCAGACCGGCCGGAAATCATGATCCACAAGAATGCGAGCGCCGCAAACGAGTAGAACAACGTGACCGCCGTTCCTGCGCCCGCTATGCCCAGGCGCGGGAATGGTCCAATACCGAAGATTAGCCCGGGCGAGAGGATTATCAGCACGACGGTTCCGGTGAAGGTGACGATCGCCGGGGTTCTAACATTGCCCGCGCCGCGCAACGCGGCGGCGAAGAGTTTGTGTTTATCGGCGCTGCTCCAATATGGATGGTTATAATAATCTTTGAGTAGGTCAGCGCCACGTCGAGCACACGGCCATTGCCACCGAGAGCACGATAGAGTATTGGAGCAGTCCCAAGTACGCCAATGGTGAAGGCCATGCCGAACACGACGGCCAACACAAGCGCGTGCAGAACTAATGCATTGGCATCAACAGAACGCCCGGCTCCGATTGCACGTGCAACGGCCGAGGATACGCCGCCGCCAATTCCGCCACTCGACATCATCGTCATCAACATCACAACCGGGAAAACCAGCGCCACTCCCGCCAACGCATCGGTTCCGAGGAAACTCACGTAGAAGGTCTCAGCGATTCCAACCAAGGTTTGCAGCAGCAGTACTACGATAACCGGCCAAGCCAGCTGTAGTATGAGCGACACCACGGGAGCGGTGAGGAGGCGTTGCCGCAGGGCTCGCTCATCCATGACGAGCACTCTAGTTGTGGGTTTGTTAGGCATCTACGAAGAGCTATTCGCCGCGTTTTGAATATCACACCCTAGGCAATTGGCTGGTATCCCATCCGCCGCCGAGTGCTTTGATCAGAAGGATGTTTGCCTCAAGCCGCCGTCGCATTATGTCGATATCATTTCGCTCGTTCGTGAGAGCGGTCGTTTGCCAGATCACTACCTGGAGATAGGTGTCGACGCCACCCGCATAGCGGTTTTGGGAAAGTTGAAGTGATTCTTCCGCTGAGGCTGTGGCCGAATGCTGCTGGGTTGACTCTGTATTCAGTATGTGCAGCGCGACCAGATTGTCTTCGACTTGCTGATAGGCATCCAGCACCGTCTGACGGTAGTTGGCGACGCTTCCGTCGTAGCCGGCACGAGCGGATTCGGTGGTCGCTCTGCGCCTGCCGCGATCGAAGATCGTCTGGGAGAGACTGGCGCCAATCGCCCAAAACCGGCTAGGCCACGCAAGCCAGTTCGACGCTGAAGTTCCTTCTACACCGAACGCAGCGGCAAGGTTGAGCGTGGGGTAGTATGCACTCTTCGCAATCCCGATTTGCTCGTTGGCCGCAGCCATACGCCGCTCCGCTTCAGCAATATCAGGACGGCGTTCGAGCAACTCCGACGGCAGAGTCACAGGAATATTGGGCAGTCGAGGGGCCTGAACGTTGATCGGAATGGGCGCAAGGTGGAACTGAGCCGGCGATTTGCCGAGCAGACTGGCCAGTGCATGCTCGTATTGCTGTCTCTGTACCATGATGTCCGAGGCTTGCACTCTCGTTTGCTCAAGCTGCGTCTGAGCTTGCGCTACGTCCGTTTTTGGGGAAACCCCGCCCTCGAAGCGATATTTCGTCAGTTGGAGTGCATCGCTGTATGCCTCCACGGTATCGTCGAGCAGCTGTTTTTGTGCATCAGCGCTGCGCACCTCGAAGTAATCGATTGCGACCTCGGCATGCACGCTCAACCGAACAGTCTCCAGGTCTGCGGCACTGGCCTGGGCCTGTTCTCTCGAAGCTCTGACAGTACGGCGGATGCGTCCCCAGAGGTCGACCTCATACGACAGGTCGACAGGAAGCGTGAGATCTCCAGAACCGTTGTTGACAAGAGAGGAGGGGAAATAAGGCTGGTTGGCGGAAGAGCGGACCGCCGAGGCGCTGGGCGCGACGGCAACCGTTGGTGCTTGCGCGGCACGGTTGAATCGGATGGCAGCGCGAGCCTGACGAAAATTTGCCTCGGCTTCCTTCAGGGTTTGATTGGAGGGATCTACCTGCTCCTCCAGTTCGTTCAACTTTGTATCCCCGTAGAGTTCCCACCAGTTTCCACGAAGCGTTGTATCGCTCGGTTCAGCGACCTTCCAGCCGTCACCGCCCTGCCCTTCTGAGCTTTCCTTGAACGTAGGGGCAGGTGGAACGTCAGGCTTCTTGTAGTTCGGGCCGACCATGCACCCGGTTAGCGTCAGGAGCAATATGCTTACCGAAAAGAGTCCATGACGCGTCATCGCCGCACCACAGCTGTTGATTTTGTGCTGACACGAACGGCGGTTGCGTCCGCCAGAGAATCGGATGGGTTCACGATGACCGCATCGCTCGGAGCCAGTCCGGAGAGAACTTCGACTGCGCTCCCGTAATCCTGACCAATGGTAATCGGTGTAAGCACTACCTGGCCGTTGCGGACCACGCCGGCGCGCAACCCCTCAGAGCGAAAGAGCAAAGCGTTCGAGGGGATCGTAACTGAACCAACACTGGCAGCAACCTTCAGATGAACAAAAGCGTACGCGCCCGGGAATAGGCGCCCGGTGCGATTGTCGACATCGACCTCAACGTTCAGAGTGCGCGTATTCAGGTCGATCGCATCCGAATTGCGCACGACTGTCCCGCTGAACTCCTCATTGGGAAAGGCATCCAGCGTTACCTTCACAGATTCCCCGTTCCTCACCTTAGGGGCATAAACTTCGGGGACCGGAATGTAAATGCGCAGCTTTCGGATATATGCGAGGTGGAAGAGCTCTTTCGTTGAATTGTCATCTGCTTGGATCAGGGCGCCGAGATCGGTATTGCGCGCCGTGATGACTCCATCAAATGGAGCGGTGATTCGCTCAAACCTCTGCAACTGCTCCAGGCGGTCGACATTTGCCTTATTCGATGCGACCAACGCTTGCTTTGCATTGAGATCGCTGACTGCCTGGTCGGTCTCCTGCTGCGAAACTGAATTGGTCTTGACCAGATTCTGCCAGCGCGTGGCAGTAATCTGGGCAATCTCAAGATTCGCCTGGGCAGTTTTCAGGTCTGCTCGGGCCTGTTCCAACTGCTGGTCGAGTTCAGGTGTCTCAATCAGCGCCAGCAGGTGGCCCTGTTTCACGCGAGCGCCGATATCGACGTACCAGTCCTTCACGTAACCGCGGGTACGCGCATAGATGGGAGTGTCATTGAACGCCTGCGCATTCCCAGGCAATGCAATTTCCTGGCCCTCCGCTCCCAACTTCGGATGCACAACTTCCACCACCGGGACCGCGGATGCTCGGGCGACCTGGTTCAGGTTCGCTGCAGCAGCCATCCTAGAATGGACCCCTTGAACGATCCCGAACGCCATCAGGAGAGCCAGGACCGCTGCCACCATGAAGATCTGCCCTCCGCTGACCGGGGTTTTAGCGCTTGCGCGCTCCGAACCAGTTGCGTGATTTACGACTGGAGAATGATCAGGTGTGTTCATCTTTACGCCTCCGCCGATTTCTGGGTCGCCGATTTCTGAGTCTCTCGGGACTTTGCTTTCCAATGAAAAAGGGTGAAGACTGACGGTACAAAGACGAGAGTCGCCATAGTTGCGCAAAGTAGTCCGCCGATGACCGCGCGTCCCAGCGGCGCATTCTGTTCGCCACCGTCTCCAAGGCCCAGCGCCATTGGGACCATGCCAATGATCATGGCAAGCGCCGTCATGATGACAGGACGAAACCGCGTATTGGCCGCCTCGATCGCCGCTTTTACGGCGTCGCCGTGTTCTGCCAGCTTCTCTTTTGCAAACGAAACCACAAGAATGCTGTTTGCAGTCGCCACCCCCACACACATAAGCGCTCCCATAAGGGCGGGCACACTCAGGCGGGTGTGAGTGAAGAACAGCATCAGTACAATGCCAGCCATCGCCGCGGGCAGCGCGGTAATGATGATGAATGGGTCGAGCCACGACTGAAAGTTCACGACGATAAGCATGTAGACCAGGACGATGGCAGCACCGAGTCCGGCAATCAGTCCTATGTAGGAGCTGCGCATCGTATCGACCTGACCGCGTATCGTGATGAAAGTCCCTCTCGGAAGCTGCTTGCGGTAGCGATTGACAATGCTTTCAACATCCCGGCTCGTGGCCCCCAGGTCGCGGTCCTGGGCAGACCCATAAATATCGATTACACGGCGGATGTTGTAGTGGGAGAGAATCGCCATTTCGTGGGATCGCTTCATGGAAGCGACATCGGCGAGAATCTCCGGGTTTCCCTGACGGCCGCCCGCAATGGGGATGTTCTGAATGTCCTTGATCGACTGGACCCTGTATTGTGGCGTCTGGGCAACCAGGTTGTAGTTGACGCCGTTATCCCAGTTGACCAGGAACATCGGCGTAACCTGAAAGCTTCCGCTCAGTGTGTTCAAAGCACTTTGCGCAACCTGCTGTTCCGTATAGCCCGCCTGGGCTGCTTTAGTTCGGTCAACCGCGACATCCAACGTCGGATAGTCGAGTGCCTGTTGTATGTGTAGGTCAGTCAGCCCAGGGACACCGTGCATCTCGGCCATCAGCTTCTCGGCAATCTGATGACTGGCCTGAACATTGTTACCTTCGATCTGCACATCGATCGGCGAAGGTAGGCCAAAGTTCACGATCTGAGTCACCATGTCGGCTGGCAAGAAATAGAAGCTGACCCCGGGAAATTCTTCCGGGAGCCGCTGCCGCAGAGTTCGTACGTAATCTGCGGTTGGGTGGTGCTTTTCCCGCAGCGATACCAAAACATCGACGTCGTTGGCGCCGAGAACGCCCGAGATTGAGTGCATGGTGTTCAATGGGCTGTACGGTAGGCCGATGTTATCGAGGATGTTGTCCATCTCCGCTGGCGGTATCTCGCGGCGAATGAAGTCCTCGACCAGATCCGAGAGCCGGGCAGTCTCCTCGATACGCATTCCGGTCTTTGAGCGCATGTGCAGAATGAATTGCCCGCTGTCGGACTGCGGGAAGAAATCACGACCCAGCCAGGGAACAAGAAGCAACGCGGAGAGGCAGACCACGAGAAATGTCGGGATAAAGATCCTGCGGTGCAACACAATTCGCGTCAAAAGATCACGGTACGTGCTGCGCAGGCGCTCAAAGCGTCGCTCGAAGGCTTTCTGAAACCGCGAGAATACGTTCCTGGTATCTCCCTGATCTTCGTTCAGCCTGAGCATGTACATCACCATCGTCGGCACCAGCGTCCGGGAGAGAAGATACGACGCAAGCATGGCAAAAACGACAGCCTCGGCCAGCGGAACGAACAGATACCGGGCCACGCCGCCAAGCAGAAATAGCGGCATGAATACGATGCAGATACAAAGTGTCGACACGAAGGCTGGAACCGCGATCTGCTGTGCGCCATCCAGAATGGCCTGCTTGATGTTGGTTTCGTGTCCTTCTTCGAGGATGCGGTTGATGTTTTCAATTTCGACCGTGGCATCATCGACCAGGATGCCAACGGCAAGCGCCAGGCCGCCCAACGTCATAATGTTGATCGTTTCGTGCAACAAGCTGAACAATATGATTGAGGTCAGAATCGAAAGCGGAATGGAAATAGCAATGATGACAGTGCTGCGCCAGCTGCCGATGAAGAGCAAAATCATGACTGCGGTCAGGCACCCAGCAATAAGCGCTTCACGAACCACTCCGCTGATTGCGCCACGTACAAAGACCGACTGATCGGCAAGGGGTGTGATCTTTAACTGCGGAGGCAACGTTGACGCCGCGCGCGGCAACAACTTCCGAATGCCCGAGACAACATCTAACGTTGATGCGTTGCCTGCCTTGAGGATGCTCATCAGGACGCCCCGATTTCCGTCCTGACGCACGACGTTGGTCTGCACCGCAAAACCGTCGCTTACGTTGGCGACCTCGCGCAAATAGATTGTCGTGTTCCCCACTTGCTTGATGGGGATATTGCCTAACTCTCCGACCGTGCGCGGATAAACATTCATGCGCACGTCGAGTTCACTCTCGGCGACTTTCGCCGTGCCGGATGGCAGAATCAGATTCTGGGCATTTACAGCGTTGAGCACATCCGATGGCGACACACCCTTTGCTTGCATTAGGCCCTGATTCATGTTGACCATGACTTGTCGCTGCTTTCCTCCGTAGGGCAGGGGGATGACCGCGCCCGGTACCGTGATCAGTTGCGTACGCAGAAAGTTCAGAGCGAGGTCGTTCAGCTGTTGTTCTGATATTCCTTCGCCGGAAAGACCCAGTTGCAGAATCGGCACGCTGGAAGCGCTGAAGTTAATGATCTCGGGAGGCTGGATACCGGGTGGCAGAAAGCGTTGAACAAATCCACCGGAAGCTACGACCTGGGCATTTGCCGTGTCCAAGCTAGCACCAGGCTGCAGGAAGATTTTCACAATTGCTTCGCCGTTGTAGCTCGTCGACTCGATGTGCTGGATATTGTCGACCAGGGTCGTGAGCACCTTTTCATAAGGAGTGGTCAACCTCGCCTCGACGTCCTCGGCATTCAGGCCCGTATATGTCCATGCCACTGCGATCACAGGAATGTTGATGTTAGGAAAGATGTCGGTCGGGGTGTTCAGAATGGTCACCGGCCCGAGGATAAAGATAAGCAGCGCCAGAACGACGAATGTATAGGGACGGTTGAGAGCGACGCGGACAATCCACATAGAACAGTCAGATCGAGGCCATACCGTTCGGTGAACGGTATACATCCCTCGAATCTCTCCGAAGAACTGATTTCGCTTGCCGTGTTGCCATCACTATCGGATGACGTATGAGACCGTACGGTCTCATTTTTTCTTAATAGCAACGTCCGGTGCAATGCAAATGTGATGCCAACTAGCGGGGCGGCTGAATTGCGTGAGATCCGAGGCGGTTGAGCGGGTTTTGTGATACGGGAATGTGTTGAAGGTTGAAGGTGTCGATGGGGGCGGTCCAACACTCTCGCTCTCTGATCATCGATTTTTTGCATCCAAGCTGCGACTTTCCCGCGACTGGAATCATCTTTGTTCGGTATGGAAACCGTGTCCCGGCAATTCTAGACAGGGCGTTGCAAAACACATGAGTACCATCGCGCGCATGCCGGACGGAATAAACACGCAGTCGTACGAATGCGTGCTTCGCATCAGCGAGGCGATTTCTGCCTGCCGAGAGCCTCAGGAATTCGCGAGAATCATCGCCGATCAACTCGGCGAGTTTCTTTCCTTCAATCATCTCGGCCTGGTTGTCTTCAAAGAGAATTCCAAGGAGATCGAATGTTTGTGCCAGGAGGGCTCGGTGCATTTCCCGGAAGTACCCGTCGAGGAGCTGTCGAGCTGGCACGTTTACAACACTCAGGAACCGCTCTCTATCGCTGATTGGTACTCCGACCAAAGTTTCCCACGTCTCAGAGAGCTGACCGCTGAGAAATGCCTCGCGCTCGGGTCAGTAATTCGCGTCCCTCTTACGACCCCGCATCGGCGCCTGGGGGCATTGGGGATCGCCGGTCCTCCGGGGTTGGCGTATGGGCCGGAGGAAATCGACCTCATGTGCCGGATTGCACGGGTGGTCGCATTCGCAATCGACGATGCGCTTAACCTCAGGAAGGCGCAACAAGCGCAAGCGGAACTGCAGCATCAAAACCATCGACTTCAGTTGCTGCTGAATCTGACGAATCGAATCACTTCGACTCTTGAGCTCCGCGAATTGCTGCGCGCGATTGCGGCCAACATTCGTCAACTCATGCAATGTGACGGTGTAGGCATTATCCTGCCCGAGCCGGCCTCGGGTAACTTTCGGATGCATGCGCTCGATTTTCGCGGCGCAACCAAATTCCTTCACGAGGACCTGCTTTTCCCTCCCGCCGACAATGCTTCGCAAAGAGCTTTTCGTACATTGAGCCCCGTCGTCGTGAACGGGGTCGATCCAGAAATATTAGGTTCGACGATGCACAAAATAGTCCTTGAGGAAGGGCTAGAGAGTCAGTGTTTCATACCACTTGTTAATCACGGACGTGCGCGCGGTGTCCTGGCGGTGGGGCGTGTGACGGGTTCCTTTACGCAAGACGACGTCGAGTTCCTCAGCCACGTTTCAGGTCAGCTTGCGATCGCGATTGAAAATGCGTTGGCCTACCACGAGATTTCCGAGCTCCGGGATCAACTGGCTCAAGAGAAACTCTATCTTGAGCAGGAAATTCGGAGTGAAATGAATTTTGAGCAGATCGTGGGCACGAGCGCTGCGCTCAAGCATGCCCTCGAACTTGTCGAAACGGTTGCGCCCAGCGATTCGACCGTCCTGCTGCTCGGGGAGACGGGTACGGGAAAAGAATTGATCGCCCGGGCCATTCACGACCACAGTCGACGCAAGGACCACACCTTTGTGAAAATGAACTGCGCTGCCATTCCGACCGGCTTGCTCGAAAGTGAATTGTTCGGACACGAAAAAGGAGCGTTCACGGGAGCGATCAGCCAGAAGAGCGGGCGGCTCGAACTGGCCAATCAGGGCACGCTGTTTTTAGACGAAGTCGGAGACATCCCCATTGAGATTCAGCCAAAGCTGTTACGCGCTCTGCAGGAGCGGGAGTTTGAACGGCTCGGAAGCACCCACACGCGAAAAGTGAGTGTGCGAATGGTGGCGGCGACCAACCGCGATCTTGAAAGGATGATTGCTGACAAGGAATTTCGCAGCGATCTGTACTACCGTTTGAATGTTTTCCCGATTCAGATTCCTCCATTACGCGAACGCAGAGAGGACATTCCTCTGCTGGTGAGTTTTTTCGTGCAAAAGTTTTCCAAACAGATGCAGAAGAATATTGAGTCCATCCCTCCAGCGGTCATGAGAGGCCTGACGGCTTGGGACTGGCCCGGGAACATTCGCGAATTGGAAAACTTCGTGGAACGCGCGGTGATCCTGACGCGGGGCCGGTCACTTGATGCGCCCATGGCAGAGCTCCGCAACTCAAGCATGGACAGAAGAACAAACGCGCCCGACGCGCCGAATCAGGATGAGATCGCCCGATTTATAAAAAAAGCCATCAGCACCATGAGCCGAAAGCAAAGTCCCGCGAACGAGTACGCGAATAAGCAACGCGAGGAGATCGTCCGTGCACTTATTCAGAGCAAGGGTCGCGTGGGCGGGACGGATGGCGCCGCGGCACACATGGGCATCAACCGCACAACTCTTCACTGTCGCATCAAGAAATTGGGTATTGATCGGCGGCAGTACACCTGAAGAGTCGCCGTGCTCCCACGAACTCCGGAGATACGCGTTCTGGCTTCTTCCACATCACCTGCACGCAAGACCCGGGAGGAACCAGCGCTGCGAACACCCATCACCCGGAGCGGCTGCCGAACATAAACGGCTGGTGTCGGACGGTCAGGTGTATTATTTTCGACTCCGAACGCTCTCGCTTTCGTTGTCCCGCGCTGAAAATTCATCGACTTGCAACTCCTCAGGATTGGAATGCGACGTGCACTTGTCTGAAGGATAGGAGGCAAGAGCCCGCATGCTAAGGATTTCCATTGCAGAGAGCCGCACACAGCGCAGATTGATTATAGAGGGTAACCTCATCGCATCCTGGGCGGGTGAATTAAGAACTGCGTGTGAAAACGCCAGATTCGACCTCCACCATCGCGAACTCGTGATTGATGTGAGAAACCTAACTGCGATCAGCCAAGCGGGAGAAAATCTCTTGCTGCAATTGATGAAGGAAGGCGTGACATTCCGTGGCCATGGCATATTTACGAACCACGTCTTGGCTCAACTCGCCAGTAAAGTGCAATATGGTCGAGAAAAAACACTTTGAATCCCTGGAGAGATCAATCTACTTGTCGTGGTTATTGGAGAGAAGCTTCCCGATCGGGAACGAGGCTAAGCGTACTGACCGGGGTCGATGCCAAATTTCTTGATGCGCGATAGAAGCGTGGTCCGATTGATGCCCATGCGCGCGGCAGCTCCGTCCGCACCGCCAACGCGACCCTTGCTCTCGCCAAGTGCGCGCGTAATTTCCTCGCGTTGCTTCTGAGCCCTTTCATCGGCGGCAGTCTTGTTCCCATTGAGAACATGCAGGGTCTCTTTCACGATTCGTGCAATGTCTTCCTTGCCGGAACCTTGCATCGTAACAACCGGTTCCTGAAGGTTGGATCTGCGAAGTTCCACCAACGGCGCTTCCAGCGATTTGCCGCGGGTCAGGATCACGGAACGCTCGACGAAATTTTCGAGCTCACGGATATTACCGGGCCATTCCCATGCGGTCAGCCCTTTCATGACGGCCGGTGAAATTCCTTCGATTTTCTTTTGCATTTGCTTGGCAAACTTTTGTACAAAGTAGCTCACCAGCAGAGGAATATCCTCCTTGCGCTCACGCAAGGGCGGTATGCGGATCGGAAATACGTTGAGGCGATAGTACAAATCACTGCGGAATTCCTTTTTGGCAATCATCTCTTCCAGTTCGCGATTGGTGGCCGCCACCAGTCGTACATTGACTTTTCGCGTGTGATTGCTTCCCAGCCGTTCGAACTCTCGTTCCTGCAGAGAGCGCAGTAATTTTGGTTGAATCTCGATCGGGATGTCCCCCACTTCATCCAGGAAGAGGGTTCCCTGATCGGCTAACTCGAGCCGCCCGACTTTCTGCGCGATGGCACCGGTGAACGCTCCTTTTTCATGCCCGAATAGTTCGCTTTCCAGTAGCCCCGTTGGAATGGCCGCACAGTTCATCTTTACAAACGTGCGACCCTCGCGGCGGCTGCGGTCGTGGATGGCGCGAGCGATCAACTCCTTGCCCGTACCGGTCTCGCCAAGCAACAGGACTGTGGAATCGTTTGGAGCGACAGTCTCAACCAGTTCGAGAACGTGCTTTAATGTCGGGCTGTCTCCAACGATATTCTCAAAGTTCAACTCGCCGCGGATCTCTTCTTCCAGGTACAACTTTTCCTGCGCGAGTTTGTCCTTAAGTTCCGAAATCTCGTGGTATGCCAATGCATTTTCGATCGCGATTGCTATCTGTCCCGCGGCTTGTGTCAGAAATTCGACGTCGCGTGAGGTAAAAGGAGTTGCGGTAGTCCGGGCAATGGTCAGGATTCCGAGTGCTCGACCCCGATTGATCAGCGGAAACAGACAGGTGCTCTCCAGGCCTTCGGCGACCACTTCATCGTAGATCTCGGGCGGGACTTCGGAAGGATCGGCCCTGTTGACGACTGCCGGCTTTAATGTCTCCAGAACGCGCTTGGCGGCGCCGGCTATTGTGAGGACACGCTCCTCCTTGATGAAGCCTTTGCCCTGAGGAAAATCAAGGACATATAACTTGGAGGTGCCGGAAGCCGAATCTACGAGCGAGACCGCAACCGCATCACACTGCATGACCTCGCGAATGTTAGCTGCGACGGCACGTAATAGTTCCCGAAGCTGAAGATTCGATGTAATTCGATTGGTCAGGTTCAGAAGCAATTGGAGGCGCTCGTTTTGACTTTGCAGGCACGCATGCGCACGCTGCGCACGCCTCAGATTCAAGCCATCATCAACCGCGAAGGCGACGACACGACCGACCAGCCGGAGGAAGCATACGTCTTCCTCACTGAATGGATTAACGGCGTCGCGGCTGATTCCGAAAACACCCAGTCGTCGATGCGGCGTCGTTAACGGTACGCGGACCCCCGAGCCGAGCCCCATTCTCTGGGCCCATTCCTTGAATTGCGGAAATCGCTCCTCGGTATCCCAATCCGCAGTATGCTGTGGATCCTCGCTCGCCATAGCGTGCCACATTGGCCACTCTTCAATAGGCAGGTCCGGGAGAGGCAAAGAGCCCTTACCCCAAACGAGATATTCGATTTCCCTGGAGTTCTCCTTGAATACAGCGAGATAGAGGAGGTCGAAGTGGAGAAAGTCGTCAATTTCATCCGCGAGAGTACGGGCCAGTTCTTCAGGTTCACGGCAAGCCGCGATCGCCTCACTGATGCGCATCACAGCCTCATAGCGATGGCTGCTCGTTTCACGCGCAATGACAGGTGCTGTGTTGTTCATGCCCTTTTCCGATACACAAACTCGGCGGGGGTTGCGGGCCAGCGTTACTCAAGGATTGATGATCTTTTTCGGCTAAAGGTCGCATTATTCTGAGAAGTGCGGCGGTTGGCCATTGGGGCGTCCCCTCCTAGCTCCTTGCCATCTGCTCGGTTTATGTTGCCACGGATTGTGAGCAGGTCACGCCACGAGGTTGGTCCTTCGCTACCAGCGGCATAATTGGGAAAGTCTGGGATCTCAGCCAGATTCCGTACAAGGTGCTTCCCCGTCCGGATGTAGAAAGGAACTCCCGCCGAACGCCAGCTCTCGATCTGAACTTTACGCTGCGTAGGTCTCGGTTGTGGAGTTGGGATTCACGACTGGCTCTTGCCGGTTAGCCCGGTGCAGTTTTTCCCTCAATCACGCCGGGACTCTATTGCCCTCGAACGGGCTCGGCTTTCACAGTTTCCCGTGCAGCAAAAAGGGCGGCTTGCGCCGCCCTACGGAAAGTCAAGAGCCGCGGGCGGGGGGGCGCCCCCGCCACACGAGGCTACGTGCCTTCGTTCCAGCTGGCCAAGTATTCTTCCTGCTCGGAGGTCAGGCGGTCGATTTTGATGCCGAGCGACTCGAGTTTGAGCTTGGCTACGCGCTTGTCGAGATCGACGGGAACGGTGTAGACCTTCTTCTCGAGCGAAGCGTGGTTTTTCACCATGTAATCGCACGACAGGGCCTGATCGGCAAAACTCATATCCATTACCGATGCGGGATGGCCTTCGGCGGCGGCCAGGTTGATGAGGCGGCCTTCGCCGAGCAGGTTAATGCGGCGACCGTCTTTTAGCGAGTATTCGTCGACGAAGTTGCGCGTGGTGCGCTTCGATGACGACAGCTTTTCGAGCGCCGGGATATCGATCTCGACGTTGAAGTGGCCGGAGTTTGAGATGATGGCGCCGTCTTTCATGGCCTCGAAGTGCTGCTTGGCGAGGACGTTCTTGTTGCCGGTGACGGTGCAGAAAACGTCGCCGATTTTGGCGGCTTCTTCCATGCTCATCACGCGGTATCCGTCCATGACGGCCTCGAGAGCTTTCGTCGGATCGACTTCGGTGACGATGACTTCGGCACCCGCGCCGCGAGCGCGTGAAGCGAGGCCGCGTCCGCACCAACCGTAGCCGGCGACGACAAATTTCGAACCTGCGAGGAGAAAGTTAGTGGCGCGAATGATGCCGTCGATGGTCGACTGCCCGGTGCCATAGCGATTGTCGAACAGATGCTTGGTGTCGGCATCGTTGACGGCGACAATCGGATAACGCAACACGCCTTCCTTGGCCATGGCACGGAGGCGAATCACGCCCGTGGTCGTTTCTTCGGTGCCGCCGATTACGTTCGCGAGTTCGGCGGTGCGTTTGGTGTGGAGCACAGTGACGAGGTCGGCGCCGTCGTCCATGGTGATTTGCGGCTTGTGATCGACCGCAGCCATGATGTGCGAATAGTATGAGTCGTTATCCTCGCCTTTGATCGCGAATGTTGGGATGTTGTAGTCGCGAACCAGGCTCGCGGCCACGTCATCCTGTGTGGAGAGCGGGTTCGAGGCGCACAAAGCAACGTCGGCGCCGCCGTCGCGCAGGGCGATCATTAAATTTGCGGTCTCGGCCGTCACGTGGAGGCAGGCCGAAACGCGGACGCCCTTGAGCGGCTGGTTCTTGATGAATTCTTTGCGGATGATCTGTAGAACCTTCATCGACTGGTTGGCCCACTCGATGCGTTTCTTGCCCAGATCGGCCAGTTCAAATCCTTTTACGTCGCTGCTGATTGATGTAGTAGCCATTTCTCTCCTAATCCCCGGATGATGACGCTGAATGAAAGTCCGTAGCGCTTCGTGGCGCCCCATAAAGAACGGCTCACCACGGAGGCACGGAGTCACGCGGAAAAACTAAACGAGGAAAACCCAAATCGCCTTTCTCCGTGCTTCCGTGCCTCCGTCCCTCCGTGGTGAAAAAGCTATTTTCTGGCCCCGACTGGCTCACCTTTTTTCAAACCCGCGTCCGATGCCAGTTTGGCGGCTTTGTCGGTTGCTTCCCAGGTAAAGTCCGGGTCGCTGCGGCCGAAGTGTCCGTAGGCTGCGGTCTTGCGATAGATGGGACGACGCAGGTTGAGCGTTTCGATGATCTCGCGCGGCTTGAGCTTGAAATTTGCCCGCACCAGATCTGGAATCAGGTTGGCATCGATCTTCTCGGTTCCGAACGTATCCACTAGGACGCTGACAGGCTCGGCAACTCCGATGGCGTAAGCGAGTTGCACTTCGCAGCGATCGGCGAGGCCGGCGGCCACGATGTTCTTCGCGATGTAGCGCGCCATGTAGGCAGCGGAACGATCGACCTTGGTCGGATCTTTGCCGCTGAATGCGCCGCCGCCGTGACGGCCCATGCCGCCATAGGTGTCGACGATGATCTTGCGGCCGGTCAGGCCGGAATCGCCCATGGGACCGCCAATGACGAAGCGCCCGGTGGGATTGATGTGGTATTTGGTGTCCTCGTCGAGGAGGTCGGCGGGAATGACGGTTTGGATCACATGTTTCAAAATGTCGGCGCGGAGTTCGTCGTTGCCGACATTTTCGGAATGCTGGGTGGAGATGACAACGGCATCGACGCGTTTCACTTTTTTCTGCGCGTCATACTCGACCGTGACCTGGGATTTTCCATCGGGGCGCAGGTAGGGGCAAGTGCCGTTCTTGCGAACTTCAGAAAGTTTTTGCGTGAGCTTATGGGCGAGTGAAATCGGGAGGGGCATCAGTTCGGGAGTCTCGTTGCAGGCATAGCCGAACATCATGCCCTGGTCGCCGGCGCCGCCGGTATCCACACCCATAGCAATGTCGCCGGATTGTTTGTTGATGCTGGAGACGACGGCGCAGGTGTTCGAATCAAAACCGTAGACGGCATTGTCATAGCCGATGGACTGAACCACGCCGCGCACCAGGCTCTGAAAGTCGACATAGGCTTTGGTCGTGATCTCGCCGGCGATGACGACCAGGCCGGTGCAGGTCAGGGTTTCGCAAGCGACGCGGCTGGTCGGATCTTCCCGAAGGCAGGCGTCGAGGATAGCATCGGAAATCTGGTCGGCAATCTTATCCGGATGCCCCTCGGTTACAGATTCCGAGGTAAACAGAAAACGATTCTTTGCTGGCAAGCTGTATCTCCTTCAAGAGTAATTTCTAGCCGTCACGTCCGATTGGGGAGGCTTACGGAGTCATGGGCTTGTAGTCGGGGGTCACGATCAACTTTACTTTAAAACGGTACCAGAGACGACGGGTGGAAAGCAACGGAATTGGCGGTAGCGAGTGGAGCGAACATTGAAGGGGAGCGGACTGGCATTGAACGGCAAAACTGGATGACAAATGGAAGAAAATAAAGCGGCAAACTTAGGGCTGCGGAGTTGGCAGCGGAGCGTTCCGTGACATTCCGCCAGGACCGAAGGTAACGGTCCTGACCTCGCCGTAGTCGGCTTGGAGATCGACCTTCTTCCCGTTGAATTGAAAGTCGACGCCACCGGCGTTTCCTGCCTTGACGACGATCTCTTTGCGGCCGCGGACGGTGCGCTCGGCGCCGGCCGCCAAAAGCTCGGACGAGAGCGTTTTGCCGTCAGCAGTGATGGAGATCCAGCAGTCTTCGCGAGCCTGGACGACGACGGTGAACTCGCCGGAGGCGGCTGAGAGTTGCTGAGAGACCTGCTGAGTTTTCGACCCGGCAGACGCCGTCCGCCCCACGGCGGGCGAACCGGAAAACGTTGACGCGGCGGCCTTTTCCTGGGCCATCCCGGCGGATGGGGCAACGGGCGCGACCGCGGATGGGGATGACTGCGACGCGGACGGATTCGATTTCCTTTCGTGTTCCTCGTAGCGACGATTCCAGAGAGCGAGTGTAAGAGCGACTAGTAGCAAAATCGCGGCGAATAAGCCCCAGGGCAACTGGCGGGAGGGGGTCTCGGCGCTGCTTTCGAGATGGAGCACGGCCCGCTCATCTTTTTCCTGAACTTTTGCCTGAATTCTGTCGCGAACCCGGTCATGAATTCTCGCCTGTTCTTTGTTTCGACTCTTTTCTTGAACTCCGGGCGCGTCATTGTCGCGCACGGCGGGTTCGGTTCGGAGACCGTCGCCGGAGGCCTGCAGGTAATCGGCGACAATTTGATCCTCGTCGAGGCCTACACAACGGGAGTAAGCACGAACGAAGCCCTTGTTAAAGATGCCGCCTGGCAATTGGTTGAACTTATCCTCTTCTAGTGCCTGGAGCATGCGGGTGCCGATTTTGGTGGAGGCGGAAATCTGCTCCAGCGTAATGTTGCGCTTTTCGCGCTCCCGTTTCAGTTTTTCGCCAAAGGAAGGCAACCCAGTCTCTCGCTTTCGTTGGGAGAACGGAATTTTACTCTGACGGGAAGCAAGATCCTAGAGAATTGCTGATTTGTAGTCTGTGATCTGTAGTCTGAATACACATGGGGATGCAGCCCGTGCTGGGCGGCTGGGGTAGGCCTCGCCGACCTCTTGGTCGCCGCTCAGAATTTCGCACGTAATTCACGGTCAACCAGCATCACGATGTGCAATCGAGCGAGTGCACCGTCTTTGCGGGCTGGGACAGATCGGCATCTCCTGACTCGTAGTGGTTACCTCCGTTCGTTGCCCGCGGGATGCGACAAAATCTATAATTTCGTATCCACCACCCGAACGAGGAGTTCATGTCGGAGGCAGCGGGCACATCCCCAATTCGCCTGTCGCAAGAGTTGTCAATCTTTCACGATGTCGCCAAGGCGCTGACATCGTCGCTCAACCTCGATTCGATCCTGCAAACGATCATGGAGAAAATGGCGGAATACTTCCGCCCCGACACCTGGTCGCTGCTGATGGTGGATGAAGAAAAAGATGAGCTTTATTTCGCCATCGCGGTGGGCGCGGCGGCGGAGGTGCTGTCGAAGGCGCGCTTGAAGATGGGCGAAGGTATTGCGGGCTGGGTGGCGCGGCAAGGGCAGGTGCTAATTGTGCCCGACGTGCAGAGCGACCCGCGTTTTTCGTCGCGCCTCGATGAGATGACGCGGTTGCAGACGCGCTCGGTGATCTGCGTGCCCTTGCGCTCCAAACATCGCGTGCTGGGCGTGATTCAGCTGATTAACGCCAACGTGGGGCTGAGCGAACAGGAGCTGTTTTTTCTCCAGGCCTTGTGCGATTACGCTGCGATTTCGATTGAGAATGCGCGGTCGGTGGAAAAAATTCAGGAACTGACCATCACCGACGATTGCACTGGCCTCTTCAATGCGCGCCATCTGCACAAAACACTCGAGACCGAGGTTTATCGCTCGGCGCGCTTCGGCTACCAGTTCAGCGTGATCTTTATCGACCTCGATCACTTCAAACAGGTCAACGACACGCACGGACACCTCGTAGGAAGCCGGTTGCTGGCCGAAGTCGGATACCTGATCAAAGCGCAGCTGCGGCTGATTGATTTTGCGTTTCGCTACGGCGGAGACGAGTTCGTGGTTTTGTTGCCGCAAACCAGCAAGGATCAGGCGGTGGTGGTGGCGAAGCGTTTGCAAGATTCGCTGCGTGCGGGAACCTTTTGCAGCGAGCAGGGATTGAACCTGAATGTGCGCGCCAGCATGGGGCTGGCGACTTTTCCGAACGATGCACAGACGCCGCATGACATCATCCGCCAGGCCGATGAAATGATGTATGTGGTGAAGAACACTAGCCGCGATAATATCGGCGTCGCCTCGCGCGGCGTGATGGAAACCTAGGAACAGGTGTTAGGACATCGCGCTCACCTGAGGTGAGTCAGGGTTCGGCAGGGAGCCGTCAGGGATTTACCGTAGCAAAATTCAGCCCAAGATAGTCCAGACAACAATCCGCAACTGTCACCCCGCAATGGCCGCCAATCACGGCAACTGGCCCGTCCAGCGCAGCATCCCAATGACGCTCGTTTGATCGTCAAATTTCTTGTGGGGGTTGTATGTCTCGCAGCAGTCGTCCCTGGCACCTCGCTCTCATCATGACCTTTGCCAGCACAGTTCCGGCATTCGCACAGGTCACGTCTTCACCAACTGACATCGACAATACAGCTCAAAGCAAAGCGCCGGTTGCATATGTGTACGTAACCAGCAGCCCCAGCAGCGGCGTGAACCAGATCGATGCTTACGCTGCGGCTTCCGATGGGGCTCTCACCCCGTTGTCTAGGTCGCCCTTCTCGACCAGTGGTGTGTATGACATCGCCCTGAATGGAGGTTGGCTGTTTGGAACCGATGGAAACAACATTTATTCATTTTCGATCGCGGCAAACGGATCGCTGACGCAGGTCGACGAGTTACCGGTGGTATCGGGTGGCGGTCTTGGTTCCCTCTTTCTCGATCACACCGGAACATCGTTGTATGCCGATTACTACACGACCAATAACGAATACATGGCCTACAGCATCGATAACTCGAACGGCCAACTCACATACATTGACAACATTATGGGCGGGCCGTCGATTGGGAGTATAGCCAGTTTCATTGGGAATAATGAATATGCCTATTCATCGAGTTGCTATCACTTCACCCAGGAAATCTATGGGCTGCAACGCAGCAGTGATGGGGCGATCACACTCTTGAACAGCAGTCCGCCGTTTCCGACGGTGCCGGGGGGTGGGTTTTATTGTCCGTTGTTCGCCGCGGCTGATCCGACCGACCACGTCGCGATTGCAATGCAGCCATTGAATTCGAACTGGGCCCCGGTGGGCCCGTATCAACTGGCAACCTACACGGCGGATAGTTCGGGAAATCTGACCACTTCGAGCACTTACTCGAACATGCCTAGCGTCTCGGTCGGCGACTACATCCTCGATTACTGGATGTCTCCTTCGGGCAAGTTCCTTGCCGTCGCAGGGCAAGCAGGTTTGCAGATTTTTCATTTCAACGGCGCCCACCCGATCACTCAATACACAGGACTGATCACGACCAACCAAGTGAACCAGGTGTTCTGGGATAACAACCACCATCTGTATGCGCTCAGCGGTTCGCCTGGACTGCTCTATGTATTCACGGTAACCGAGAAGAGCGTGACTCAGGCTCCAGGCTCCCCTTACAGCATCACGAGCCCGGAAAATATGATTATTTTGCCGAAAAGCTAACTGCGAAAGCTGCCAACGGGAGTGGGGCGTACAGTCTATGTGCGCCCTATTTGATGATCGCGCAACACTGCCGTGGGCTCAGTCGCGGGTTATTGCTTTTCTCGCTTCTGCAATTCGGGGGGCTGATCGGTTTTCGGCTGTGGCTCGGTTGCGTCCGGTTTCCAGGTAAAGGCGTTGGCGGGCGCTGATGGATTGACGCCGAAATCCCACACATAGAGATTCATTCCCTTGCTGCCGAGCATCTCGGCGACGGCGTATTCGCCTGGCGCCAGCGGCTCGGTGGGTGCGATCTTGACCCAGCCTCCAGTCATGGCGGTGGAGGTGGCCGCGAGAAAACGCTCGTCGGCTTTCATCTTTCCGCTGACCGCAATCTTGACGGCACCGGCGAAGCGCTTTCCGTTCTTGATGTCGATGCGAATAATTTTGAAACGGTCGTTGCCGCCAACCGCTGCCTCCGCCGCGCTGGTGGTGGGCGTCGCGGTCGCGGGCGCAAGCGCGCTCTGATCGGGATCGATATTGATGTAAAGCAAAGGCACAGTGGTATGCGATTGAATTTGGGCGTGCAACCCCGGGAGTTCGACGTTTTGTTTGGCGCCAGCCAGAGGATTGATCACAGCGCGCAGAATATTCGTCTTGCTCGACTTTTCGAGGTCGCCCCCCGATTGGTGTAACTCGGCCAACTGCGGCTGATTCTCAAAAGTATCGAGGAGAAAAATTCCGCCTTCGTCGGGCAAGCGCAGGCCGGGCGCGACCTGGGGCGAACGGGCTTGCTCGACTTTGCGTTCGGCCTCAAGCTCCTTGTCGAGTTCGACGGCTTCGGGAGCGAGGCCGCCATCTTTGCGGCCCTCCTCAAACTTGTTGGTTGCATCCCAGTCGATCAGGGATTTCGGAACCTCCTCCCACTCGCCGCGCTCCGCGCTGTAATAGCGGACGCGGTCGCCGTGAATCTCATATTTGGTAACAGATTGGTAGGAGCCGTCTTTGAGGATCAGGCGGCGGGCTTGATTTTGAGCGGAAGCCTGCGGGACGGAGAGAAACACCAGCAGCGCGCTCACTGCTGCAAGAAGCCTCGCGCTGCCAGAGAATAATTTCATGCCGCGGAACATTATCGGACTTTTTTTGCGCTTCCGAAAGGTTAGATGCCAAGCAAGCGGTTCGTCGGTTGGCAAGAACCAAAGTGTGCCACGCGACTAGCCGGTATTGTGAAGGCCGGCGGCGATGCCGTTCATGGTTGCGCCCAGGGCGTAGTCGAGAGCGGGATCGGGAGCTGAATTTGTGGCGGCGCGCTTACGGCGCAAGAGATCGACCTGAATCAGGCTGAGCGGATCGACATAGGGGTTGCGCAGCCGTATGGAGCGGGACAGGACGGAATTCTTCTCCAGCAGATCGCGTTGGCCGGTGACCGCTAAAATGACGCGGGCGGTGCGCTCGAATTCCTGGCGCAGCGTCTCGAAGACTCGCTCGCGAAGGGCGGCGTCGGTTACGAGATCGGCGTAGAGGCGGGCGATGGCGAAATCGGCCTTGGCCATGGCGATTTCGACGCTGCTGATCAGGCTGGCGAAGAGCGGGAATCCGTGCATCATTTCGCGCAGGAGTTCGGTATTTGCTGGCGTGCGCGCGGCGAAACGATCGAGAGCGTAGCCAACTCCGAACCAGGCGGGCACGGCGTGGCGGCTTTGCATCCAGCCGAAGACCCAGGGGATGGCGCGCAGATCATCGAGATTTACATCATCGAGGCTGCGATTTGCGGCGCGGCGCGGCGGGCGGGAGCCCATGCGGGCATGCTCTAGTTCATTGACGGGCGTGGCTTGCTCGAAATACTCAAGGACTTCGGGGTTTTCCGCGATGTGTTTGCGGTAGAAAGCGAAGGCATCTTTCGACATCATCTCGAGCGCATCATGCCAGCGCTGTTTGGCCTGGGGCGAGGCCTGACTCGGCATGGTGATTGCTTCGAGGCAGGCGGCGATCATGATTTCGAGATTCCACTCGGCAAGGACAGGGTCGGAATATTTCCAACTTAGCACCTCGCCTTGCTCCGTGATGCGGATTTCGCCCGTGAAATCGCCGGCAGGCTGGGCGAGGATGGCGGCGTGGGTGGGGCCCCCTCCGCGACCGACGGTGCCGCCGCGGCCGTGAAACAGGCGCAGCTTGACTCCGCACTCGCGCGCGGCTTCATGCAAATTGCGCTGCGCCTGATGCAACTCCCACGTGCTGGTGAACATGCCTCCATCTTTATTTGAGTCGGAGTAGCCGAGCATGACCTCGTGGGTGCGCCCCCAGGAATCGAGGAGCGGCTGGAACTGGGGAGATTTCCAGACGCGGCGCATGATCTCGGGCGAGGCACGCAGCGCATCGATCGATTCAAAAAGTGGGACGGGCATGAGACCGGGATCGCCTGGAGTGGCGGCGATGGAGACGCCGCCGATGGCGGCTAAACGGAGCACGGCAAAAATGTCATGCTCGGATTGCGTGTTGCTGATTACGAAATTGCGAATGGCTTTTGGTGAGTGCGTTTTTTTTAATTTGGCAATGGCGCGGAAGGTTTGGAGAAGTTCGACCGAAGCGGGGGAAAGCTCGGGCGGAAAGTGAGTGGCTCGTGCGGACAGCTTTTCCGCTGACCCCAACTCGGAGAGCGCCTGGGAATGCACGCGGGCGTGCTGGCGAATGTCGAGCGCGTGCAGGTGAAATCCGAAGGTTCGCACCTTGCGCAGCAGAGGCGAGACAAGTTCCGCCAGGCGTTGGCCGCGATTTGCCTCAAGACTTTCGCGAATGAGGAGGAGGTCGTCTTCAAACTGTTGCGAGGAGTCGTAGGCATGTTGGTGCCTGGACGATTTGCGGCTGAAGCGCAGACGGGCGATCAGAAATTCAAGGAAGTGACGATAGAGTTCGGCGGAGGTGATCTGCTTCCAGCGCGAATACTTTTCGCCGAGCTTTTCGTCGTATTCGCGAACGCGTTTGGCGAGTGCGGGTGAGACGCCGATGCGGCGCGTGGACATGCTCAGTTGACCGATCAGGCGGGTGGTTTCGGCGATGTAGTGGTCGATGACTGTGCTGCGCGCCATGTCGAGCGCATCGACGGTCGAAGCGGCGGTGACGAAAGGGTTGCCGTCGCGATCGCCGGCTATCCACGATCCGAAACAGAGTAGTTCGGGGACTTCGTCGCGGTCATAAATATCGCGCAGCGATTCTTCAAGTTCCGCGAAGAGGCGCGGCAGAGTTTCAAAAAGAATCATGGGGAAGTAATCGAGGCCCATGTGAATCTCGTCGCGGACGGTTGGTTTATTGAGGCGGACTTCGTCGGTCTGCCAGAGGGCGGTGATCTCGGCGAGGATCAGAGATTCAAGTTCGCGGGCCTCGGAATCGGAGAGCGGCAACTGGTCGAGATGCTCGAGGTAAGCGGCGATGCGGCGGCGTTTCAGACGGATGGTGTGGCGCGTGATTTCGGTGGGGTGGGCGGTGAAGACGGGAGTTACTTTGATCTTGCGCAAGCAATCTAGCAGGGTCTCGGGGTTAACACCTGCGGCGCGCATGCGGGCGAGGGTGCCGCGGAATGAGCCGTCGAGGGGAGTTTTCTTGGACGACATGCGCGCTGCGCGGCGGCGGCGTTTGCGGTGGTTGGTTTCGGCGAGGTTGGTGAGTTCAAAGTAGATGGCGAAGGCTTTGGTGACGCGGTAGGCGTCTTCGACGGACAAGCCGCCGATGATTTTGCGGGCGCGGGCCATCAGGCTCTCGTCGAATTCAGATTTGCCGCTGTCGGAGAATTGTTCGCGACGTTCGATGAGCAGGTGGCGCAACTGCTCGACCATGTCGAAGAAGCTTGCCCCTTCCTGCTCGACGAGGACGCGTCCGAGCAGAATTCCGAGCGAACGGACGTCGCGGCGCAAAGGAATCTCTTTCGCGGGATCGGCAGTGTCGGCGGTGAACTCGGCGAGACGGTCGGCTTGAGCGCCTTCGCCCCAGAGAGGAATGTCGGGCATGGGATATTTTAGCGGAAGGGGCTGGGAACGGATCGGCCGGGCGTTCCGCATTTCCCCGAATCGGCGGAGCTGGGCAGATCGAAACTGACGGCTGAGAGCTGATATCTGACAGTCGCATTTTCCACATTCCCTTCCCGAAAAACATCTGTCATAATTGATCGTGCACCCCAGCCCGCACAATTTTCCAAACAAAATCAAAGCGAGGAAGCGATGTCGGCCAAGTACATCTTTGTAACTGGCGGTGTGGTGTCTTCATTGGGCAAGGGATTAGCGGCGGCTTCGATTGGATGCCTGCTCGAGAGCCGCGGGCTCAAAGTCAACCTGATGAAGTTCGATCCGTACCTGAATGTCGATCCGGGAACGATGTCGCCGTTTCAGCATGGCGAAGTTTTTGTGACCGACGACGGCGCGGAAACCGATCTTGATCTTGGGCACTACGAACGCTTCACTCACGCCAAACTCTCTCGCGATAACAACTGGACCACTGGGCGCCTCTACGAGCAGATTATCGCCAAAGAACGGCGCGGCGATTATTTGGGCAAGACGGTGCAGGTGATTCCGCACGTCACCAATGAAATCAAGGCGGCGGCTAAGAAGGTTGCGCAAGACGTGGATGTGGCGTTGATCGAGATTGGCGGGACGGTTGGCGATATAGAGTCGCTGCCATTCATCGAGGCCATCCGTCAGATGCGCCAGGAATTGGGGCGCGACAACACTTTGTTCGTGCACGTCACGCTGGTGCCATTCATTGCCGCGGCGCAGGAACTGAAGACGAAACCTACGCAGCACTCGGTTAAAGAATTGCTTAGCGTCGGAATTCAGCCGGATATTCTTTTGTGTCGCACTGACCGGTTTTTGTCGAAAGAGATCAAGTCGAAGATTGCTTTGTTCTGCAATGTGGAAGAAGAAGCGGTGATCACGGCCAAAGACGTAGCCTCGATCTACGAAGTGCCGGTGGTCTTCGCGCATGAAGAAGTAGACACCCTTGTGTTGCGGCGTCTGCACTTGGAGGCTAAAGATCGCGATCTTTCGAAGTGGAACGATCTGGTGCATCGGGTTTATAACCCGAAAGATGTGGTTCGTATCGGCATTGTAGGAAAGTATGTTGAATATGAAGACAGTTATAAGTCGCTAAAAGAGGCGCTGGTTCACGGCGCGCTGGCGCACAACCTCAAGCTGGATGTGAACTGGATTGAAGCCGAGGGGCTGGAAGGCGCTGACAAAACCGACAAGAGTTACGAGGCGCAGTTGGAAGACTACGACGGGTTGCTGGTGCCCGGCGGATTCGGCAAACGCGGCATTGAGGGCATGTTGCGGGCGATTCAGTATGCACGCGAAAAACATGTTCCCTATTTTGGAATCTGTTTAGGCATGCAGACGGCGTGCATTGAATATGCGCGCAATGTGTGCGGATTGGCGGACGCGAATTCGAGTGAATTCGATCCGGCGACTCCGCATCGCGTGATTTATAAGTTGCGCGAGTTGCGCGGTGTGGAAGATCTCGGAGGCACGATGCGGCTGGGCGCTTGGCCGTGCAAGATAGAGCTGGGAACGCTGGCGCATAAAGTATATGGCCAGACCGAGATCAGCGAGCGGCATCGGCATCGTTACGAGTTTAACCGCGAGTATGAAGAGCCAATGGTCGCGGCAGGGCTGCGTATTTCAGGCTCGACTCCGGATGGCACCTATGTGGAGATGGTCGAGATTCCGGGGCATCCATTTTTTATTGGGTGCCAATTCCATCCCGAGTTTAAATCGAAGCCGCTGGAGCCGCATCCATTGTTTAAGTCGTTCGTGGGCGCCGCCTATGAGCACGGGCAGAAAAAGAAAGAAGCGAAGGATGCGGCGGTGGTAGAGATGTTTTTGCGGCCGGAAAAAGTGGGGAGAAGATAGGTCGGGTGATCTGACCATCGGGCCATCGAGCGATCGCACGGCGCGTTTTCGATGACCCGATGACCCGATCACCCGATGGCCCGATGACTTTATCTTTTCAAATCGATAACGTTCGCGTCGGTGCTGGCGACCTGTTCCTCATTGCTGGGCCTTGTGTGATTGAGAGCGAAGAGCACGTTCTGC
>Ga0209624_10000692_pt1 | contig 29349 bp, 17 predicted proteins | sample JacPinW_OM2H0_O1_FD_188565 | JGI IMG/M metagenome (GOLD analysis project Ga0209624, IMG submission 188565) | Forest soil microbial communities from Algoma, Ontario, Canada - Jack Pine, Ontario site 1_JW_OM2H0_O1 (SPAdes) (version 2) | ecosystem: Environmental > Terrestrial > Soil > Boreal...
GTTCCCGAAGAAGTCTGGGCTACCGTGAATTGCGTGAAGGTGAGAAGCAGTACGTAGCAGGTCAGTGAGCGCAGCGCGGTCAAGATGGTTCTCCTGGGTTCGGGAATGGACCGAGAATTCTAACACCCGAGGGGTAGGAGAAACTTCTCGAGTAGACGTAACTCCCAGCCGGTGCAGTCGCTGTGCCGGGCTTCCCTCAAGGCGAACGTTTTACGAAAGCAAGCGTGATAGAATGTTTCGATTGTGACCTCCTTTCCTTCCTCTCTCGCCTGGGCCCATCCTCTCGTAGCGGAATGGTTTGTGCGGCGGTTTGGCACACCTACAGAGCCGCAGGAGCAGGGCTGGCCGCACATCCTCGCAGGGCGCACTACGTTAGTTTCCGCGCCCACCGGGTCGGGCAAGACGCTGGCTGCGTTTCTTGCTTGCATCGATCGACTGGTGCGCAAGGCGCTGGCGGGGGACCTCGCAGATCGTACGGAAGTCCTCTATGTCTCGCCGCTGAAGGCGCTGGGCAACGACATCCAGAAAAATCTCGAAGTACCGCTGGGGGAAATCCTGGCGATGGCGGGGGAGCGCGGGCTGCTCATGCCAGAGATTCGCACTGCCGTGCGCACGGGTGACACGCTGATGCATGAGCGGCGGGCCATGCTGAAGCGACCGCCGCACATTCTGGTGACTACGCCGGAGTCGCTCTACATTTTGCTGACGGCGGATAAGAGCCGGGCGATTCTGCGCGATGTTGAGACGGTGATCGTGGATGAAATCCACGCCGTGGCCGATGACAAGCGCGGGGCGCATTTGACGCTGTCGCTGGAACGGCTCGAAGCGTTGACTCACAAGCCGCCGGTGCGGATTGGGCTTTCGGCTACGCAGAAGCCGATTGAAGAGGTTGCGCGGTTTCTTACGGGCAACTCTAACCTGGGAGAAGCCCGTCCAGATCCCGTCATCGTCAATGTTGGGCACAAGCGGACGCTTGATCTCGCTGTCGAAGTTCCTCCGATGCCTTTGGGGCCGGTGGCTTCGAACGAAATGTGGGACGAGGTCTACAACCGGCTGGTGACGCTGGTGGAGCAGCATCGATCGACGCTGGTGTTTGTGAACACGCGGCGGATGGCGGAGCGCGTGGCGCACAATCTCGGCGAACGGATCGGGGAAGAGAATGTGGCGGCGCATCACGGCAGTCTCTCGCGGAAGCTGCGGCTGGCGGCGGAGAAGAAGCTGAAAGAAGGCCAGGTGCTGGTGCTGGTGGCGACCGCGTCGCTCGAACTGGGAATCGACGTGGGAACGGTGGATCTGGTAGTGCAGATTAATTCTCCGCGGGCGATTGCGGTAACGTTGCAGCGCGTGGGGCGATCGGGACACTGGCGAGGGGCGGTGCCGAAGGGACGGCTTTTCTGTACGACGCGCGACGATCTGCTGGAGTGCGCGGCTTTGGTGCGGGCGATTCGCCATGGCGATCTGGACCGGCTGATGATTCCGGAGTCGCCGCTCGATGTGCTGGCGCAGCAGATTGTGGCGGCGTGCGCTGCCGAAGAGTGGAGCGAGGATGAGATGTTTGCGTTGGTGCGGCGGGCGTATCCGTACCGCAATCTGAAGCGCGAGACCTTCGATGCGATTCTAGAGATGCTGGCCGAGGGCCTTGCGGCGCGGCGCGGGCGTTATGGCGCGTATCTCCACCGAGATCGAGTGAACGGCAAGCTGCGGGCGCGGCGCGGGGCGCGGCTCGCGGCGATCACGAGCGGGGGAGCGATTCCGGACAATTCGCTTTACGCCGTGGTGGCGGAGCCCGATGGCATTGTGGTGGGCACGGTGGATGAAGATTTTGCCGTAGAGAGCAACCGCGGCGACATCATGCTGCTGGGAAATACATCGTGGATGATTCGCCGTATCGAGACTAACGCCGGGCGCGTGCTGGTGCAGGATGCACACGGTGCGCCGCCGAGCGTGCCGTTCTGGCGAGGCGAGGCTCCGGCGCGGACGCAGGAGCTCTCGGAGCACATTGGAGTCTTACGGGAAAAGATCAGCGAGATGCTGCCGCATGCTTCGCCGGTTGGATTTTCGGCTACGCAGCCGGAAGTTGCCGCAGCCGTGGGCTGGCTGAAGCAAGAATGTGGGCTCGATGATTCCGGCGCGGAGCAGGCGATTGAATACATCCTGCAAGGGCGTGCTGTGTTGGGTGCGGTTCCGACGCAGACGACTGTAATTGCGGAACGCTTCTTCGACGAAGGCGGCGGCATGCAGTTGGTGATCCACGCGCCGTTCGGAGGACGAATCAACAAGGCCTGGGGGCTGGCGCTGCGCAAGCGTTTCTGCGTTGGGTTTAATTTCGAGTTGCAGGCTGCGGCTACGGACAACGGGTTGAACATCGCGCTGGCTGAGCAACACAGTTTTCCGCTGGGAGACGTGTTCAATTTCCTGCAGGCGGCGACGGTGCAGCCGATTCTGGAACAGGCGGCGCTGGATTCTCCGATCTTCGCCACGCGCTGGCGCTGGGATGCGAACCGGGCGCTGGCCCTGTTGCGCTTTCAAAACGGAAAGAAGGTTCCACCGCAGATTCAGCGCATGCGCTCCGACGATCTGCTGGCTTCGGTTTTTCCGGACGCGGCTGCGTGCTTCGAAAATATTCAGGGCGAGCGCCAGATTCCGGATCATCCTCTGGTCAGCGAAGTGATGAAGGATGTGCTCACTGAGGCGATGGATATTGATGGGCTGAAGTTTGTGTTGAGTGGGTTGGCGGAGGGGCGGATTCGTTGTATCGCGGTCGACACGCCGGTTCCGTCGCAGTTTTCGCATGAGATTCTAAATGCGAATCCGTATGCGTTTCTCGATGACGCTCCGCTGGAGGAGCGGCGGGCGCGGGCGGTGCAGATGCGGCGAATGTTGCCGGAGTCGGTGCTGGAAGAAGTGGGCGGGCTTGATCCGGCGGCGATTGCACAGGTGCGGGAGGAAGCCTGGCCGGATGTGAGAGATGCGGATGAGTTGCATGATGTGCTGCATACGCTAGTAGCGCTATCGGCAGATTTGCTACTGGTGAGTCGCTGGCCTGACTTCTTCGAGAGGCTGACTAATGAAGGACGGGCCGGAATTGCTGCCATCGCCGAGGGCGAGACGCCCTCTGGACAGCCGGCGGGACGCCGGCGCTACTGGGTTGCTGCCGAGCGTGGCAAGACTTTTTCAGTTTTGTTTCCTGAGGCGCGATTTGAGCAGGAGTTGGTTGAGGTGGAGTTCGCGGTCCCTTCCCGTGATGATGCTTTGCTTACGCTGGTTACGGGATGGATGTCGCATTTGGGGCCGACTACTGCTGCGCAACTCGGGGAGACTTTAGGGATCCCGGCCTCTGAGATCTCGAGCGCTTTGCTTCGCATGGAAGCTTCCGGGACTGTTCTTCGGGGGAACTTCAGTGGCACTGCCCAGCGGGCGGGGGCGCCCGCTCTACACGAGCCCGGGACGGAATGGTGCGAGCGGCGGTTGCTGGCTCGCATCCATCGGTTGACCGTTGCTACGCTGCGTAAGCAGATTGAGCCTGTGACTGCCGCGCAATTCATGGAGTGGCTGCTGCGCTGGCAGCACGTGGCTGCCGGGACACAGGTTGCTGGTGAGCGGGGCACGCTTGAAGTGTTGCGGCAACTGCAGGGATTTGAGATTCCGGCGAACGCGTGGGAGCGGCAGGTGCTGGCGCGCCGCGTTGTGGATTACGATCCTAAATGGCTTGATCAGCTTTGCCTGACTGGGGCTGTGGGTTGGGGAAGGCTGTCGCCGCATCCGGCGACGCTGGATTACTCCAATGCAGGACGCGGCGATTCACAAGCCGTTCCAGCTCAGCGCCAGCGGCGTGTGATTCCTACCAGCGTGGCGCCGATCACTTTCTTTGTCCGAGAAGATTCAGACTGGATGATACCTCGGCGTCCACATGCGGAACCGGGTGACAACAATGGCCTGAGCCATGGCGCGCAGAAGGTGCTGGATGTTCTGCGGCAGCGGGGCGCGTCGTTTTTTGCCGACATCGTGCGCGGCACGGATAAGTTGAAGGCGGAAATCGAGACTGCGCTTTGGGAGTTGGTGGCGGCGGGGCTGGTGACTGCCGACGGTTTCGACAATCTGCGTTCGTTGATCGATCCAAAGCGGCGAGCGGGGCAGGGCAGCGGGCGCACGACGCGGCCCCGACATAATGCTGGTCGCTGGGCTTTGTTGCACACTGATGAAGTGGTCGAGCGGCCTCGGGCGGTGGAGGCGGCTTGCTGGATGCTGCTGCGGCGTTACGGAATTGTCGTCCGGGACGTGCTGGCGCGGGAGGCCAACCTGCCACCGTGGCGCGAACTGCTGGCGGGCTTCCGGCGACTGGAGGACCGGGGCGAGATCCGGGGCGGCCGTTTCGTAGATGGATTTCTAGGGGAGCAATTTGCTTTACCGGTCGCGGTGGAATCGGTGCGGGCGATGCGCAAGCTCGACTTAGCAGAGGAAACGATTACGCTGTCGGCGGCCGATCCGCTGAACTTGGTTGGGATTTTGGTTCCGGGTGAGCGCGTGCCCGCAATTTCCGGCAACAGCGTTACCTATCGCGATGGGGCTGCTGTCGAGGTCGCAGCGATTAAGGCGTCTGCTGGCAATGAGGCTGTGGCGAGTTAGCTTCGCGTCTGCGATGGCAAAAAACCGGGGATCCGATGAGGGGGCCCTTCGGATCCCTGATTTACGCCAAACTCGGCAAGGACTAATACAAAAGCGCTTCCCCCATCGCTTTCTGCCAAGCACTAGCGCAGCCTGCATAGTGCATGCGGTATGCCAATCGTCGCCACCCTGCCGGCATCGCGAGGGTCTCGCCAAAACGCTCTCGGCAAGGCACTTATCGGCTAACTCGGAGCTGCGGCCGGGGGCTTGTTGACTCTGCTGCCGACTCGGATACTATCTGATCGGATAGCGATCCCTATCTGTTCGGATACTGGAACGAGTTCAATTCGGGCATGAATTTAGGGCGGAAGTGTGATAAGAAAGTCGCGAGGTGAGGCAGTTGCGTCCCAGACTCCTGGTGCTTTCCGGGCCCTTGAAAGACTCGACGATTCCTTTATCGGAGGGGGAAGTCACGATTGGAAGGGAAGCCTCGAATGCAATCTCGATCACCGACCCTTCAGTCTCGCGAAAACATTGTCTGTTGAGCGGGCAGGACGGAAGATTCCTGGTGCGGGACCTCGAGAGCCGCAATGGAACGCTGGTGAACGGTAGCGGGGTCGAGGAGCAATGGCTGCAACACGGAGACGAGATCGCCGCGGGCGACTCGTCCTTTTTGTTTCTGCTGCAAGACGAACAGACTGCACCGGCGGCGGGCCGGGTGGAATTCGAGGAGGCGCTGTTCACGGCGGAAACCACCGTCCTGCATCCGCGGGATGTGGTCTATCTGCAGCCGGACCGGCTGTTGCGCGAGTTGCCCGCGACCTCGCGCGTGGCCCGCAATCTGAACGCGCTGCTCAAAATTAGCCGTATCGTGCATGCGATTCGCGATCTGGACGAATTACAAGGCCAGTTGCTGGACCTGATTTTTGAGATTGTTCCCGCGGGCCGGGGAGCAATCTTGCTCGCGGACAAGGAAGGGCAGCAGTTCAATTCCATGTTCGTCCGCATGCGGCAGGCGGGACAAGTCCCGTTGGTAAAGGTGAGCCGCACGATTGCCCGCCAGGTGCTGGATCAAGGGGTTGCGATTCTGGGAAGCGATGTGGCTCGCAGCGACGAGTTGCGGGAGGTCGAGAGCCTGGCGGCGTCGCAGGTGCGCTCGCTGCTATGCGTTCCCTTGACTATGTTTGAGCGGGTGATTGGGTGCATTTATCTGGACAGCGACAGCGTCGGCAACCGTCTTCACGAGGAGCACCTGCAACTGGTGACGGCGATTGCCGGCATCTCTGCGGTTGCGCTGGAGAATGCCCGCCGCCTGCACTGGCTGGAGCAGGAGAATGAGCGCCTGACGGTGGAGATCAGCCAGGAACGAAGCCTGGTGGGAGACGGCGCGCGCATGCAAGAGGTCTACCAGTTTTTGAAGCGCGCGGCGCCAACCGATTCGACGGTATTGATCGAAGGCGAGAGTGGAACCGGCAAGGAACTCGCGGCGCGGGCTTTGCACCGTAACAGTCCGCGGGCGAGCAAGGCGTTTGTCGCTATCAATTGTTCTGCGATTCCGGAGACGCTCCTGGAAAGCGACCTGTTCGGCCATGAGCGTGGGGCATTTACCGGCGCCGCCTCGCTGAAGAGAGGCCGGCTTGAAGTGGCCGATGGAGGCGTGGTGTTTCTGGACGAAATCGGCGAAATGGCTCCATCTCTGCAAGTCAAGCTGCTGCGCGTGCTGCAGGAGCGCGAGTTCGAACGAGTCGGCGGAACGCACCCGATCAAAGTGGATATCCGCATCATCGCGGCGACCAACTGTAACCTGGAGCAAGCGGTGCGCGATGGTAGTTTCCGCCAGGATTTATATTACCGCTTGGCGGTGTTGAAGATCACGATGCCTGCGCTGCGAGACCGGCGGGAGGATATTCCGATGCTGGTCCGGCACTTTGTGCAGAAGCATGCGAAACGCTGCAAAGTGAAGCCACGGCCGATTTCGCGCGAGGCGCTGGCTTTCATGGTGAACTACGACTGGCCGGGCAACGTGAGGGAACTGGAAAATGCAATCGAGCGCGCGCTCGTGCTGGCGTCCTCGGACGTGATCCTGCCCGAGGATCTGCCGGAGTCGCTGCTGGAGCGTCCTCGGATGCCGGAGATGACCGAGGCGAGCTATCACGCCGCCGTGAAGGAATTGAAGAAGCGGCTGATCGTTGATGCCGTGGAGCAGACGCACGGCAGCTATGCCGACGCGGCCCGGATTCTGGGCGTGCATCCCAATTACCTGCACCGCCTGATCCGCAACCTGGAGTTGAAGGAGATTTTGAATGAGGCGCTAGCCGACGTTCCGTCGCGGGGATGGGGCGGGATGAGCGGGAACGCGTAAGAAGGCGCAGTTAGCAGTTGGCGATTAGCCATCACGGATTGCAGGAGGTGGATGCCAATCGCTAATTGCTAGCTGCTGATGACGGCAGTCGCAAACGCATCAGACTCGCAGGATCGAGATAGGTTCCCTGCCAGCGCACTGCGACGTGGAGATGCGGGCCTGTGGCCCGGCCGGTGCCGCCGCTCAGTCCCACGATCTGTCCTCGTTTTACCTGATCCCCTTCCTTTACTTTGAATTCGGAAAGATGGAGATAAAGAGTAAGCAAGCCCTGTCCGTGGTCCAACACGACGAAATTACCCTCGAAATACAACGGCCTTGCCAGCAGGACTGTGCCGGCATTCATGGCGGCGATGGGAGTGCCACTGGGGACGCGGAAATCCAAGCCAAGGTGAGTGCTTTGCGCTTTGCCGTTGAAGACGCGCTCGGCGTCGAAGACGTCTGAAATTTCAGCGTCGGCCGGCGCGGTGAATGAACCCGACCACTCACGTTTTGGAGTGACCCGGTTCAGGTAGTCCTTCTTGATTTGCTGGCCTTCTTCAATTTCTTTCTGCTGCTCGGGGCTGGGCTCGGTGAACTTGCTTTCAACGCTGAGCTTTCCCGGGAGCCGGGGATATTTCCCGCGAACGACTGTGAACTTGCGAGTGAAGGAGATTTTCCCGCCCGGAGTTCTTGCAGCAACGGCTTCGCCAGTCAGCTCGATGGCATAAGTTCCAGGAGCCGTTTCCAGGCTGACGCCTGCCAGCGTGTACCAGGTCTTGCTCGCGGGGTCGAAGCTGAAGGAGAGTTCGTGTCCCAACCATGTCCCGCCTAGCGATGCGAGCCGCGCTGAAGGTTTGACCTGAAACAATACGGGCCCTCCGTTGACCAGCCGTGTGGGCTGGGCGCGCACGGCCCAGTTCGCGGCAGAGGCTGGATGGACGGAGCTGAATAATAACCATCCTGGAAGGAGGAGAGCGAATGCGATGCGGAAGAAGGGAAGAGTAGACAGCCGCCGGTTCACCTTACCAGCCTAGCATTTCGGGAGCTGGCGGACGGCTATAATCCGTGCATGCGTGCCGGGGTGTTTACCCTCGATTACGCCAGAATCGCCGCGATTTTGGGCCGAATTTAGAGTACAGTTCCAAGGGATATGAGCCGTTCTAGACAGGATTCGCCCGCGCTGAACCCGCTAGTGGTGCTGGCTGGCGTCATTCTGATTCTATATTTTGCGCGCGCGGTCCTGATTCCTGTCGCTCTCGCGTTGACCCTGAACTTCCTGTTGACGCCGATGGTGATTTGGTTCCAGAAGCTACGTCTGCGGCGCGTACCTGCCGTGGCGCTGGTGATGCTCATTTCGGTTGCAGCCATCGGAGGCATGGGCTGGGTGGTTGCCGATCAGTTGCTGGAAGTCGCGAATGATCTGCCGAAGTATCGTTTGAATATCCATAAAAAGATCGAAGCATTTCATTTTTCTCCGGACGGGGCGCTCGGCCGCGCGGCTGCAAGCGTGCAGGAAGTTGGCACAGAGCTTGCGGAAACCGAGATCAGGCCCAGAACTCCGCCGGCCGGTTCGGCCGCACAAGGTTCCCAGGTCAGGACCGCTGCGCAGCCGGCGGGACCCTTATCAGTTCAAGTGGTCGCGGTCCCGCCCAGTGGTTTGCAGTCGCTTCGCGAGGTGCTGAGTACGGCACTCATACCGCTCGGGATGATGGGGATGGTTCTGATCTTCACCGTGTTCATCTTGATCAAGCAGGTGGATCTGCGCAACCGCCTGCTGCGCCTCGCGGGCGTGGCGCAGTTGAACACCATGACGCTGGCTTTGGATGACGCCGCGCGCCGCATCAGCCGCTACCTGGTGGTTCAGTTTCTGGTAAACGCCAGCTACGGTGTTTGCTTCGGGACCGGACTCTTTCTGATCGGTATTCCGAACGCCGCCCTGTGGGGGATTTTCGCGGGCGTATTCCGGATCGTGCCTTATGTTGGCGTCCTGACTGCGACTGCGTTCCCCTTGGTGCTGGCTCTGGCGGTATTCAATGGGTGGGGACCGCCGGTTCTGGTCGTTCTGCTATTCGCACTGCTGGAGTTGGTCGCCGTGAATTTTGTGGAGCCTTGGCTGTACGGTGCGCGCACTGGAATCTCTGCTCTTGCTCTGCTGGTCACCACTGTTTTCTGGACCACGCTATGGGGATGGGCTGGGCTGGTTTTGGCCGTGCCCCTTACGGTAGTGGCGATCGTATTTGGGCGCTATGTGCCGCGGATGTCGTTCCTGCATGTTCTGCTAGGCGATGAAACCGCTTTGTCGGTCGAGGCTCAGTTCTATCAGCGCTTGCTGGCGCTGGACCAGGAAGACGCGCGAGCCATCGCCGACACGTTCCTGAAAACGCATTCTCTAGTTAGCCTCTATGACCAGGTGCTGGTTCCCGCTCTCACTCTGGCCGAACAAGATCGGCACAAAGCTGCATTGGACGAGGCGCGGGAGTCGTTCCTGTTTCTCAGCGTGAGCGAAATCGTTTCCGAGTTGGCGGTTTACCGTCCGGAAGAGGTCTCGGCGAAACCGAGAAAGCTGAGGTCGCGCTGGATCTCCACTTCGCAGCGCGACTTGCCCTCGCATCATGCGGAACCCACGCCCTCAACCGTTCGCATTTTCTGTTTGGCTGCGAATGATCAGGCGGACGAGATCACTTCCTCCATGCTCGCCCAATTGTTGGAGCGCGCCGGCCACGGAGTTCTTTCGCTGCCGGTTGGTTCCCCAGTCGAGGAAATACTGACGCATCTTCTTCCCGAAGCCCAGGACGTGGTCTGCATCTCCGCGCTTCCTCCTTTCGCCTTTGCGCAAGCTCGCACCCTATGCCAGCGCATCCGCATACACTTGCCTCAGATCAGGATCCTCGCCGGGATTTGGGGATTTGTTGGCGACCTCGACAAAGCCAAAGAACGCTTTGGCAGCACGCGCCCCGACCGAGTCGTGGCCTCGCTGGCGCAGGCAGTCGAACAAATCGGCGTTTGGCACAACGCTACATTAACGTCCGAGCCGGCTACCAGCTCAGCTCTCGATCCTGCCCAACCCCGGTAAAAAGCAGACATGCTCGACTATGTGACCCTGGCGCACCTCATTTCCGGCGTCTGAAAAAGGGAGTCCAACAGTTGCAGAAGACGTGACCAGGAAATTTTTCTCTTGACTTTGCCCTATGGCGGGGATGATAAAACGATTCAATAGAGCCATCTAAGGGTCCCTGGTGCCTTTGTCTTTTCGTGCTCTCGTACCTTGCAGTCCAAAACAGTGGTGCAGGAGTTCTGTCATGCGCAGAAGTTCACGATCGGCAGCGATTCGTTCTTCCTTCGTTCTTTGGCTCGTGGCGGCGTCTCTCAGTTTTCCCGCAAGCGCCCAACTTTACACCGGCTCCATCTCGGGCGCGGTGACCGATTCCTCGGGCGCGGTCTTACCCGGAGCTCATGTGGTCGCGGCGGATGTGGACAAAGGGTTCAAGTTCCCGGGAACCACGGACGGCGCCGGCCATTACCTTTTGCGCAACATTCCGCCGGCCACGTACAACGTGTCGGTGGAAGCGGCAGGGTTCGAGAAGGAGCGCAAAGATGGCTTGGTCATCACGATCAATCTGAATGCGGAGGTCAATTTCACTTTGAAAGTGGGCGCGGCTTCGCAAACGGTCGAGGTGAAGACCAGCGCTGTTGAATTGCAAACCCAGGACGCGGTGACCGGCCAAGTGATTGACCGGAGGGCGATCAACAACTTGCCGCTCGTGGGCCGGGATGTGCTGCAACTCACTTTTCTTGCTCCCGGTATCGTGTCCGTGGCCGAAGCTTCACGTAACGATGAAGGATTTTCGGGAGTCAATTTCAACTCCAACGGTGGCCGCAATGGCACCGCGGATGTAATCATGGACGGCACCAGCATTACTAATATTGAGCAGAACGGCGGAACGAATAACGTGCTCCGCAACCCTCCGGTGGATTCCATCGAGGAATTCAAGGTGCAGCAGACCAACTTCAGCGCGGAATTCGGCTTCGCCGGGGGCACGGTGATCAATGCTGTAACCCGCTCCGGCTCGAACGAATTCCACGGCAGCCTCCATGAATTCTGGCGCAATCAGATCTTGGACGCGAACGACTGGTTCTCGGACGCGACTGGAGTACCCATCCAACCGCTGCGCAGAAATCAATTCGGAGGCACGTTCGGCGGGCCCATCAAGAAAAACAAGACGTTTTTCTTCTTTGATTACGACGGCACCAGAGTAAGATCATTTACCTCGAATGGCGGTGCCGTGCCCACACTGTGTGAGAGGGGTGATGCTTCGGGCAACTGTCCTATTGCTGCGGCTCACGGTGGAAATGCCCTGGGTGACTTTGAAGAAACCTGCACACAGGGCACTGACCCAGTTTCTGGGGCTCCTCTTATATTCAATGCCAGCGGGCAGTGTATTTCCACGAGCCCCGGAGCGGGCGAAACGGCTTTACAGGGCGGTGCAGCCGGTCAGCTCTGGGATCCCTTTTCGGGGCTTTCGACGGTCAACACAACTGGCCGCTTCTCGACGCGGCAAACGTTTGTTCCCTTCAACAACTTGTCCACGTACTCAAGTTCTGGCTTGCCGGGAGGGCCGGGTAACCTGGTTGATCCCCTGGCCGCGAAGCTCTTTTTGCTGTTTCCGAAGCCCAACCTGGCTAACTCGACGCCAACGAACGAGGGAGGTTCGAATTTTTCGTTTTCCGGCGTCAGTCCTAGTTCCGACAATACTTTTGACATAAAAATTGATCACCACTTCAACGACCGTAACCTAGTGAGCGTTAAATATAGCCAGGACAACTTCAGTTCGAATAGCCCCAACTGCTATGGGGATTTCGCCGATCCCTGCTCAGTCTCTGGCCCCACCACCGGGCACACGTACTTGCTGGCGGTGAATTATACGAAAACGTTCAGTCCCAACCTTCTGATGAACGTCGCCTATGGAGGCAGCCGCAATTTCAGCTTTACCCAGGGCATTGGAGCGAACCTTGGCTCCAGTCAATTCCAAAGCGATCTGAATAACTTGTTTAGCCTGCCCGGGCAGACTTGCAGTATCACTGCTCCGTCCGTTGCTGCGTGCTTCGGCGCCGCCGGTCTGGAAGAGCTGCCCGCAAACTTGTTTAACGCCGTCCCCAACATCAGCGTGGGAAACAGCAATGGCGGCAATGGCACCTATAACTCTCCCGGTATCTCCGGAACATTTTTCGCGATTAGGCAAGGACAAGACACGCAGAGCGTGGCCGACACGGTCAGTTGGCTGCACGGAAAGCACGAGTTCAAGTTCGGCGGCGAGACCCGCCTGGCCCAGGACAACTTCGTTCAGCCCGGCGCCCCCGCCGGGCAGTTTAACTTCAGCTATTACGGCACCGCCCAGTTCACGGACGCGGGAATCGACGGAACGAACAGTACCGGCGCTCCCGCTGACGGCGGGGACGACATGGCGAGCATGCTGGTTGGAGTGGGCGATCCGACCAACGGCACGCCTCCTCCCGCCGGCTGCTTCAACGGCACGGGCGGGTGTTTCCGCGGGTTCAACAATTCCGTGTCCACGCAGAATTGGCGCTACGCCGGGTTCGTTAACGATAACTTCCATGCCACCCCGAAGCTGACGCTGAATCTGGGCCTGAGGTACGAATTGTCGATGCCGCGGACTGAGCGCTTTAATCGCATGGAGTACCTCGATCCCGGCAAGCTCTCGGCGATTCAATACAACCCCGCGCAACTAGCCATGGTCAATTCCTTCAATAGCACACCGCTGGAGTGTGTTACGTACAATCCGTGCGTAGGGGGGAATCCGGCGACAACGCCGACTGCCTTGGGGATTCCCAGCCCAACCGTTTTGCATGGGGCGGAAGTCTTTGTTGGGACAAACGGCGCCAGCCGCTACAACTACAACCCCTACTATAAAGGCATTCAACCGCGCTTCGGATTTGCCTGGCAATTGCCGAATAACTTGGGGGTGGTGCGGGGAGGCTACGGCATCTTCTACGATGCGCCGAGAAGCGCGGCCTCGGGAACCGGTCCGGTCGGATGGGATGGATTCGACATACAACCTCCGTGGATCACGACAAATCAGAGCGCCGCTAATGTTGCCAACCAGATACCCTGTGGCCGGCTAAGCAATCCCAACGCTAACCCCACCACTGGGTGCAATACCCCCAACGTCACCTTCCCCACGCCACCGGGAAACACCCTGGGCGCCTTCAACAACCTGGGCTTTTCTGCGAACGGGCCGATCCCCATTATCAACTCGAGAATCCCCTACGAACAAAGCTGGAGCCTCGGCATTCAAAAGGAATTGCCAGCGAAGATCCTCCTGGATATGAACTATATCGGTAAGAAAGGAACCCACCTGTATGAGGGCGGCTTTAACACCCTGCAACTCCTTCCTCGCGCTTTTGAGCAGGCGGCCCTCTCCGGAAAGTTGTCGCCAACGGATCTTGCTGCGATCAACGGACTAAGTGTGGCAAATCCGTTTGCCTCCCCTACCCCAGCTACGTGCACTAGCCCCACGGACCCCAATTACATTTGCGACCCCACAAGTGGCGAGGGCTCGCTCGTGCCGCAGATCGGTGCGACCCAACTTCTATCACCATTCCCACAGTTTGCCGGCTTTGGCGGTGATGCGTTCCCGACCGCCGATTCCAGCTACGACGCTTTGCAGGTTCGCGCTGAAAGGGCGTTTGCCAATGGACTGGAGTTCCTGGTCACGTACACATGGTCGAAGTCCATCGACAATTCCTCGTTCCAGGATTTCAGCAACCAGTTTCTGGGTAATGGAGGAGGTGCCGCCTCGCGCCAAGACCCCTATAACCCGCGGGGCGACCGGGCCGTATCTGTGTTCGATATCCCCCAAGTTTTTCAGGTCAGTTACGTGTACGAATTGCCGATTGGTCGTGACAAAGCGTTTGGAAGCAGCATGAGTCCCATCCTGAACGCCATTGTGGGAGGTTGGCAGACTAGTGGCATTTGGACCGTAAGCGATGGCAGACCACTTACTCTAAACGGGTCGGTTTCCGCTATCCCAACGTATGGGCAGAGACCCAATTTGTCGGCACCTCTCCAGCGGTCGTCAACGTCTTATCAGAGCTTGGTGAATGGTCTCCCAAATACGTCACAAGCAGCCAGCTACTTTTCCAACCCCGGAGTGTTGTCGGTGCCCCCTGCCTTCACATTTGGCAATGCCCCCCGGACAACTACCAGCGTCCTTACCCCTGGAACCCGGAATGCGGAACTGGCCCTCTTTAAGGAGTTCCCCATAGCACGGGTTCATGAGGGAATGCGGGTGGAGTTTCGCGCCGAGGCCACCAATGCGCTGAATCATCCACAGTTCAAAGCTCCGAACACGGACGCTGCAAGCGGCACTTTCGGTCAGATCGTTCCAGGTGGGGGCTTTTCACCTGGCTCTGGGCTAGTCACCATCAACAGTCCGCGCGAGTTGCAGTTGGGTCTAAAGGTTTACTTCTAAGAAAATACGGCCCGTGGCGCGGGTCTCCAAGGGACAGCCGGAACAACACGAAGGAGAGAACGTGATCGCCAAAGCGCAGGAATGGGGTGTGTCCGCATGTATTGTCGCGAGTTCGTTGCTTTGGGTATGTAGTAAGGCTACTTCCCAAACCATAACCGTCGATGCCGCTCCCTCGCACGTCGCCAACACGTTCAGTCCCGTCCGCTCTCTGGGCGCGGCCATTGACCGGCTGAGGACTGGAACGCCCGACCATCTACTGACCGACCCGGTTCTCAAAGAAATTCTCGGTGCCGGCTGGCAGACTGTGACTTATCGGCAGAACACAGAGTTGATGGTCGAGGCCTGGCATTGGAACCCGAACGGAGCCTGGAGTGACCCCGAGAAGCAGCAGGGCTACTTTGTGGGCAGCGCGGAACCGACCGCGGAGATGATTCGCCATTCGTGGGCAGCTCCGCTCCCGCACCGCGGCTTCAGCCGGGGAGATGGAAACGGCTGGTCCCGGCTCACCGACGGCGATCCTAAATCGTACTGGAAAAGCAATCCTTACCTCACGAAAGCCTTTACCGGTGAAGACGACTCGCTGCACCCGCAGTGGGTGATGATTGATCTGGGCAGCAAGGTTCCCGTCAACGCAATTCGTATCGCCTGGGCCGAGCCTTACGCGAAGCACTACTCAGTCCAGTTCTGGACTGGCGAATTGGAACCCTTCTATGAGGGGACCATGAAGGGCACGTGGCAAACTTTCCCATTAGGGGCGGTCACTGAAGGCAAGGGTGGGACCGTCACGCTGAAGCTGGCTTCCTGGATGATCCCCGTGCGGTATCTCCGCATCTGGATGACGGAATCTTCCAACACCTGCGACAGTCATGGTTCTGCCGACAAGCGGAACTGCGCGGGGTATGCCATCAATGAACTCTACGTCGGTGCACTCTCGGCAGATGGCCAGTTCAATGATTACGTCACGCATTTTCCCAGCCGCAATCAGACCGTGACCTGGCCTTCTTCGGTTGACCCGTGGCATGCGGCCTCTGATATGGACGAATCGAGAGGAGACCAGGTCGGGTTCGATTTTTTCTTCACTTGCGGCGTTACTCGCGGCCTGCCCACCATGGTTCCGATTGCCATGTTGTATTCCACGCCGGAGGATGCGGCCAACGAGATTGCCTATCTGTATAAGCGACACTATCCCATCTCGTGGATCGAGATGGGGGAAGAGGCCGACGGCCAGCACATGCTGCCCGAGGATTACGGCGCACTGTACCTGCAATTCGCCACCGCGATTCACCGGCTCGTTCCCGAGGCCAAGCTGGGCGGTCCGCCTTTTGAGGGAACATTTGATGACGTTGAAGTGTGGCCGGACGCGGCCGGAAAAGTCTCGTGGCTTGGACGATTCGTGGACTATCTGAAAGCCCACGGCCGGGTGAACGACCTTACCTTCTTCTCCTTCGAGCATTATCCGTATCAGGACAAGCCAACTTACTCGTGGGCCGACCTGTATCCGGAGCCGGACTACGTCAGGCACATCGTTCAGGTTTGGAAGGACAACGGCCTGCCTTCGAATATTCCCTTCTTCATGACCGAGGGCAACATCGGGGGCGGAGCCGGGCCTTCGACCGTGAAAGGCGCGCTATGGCTCGCCGATTACGTCGGATCGATGATGACCGCAGGCGCTGGAGCCACTTATTTTTTCCACTACATGCCTTCGCCGGGCCACTGGGGCGCCTACCCCCTCCTCCTGCTTGACGAACACTACAAACTGATCGGCTATCCTCCTCAGTACATGGCTTCGCAGGTGATTACAAAAGAGTGGGTTCAACCCGTCGATGCTCCGCACAAACTCTTTAAGGTTTCGAGCGACGTGAGCGACGCCGCGGGAACGCAGCTGGTCACGGCGTATGCGGTAGAGAGACCGGACGGACAGTGGTCCGTAATGCTGGTCAACCGGGACCAATACAACGATCATGCTGTGAAGGTTGTTTTCAATGATGGAGCAAATGGGCACGACCGCCACTTCTCCGGACAGGTGGATCGCATCACTTTCGGATCCGCCGAATACACGTGGCATCCTGAAGGGGAACGCGGCCACGCTGACCCCGATGGCCCGCCCTCCAAGTCGAAAGTCAGCGCCGGCGTCGAGACGCTTTACCAACTCCCCATGGCATCCATCACAGTGCTACGCGGCTTCATTAGAGAACAGTAACGAATCTTGTTTGAGCCGATTCGCTGGATTTGCCTTCGACCACGGTAGAGCCTACAGTTAAAGAGTCCATTGTTCATCTCTCCGTCGCACTACCGTTCCCACGTCGCGACGACGGTCTCCTGTGCAACCGACAGAAAAGCGAGGCGCTATGGAGCCAAGTTTGTTCCATCGTATCGTTCAGTCCGTCATCCCTCGTCGGCTATGGAAGGGGACTTCATCGGGCTCCATTGAGGGAAAACCTAAGATTGCGGCTTACGGATCACAAAGGATGTGCCGGTCGTGCGGGGCCATCACAGCATGCTCAAAGCCGCTTTGCCTGGAGTGTGGCGCGTTGCTGCCGACAGTCTAACGAGGGAAGAGTGCCAGCGGGGATGACCGCTGAGGGAGTGGGCGTCGTTGGACGGAGTCGCCTTTCCACCATCGACATTGCCCACTACATTAGGTGCCATGAGCCCGGGGGCTGCGGAAACGGCGCATCGAACGCAAGCGTTATCCCGTAAAGGTTGTCAAGGCGAGTTCAGTGAGAATCATGGGTGGTGGGATTGTGAGTGGAGAATTTCGGGTTTGTGCCGCTACAGAGAATCAGAAAGCCCTCACACTCCGGAAGAAATGTGAGTCGCTAGTTCTTGAGCCAAGTGTCACGTAGAGAACCCTGGCTGGGCACGGCGTGAGCCCCCCAAGTGCCGCCCCGTCTTGCCATTGCAATTGGCTAGAAACCCGCCTAAAATCGACCCCCGACCGGGAGCGTGGCTTCTGGATGGCTGGTGCTCCTCTCTCCTGTAGGGGAAGCGGGAAAGGTCGCGACTGGGTGCCAGCGTGCAGGATCTCGCTCAAGAAGTGACTCGGGAATTTATTCCCAATGAGATCGTTATGAATGAATTTCCGGCCGCTGTCGGAAATGGCGACGAAGTAATCACCTTCGACATAGGTGGTACGTGGTTTCGGAGCGCGCTTCTGACCTGCGGGGGACGGTTGGCAGGTGTGCGGCGGATTCCGTCCGTGAATTGTCGGTCGATGCCCGGCAGATCGGGAGCCGCGATCGTGGACGAAATCGTGGGCTATATTGCCGAGATCGTGAAATCGTTTTGGCATTCCCCGGTGTTGGCGGGACGACATCCGGCGATTGCGATATCGATGGGCGCCGCTTTGAACGCGCACACGGGGAAAATCCTCGGATCCGGACCAATTCTGGGAGAGGATTCCACGTCTTTCGATCTGGAGCGGGCGCTAAAACTGCATTTGCCCGACGTTAATATTGCGATTGTTAACGATGTAACGGCCTCTCTGATTGCGCACTCGCAGCTACCCGCCTTCCGCCATGCCAGACGGCTTGCCCTGATCACCGTGAGCACTGGAATCGCGTCGCGAGTTTTGAATTGCTCGGTTCCGCACGTGCCAGTCGATCCGATGCTTGGCACGCAAGGCGAGATCGGCCATCACCGTGTTTCTTTCTCGCTGGCAGGCCATTCGTTGTCTTTGAAATGCGATTGCGGCGGTGTGGACCACCTGAACGCTTTTGCGTCCGGCAACGGTATCAAACGGGTGCTCGAGCAGGCTCGCGAGATTTTCCCCGAGGAATTTCGCGCCTCGGATTTGAACAACCACGGTCTTGCACGGGATTTAACCCTGCAGGTGCTCGCGCATGGCTTGGCCAATGATGACGCTCTGTCCAGGAAGACACTGAAGGCGATTACACTACCCGTTGCCGAGGCGATCAAGTGGCATTTTATGCTGGATCCGGAGATCGACAACCTGATCCTCACGGGTGGGGTGTGTTTTTTGCTTCGTGACTCCTACCTCGCGTCGGTGCTCGAGAATCTGCGTGCTTTTGAGTTCTATCCGTTGAACTCCGATGAAGAATCTTTTTGGGCCGAGCGCGTTGTCCTGGGCCCGGTTTCCGATGATGCCGGTCTCATCGGGGCCGCCTATCTGGCGCGCGAGTCGCCCAAGATTCATCGTCGAGAGAGCTTGGCTTTGGAGCCTCCGTACCAAGTCTCGCGGCATAACGCCACGGACTATCCTATTCACCTGCTGCAGAACGTCTTCCAGAATGAGGCGTTTCCTGAATCTCTCCTGGAGCCTTTCGACCGGATCATACTAGTAGCCGATGCCACGGTGGATGAAATCTATGGGGACGCGATTCGAACCTTGCTGGCCGGACGACAGCGACAGGTTGACACCATGGTTCTTCGGGCTTCGGAGAAGCAAAAAGACTTGTTCGCGGTGGCAGAAGTGATCTCGTCCTTCGACCAGTTAGGAGTCCGCAGACGCAAGGACCTGGTGGTGGCGGCTGGTGGCGGAATTACTCTGGATATCGTCGCCTTCTCCGCCAATATATATAGACGCGGCGTTCCATGCATGCGACTTCCAACTACCCTCCTGGCTGAGATCGACGCCGGGATTGGGGTCAAGAACGCGATTAACTTTCGCCAAAACAAGAGCCGGCTCGGTACTTTTTCGGCTCCCTACGCCGTGGTCGTCGATCCCTGCTTCCTATCGACACTCTCGGAGCGGCAGATACGGAATGGTTTGTCCGAGGCTCTCAAAATCGCTTTGGTGGCGGATCGTCAACTATTCGAATTGATGGAAGAGCATGCCTTCGACCTGATCGCTACCAAGCTGCAGTGTGCTGAAGGGGCGGAGCTCATTCGCCGAGCCATTCGGGCCATGCTTTTGGAGCTATCTCCCAACCTTCACGAGCGGACACTCGCCCGTTTTCCGGATTATGGCCACACATTCAGCCCCATCTTCGAGTTCGAGTTAAGTGACCTGGAGCACGGAGAAGCGGTGGCTCTTGATATGGCTCTAGCGACGGCATTAGCCGCGGTGACGGGCATCCTCGATATTGAGGATGCCGAGCAAATCCTCGCTACCCAGCACGCCTTGGGACTGCCCATCGTGCGAGCGGGATTGAACATGGACATGCTTTTGCGAGGAGTTCATGAGGCCAAGAAACATCGCGGGGGCCAGCTTAGGATGCCCATCCTCTGCGGAATTGGCGAAGCGATCTTCATCGACGAGATTAGCAAGCCTGGTTTGGAGCAGGCGCTGGCCTTTGTCCGATCCTGGTCCAGCGGAGGCCAGGCGACATCGCGGAGGACCGCTTAGGATGCCCGCCCTCTGCGGAATTGGCGAAGCGATGTTCATCTGCGGGATTGGCCAGCCCCCAGGGAAGAGGGCGCTTGCCTTCATCCGATCCCGGTCAAGGGAAAAGATGTCTGAGTTCCAAGATGCCTAGGGTGCCGGAGCATTCGTTCGTTTCACGCCTATCCCATCAAAGCGGTGTCTCGGTTCAACGGCAAAAGTCCGAAAACCTCGGCGATTCAGTCATCGTCATTAAAATGCTACGGGCTGGGGTGTGTGGCACGGATCTCGCGATGCTCACCGGAGCACGGCCGGGTCAAGCGGAAATACTTGGTCACGAAGGCGTGGGAGTCGTGCTTTCCGCTCCGGAAAATTGCGGCGTGTCCAAAGGCGCTCGGGTGATCATTAACCCGGTCCATCGTAAGCATCCGCATACGGTAATTGGGCACAGTTGTGACGGTGTATTCCGCGAACTGTTTTGTCTAGATGCTGCCGACGCTGTCGAGGGGGGCCATTTGGTCACAATCCCTAGGGATTGTGCGCTCGGAGATGCGGAGCTGGTTCTTGCCGAACCCCTGGCCTCTGTGTTGTACAGCCTGGAGCTACTCCGGGAGAAGTGTGGCCCTGCCTCACTGTTGATACGCGGGTCCGGAACTGTCGGCATTTTGGCGGCCAAGGTGTGGTCTCGATTGACCGGATCTTTCGCGATTCTCCTGTCGAAATCGGAAGCGCACGCGCGCTGGCTTCGAGAGGCCGCGCCTTGGCCGGCGAGCGTCCGCGTCTGCGGCCCTGCTTCGCTGGCGGGCGCCATTCATGAGTGTTCCGGGAGCCTTGGGATCGGTGCGGCTATCCTTTGCTGCTCCCGTGAAAGTGCTCCTGAGGGCCTGCGGTCGCTTTTGGATGTGGTCCAGGAAGGTGCGGCTATAGATCTTATGGCTGGCTTCCCGGCCGAATATAGGGAAGGCCGCCTTGGCGATGTCAACCTGGACGGTATTCGATGGGAGAACATCTGCGGCATTCGCGGCTCGCCGCCCACCGCGGTACTAGATCGCTGTGGCGGGAAAACGATTTATCTTATCGGTCATCGTGGCACAGCCGAACGCTATATTCTTCAAGCGATCGAGTTGCTGTCTCGCAGGGTTGTTTCAAGGGCAGATGTTCCGCACCGTCTGCTTACCTTGGAGGAGCTTCCTGACGCGTTGAACCAGATGCTGTCGACCGAGACGCGCAAGCATACAAAATGGGTCAAGGCGATCGTAACCTTTCGTAAAGAGGACCGTGGAAAACCAAGAGGCGGCTGCTAACACAACGGCTAGCGTGCTGTTGACCGGCGCATCGCAGGGGATCGGGAAAGCGATTCTTCTGTCCCTGGCTCGCAGCAGACATCCTGTTCTAGGTGTTTCTCGCACGAAGCCGGAGGAACTGGCTGATCCCGTACGATCGCCGGAGTCCGAGTACATCGCCTGGAAACCGCTAGATCTGTCGAATGCAGCTGAGGTGGAACGATTGGCTGCATCGCTGGAACCAATCGCCATTCGAGCGCTAATTCTGTGCGCAGTAGATTATGGCGCGAATGAACGGCATTTGGTATCGGCGACCTCGGCGCAAGAGTGGCACCGGGCTATCGCGACGAATTGCATGGGCCATTGCCTCCTGGTGTCGCGCCTGTTGCCCAAGCTCACTACCAATGGTCCCGGCATCATCGTCAACGTATCATCGGAGGTCGCTCTCCTGCCGGCACCCGGCCGGGCCGCGTACGCCGCCTCAAAAGCGGGGCTGCATGCCATGCTGCGAGCGGTGGCAGCGGAACTCTCGCCAGAGTGCCTGCGGGTTTATCAACTGGTTCCCACATTTCAATCGGTAACGAGCGGCATTCGCCGGCGCCGACCGATCGGCTTTGACTTTTCGTCCTATGCCGACCCGGCCCTCATCGCCCAGACCGTAAATCAAATCGTATCTCCGTCCAACACCTCACTCGCGCCGGGAACATACCTGGTGCGTCAGGATGGCACGCTGGACCCATACGCTGAGGTCACGCACCTATGATGCCGAAGACGGTTGATTCTTGCGGACGCACTCCTTTCGCCAGGAAGCATCAGGACAAAAAAGCCCGGCCGCCAGTGGCGTGCCGGGCCTTTTGAAATGCAGAAGGGACGGTCTGCGATCAGGCGAGCACTTGCACACCCTTTTCTCGCGCCACGTACTGGTCGTAGATCCAGCGGTAAGTTTTCTCGAGGCCTTCGCGCAACGAGATGCGCGGCTCCCAGTGCAGCAGGTTCTTGATTAGAGTGTTGTCGCTGTTGCGACCGTTCACACCCTTGGGCGCGCTGAGCTCATACACGCGCTTGAACTTGGTCCCGGCGATGGATTCGACGATGTCGATCAGCTGATTGATGGTCACCATCTCGGAGGAGCCTAGATTGATGGGCTCCGTGACGTCGGAGTTCATGATCATCTGCGTGCCCTTCAGGCAATCGTCGATGTACATGAAGCTGCGCGTCTGATTGCCGTCGCCCCAGATGGGAATCTCAGTGTGGCCTTTCAGCTTGGCTTCAATCACTTTGCGGCAGATGGCGGCAGGCGCTTTCTCGCGGCCGCCAAACCACGTCCCGTTCGGGCCATAGACGTTGTGGTACCGGGCTACGCGGGTGCGCAGGCCGTAATCCTCGCGGAAGTGGCGGCACATGCGCTCGCTGAAGAGTTTTTCCCAGCCGTAGCCGTCTTCGGCCTCCGCCGGGTAGGCGTCTTCTTCTTTCAGGCCGGGACAATTGTGGTCCCGCTGTTTGCTGGCATTGTAGACGCAGGCTGAGGAGGAATAGAAGTACTTCTGAACATTGTGCTGCTGCGCGGCCATCAGCATGTGCGTACTGACGAGCACCGAAAGCATGCACTCCACCTTGTGCTTCTCGATGAATCCCATTCCACCCATATCGGCGGCGAGCATGAAAATCTGGTATGCGCCCCGCGCCGCCGTCTCGCAATTCTGGCGGTCTTTCAGGTCAAGCACCATGTTTTCGACGTCGGGGAAGTGCTGATACCAGCGCTCAAAGGGCTTGACGCCCACGGCGCGAATACGCGTGTACCCCTGCCCTCGAAGGTCCGCCACCAAAGAGCCTCCAATGAAGCCATCTGCGCCCGCCACCACCACAATTTCATTCTTCTCGTTTATTTGATTCATTCCTGTATTCTCCCTAAGGATTGGGCTCGTGAAACTGCCGTGCAGAAATACGCTCTTTAACCTGAGTTAGCTTCTCGGAACGACGAAGGTCTGTACGCAGATCCTGTGTCAAAGCGACGATTTACCAAGACTTCATCGAAGGGGGGTAACCATACTGCCGGGTTCGCTTATCAGCCGAGTCGCAAGGCGCAGAAGCACGCCCACGCACCCGTAATTCGCGCCCGAAAAACCGTTGTTTTATTTTAGCCCGATTGGCTTGTTTGTCAAGCCCTTCTCCGGCCACGCCTGCCGCTGGCCACCCGGCGGGGTTTGCTTTCCGAACGGCCCCAAAAGCATGTTCTCGGGCGCCATTCAATGACGTACGGCGCCGCTGTGGTTGGCGTACCAGTCGTAAGTTTCATGCAAGCCCCGCTCCAGCGTGTACCGGCATGTAAAGCCCACCGCCTGGAGACGGCTTACGTCATAGGAGCGGAAAATAAAGCCGCTGGGCTTGCTGATGTCCCAGACGACCAGTTCTTCCATCCCGGTGTAGGCGGCAAGAACATTCACCACGTCTCGGATCTTCTGTGACGTTCCTGAAGCCAGGTTCACGGGGCCGCTGACGTTATCCATGATCGTATGCAGGGCGCGCGAGCAATCTTTGATGTAGAGGAAGTCGCGGCGCGCGGACCCGTCACCCCACACCGTGACGGGCGTTCTCCCCGGACGGGCGTCGTGAAATTTCTTTACCAGCGACGGGATAACGTGGCCAGTTTCGGTGTTGAAACGGTCGTGCGGGCCATAAAGGTTGGCGCAGAACGCGAAAGCATAAGCCATGCCATAACTGCTCTCATAAGCCTGCAATTGCGCGAGCATACCGCGTTTGGCCTGGGCATAGCCATATTCCGAAAAATGAGGTGGCCCGTTCCACACGTCCTCCTCGGCCAGAGGAATGCCGGGCTCGGGATCGGGATACATAGCCGCGGTGCCCATGGCGACAACCTTCCTGATCCCAGCTTGATGGCAAGCGTCGATGACATGCGTATTGATAAGGACATTCTTGAGATAGGATTCGCCCTGGTTGCGCATATTGCCCATGATGCCGTGGACAAATCCGGCCATATGGAAAACGTAGTGGGGCTTGTTGTGCTGGAAATAATCCAGCACGATTTGCCGGTGGGTCAGATCGCATTCCTTCGAGGTGGGCGTCAAAATTCTCGTAAAGCCGTGCTCTTGCAAATATTCTCTTAGATTGATGCCTGCGAGGCCGGAACCGCCAGTAACCAAAATAATATCGTCACGCTGGATCATAAACAATGCGCCTCTGAAGTTGCTTGATGGAAGGTGTCGAGGAGACAAAGGGTAGGCATGTCACGCCAGCCCGTCTGAAAACCGGCGTCAGTTGAACTTCTTCAGGCCAGCCAATTCCAATCCGACATTCCAAACGAATATCGGAGCGTTCACCAAGTACCGCCGCCACAGACGCTTCGGCTCATGCACAAACCGGTAGAACCATTCCAATCCGTTCTCCTGCATCCAGACCGGCGCCTGCTTCAGTTTGCCCGCATGGAAATCGAAGGCTGCTCCCACTCCGATCAGGACGGGCACCGTCAACCGGTTGCGGAAGTCGTACATCCATCCCTCCTGCCGGGGCGCGCCCAGCCCCACCCACACGATATCCGGCGAGACCGCCTCGATCGCCTGGGCAACCTTCACTTTCTCCGCTTCGGGCAGAGGCCAAATGGGCAGGGGATAGACGCCTGCCACCCGTGTCCCATATTTCTTCGCGCACTTCTCGGCCAACTCTTCCGACACCCAGTTCCCATAGAAGAAGTGCTTATACTTTGGCCCGGTCTCGCGGAGAAGTGTACCCATCACCTCCGGCCCGTACGCTCGACGTTTTGCGAACTTAAAGCCGTGGAAACGTGCCAGCCATTTCATCGGTGTACCATCCATATTATTTAGGTCGGCGGCATTGATCATCTCCCTAAGTTTCAGGTCCCTGATCGCCTCCGAAGCGCCGTGCATGCCCGTCTGGACAACAATATGGACGCCCCTGCGCTCGTGAATCCAGTAGTCGATGATGCGGAGGATGTCGGGAATCTGCAGCGGGTTCACCCGTACGCCCAAGACCTGAAAACTGGGGATGTCTACTTCCCCTGATTCGGGTATAACTACACCGCTCGACATTGTCTCTCCGTGTCTCTCGGTGGATGGCGGCTGGATTGCCATCAATATAGATCGCTCCTTGTCTGCGGTATGTTCTGTTCCTGTATTTATTAAGGTTGGAATCTCCGAAATCTGTTTCAATCCCTCCCGGATAGGTGGAACCGCCTCTTCGTTAGGCGGAAGAGAATTTTTGTGCCTCGCCGGCGAGGAGACCCAGAACGACTCCGCTAAAGCTAAGGAAGGAATTCATCAAGTCCTTGGAAATGTCGGGCAGATTGTGTTGCGCTGTCCATATTCCTCCCCAGAGCAGAGCGCCAGCGATCAGCACAGCGCCAAAGAACCGCAAGGGACTAAACTGCGGTGCGGTCACCCGAATAAGCCCCAAGGTTCTTTGTGCAGCCTCCTTCTCGACATCCGCGACGGTAGCGGGGTCAACCTGCAATGCGATGCGAATCGCGCTGTTGATCTCAGGCACCACAGGTTGATGCGAGGCAAAGAAAATTCCCATGCTGTTCCTCCCCGAAGAATCGAGGCCACTATCTCGGCGTGAAAAAGCAACCGAAAACAGCCTTGCATGCGACGTACGACGTACAGGGCGCGATTGCCGAACGACGCCAACCGCCAACCAGAGTGCCTTGTATAACTGGCCAGTGTACGGATGTCAACGGAAATATCGCACCGGGGGGGATCATACTGGCAACGCGATCGGCAGAAACACTTTCCGGAATCTATACTGCTCTCCACCCTAAATGAGTGCCTAAATCAGAGAGTCAGATCTCGCTTTCTTACCACCCTGCCCCCGCCAAGAACGGGTTTGCGCTGAAAACATTGACGTTATTCGAAAGACGGTATTAGGCCGACGGAATGCCCGTTCTTGCATAGCGTCTTTTTCAAAAAAGACGCGGATAGAATCGAACATCCGTAGTTCGCGAAGCGGTTGCAAAGTGAGTCAGGACGCTTAGGACCGTCAAACTTATGAGCCCGACCAACTGCATCCTGCCGCTGGAGTGTTGCGGCGCGAGTCAGAGCGCCGCGCGTTTTGAAATGGCAGGATGCTCAGCTCAGTGGAAAGAATAATCCGCACGGTACGTCGGACTCCACAATCATGGCAATTGCAGGTCACGTCAGCCGTCGCATGTTGGAGGATACAGCCATGTGCGTACGGAAGCCGCGCGCAACGCGATGGAAACCCTTGCCGTAAGCGCCAGAACGAGGGTTACGACACAAACTGCGACACAAATGGCAACGCTGAAGGCACCCGCCCGGTCTAAGTCGTTGAGAGAGTTGGTGGACCTGGTCGGGATCGAACCGACGACCTCTTCCATGCCATGGAAGCGCGCTCCCAGCTGCGCCACAGGCCCACGATTGAAGACGAAAAGTCGAAGCCCGACGAATCGGGATCGAGAGAAGTACTCGAATCATTCTCGCCCACATTACCGGGATAGTCAACGCGCGCGGATTCTTCTGTTTGTTTCCACAGGCCTCTTCTGGCATAATTGATCGTGCACCCCACCTGCACAATCTTTCAAACACAATTTAGGACGAGGAAGAGATGCCAGCAAAGTACATCTTTGTAACGGGCGGAGTTGTGTCTTCATTGGGCAAGGGATTAGCCGCGGCCTCGATCGGCTGCCTGCTGGAAAGCCGCGGGTTGAAAGTCAACCTGATGAAGTTTGATCCATATCTCAACGTCGATCCGGGGACGATGTCGCCGTTTCAGCATGGCGAAGTATTCGTGACCGACGACGGCGCGGAAACCGATCTCGATCTCGGCCATTATGAGCGTTTTACCCACGCCAAACTCTCTCGCGACAACAACTGGACTACGGGTCGGCTCTACGAGCAGATCATCGCCAAAGAACGCCGCGGCGATTATCTGGGCAAGACGGTGCAGGTGATTCCGCACGTTACGAATGAAATCAAGGCTGCGATGAAGAAGGTGGCGCAGGATGTCGACGTAGCTATCATCGAAATCGGCGGCACGGTGGGTGATATCGAGTCGCTGCCGTTTATGGAAGCCATCCGGCAGATGCGCCAGGAACTAGGACGCGAAGACACTTTGTTCGTCCACGTGACGCTGGTGCCGTTCATTGCCGCGGCGCAGGAACTTAAGACCAAGCCCACGCAGCACTCGGTGAAAGAACTGCTCAGCATCGGAATTCAGCCTGATATTTTGCTTTGCCGCACCGACCGCTTTCTTGCGAAAGAGCTTAAGTCGAAGATCGCCCTCTTCTGCAACGTGCAGGAGGAGGCCGTGATCACGGCCAAGGACGTGGCTTCGGTCTATGAAGTTCCGCTCGTGTTTGCCAACGAAGGTGTCGACACGCTGGTCCTCAAATATCTGCACATGGAAGCGAAGGATCGCGACCTCTCCAAGTGGGAGGACATTGTGCATCGCGTTTACAACCCGAAAGACACGGTCACGATCGGGATTGTCGGCAAGTACGTCGAGTATGAAGATTCGTATAAATCGCTGAAGGAAGCGCTCGTACATGGCGCGCTGGCGCACAATCTGAAGCTTCAGTTGAACTGGATTGAAGCCGAAGGCTTGGAAACCGGCGACCAGAGCAATAGTAATGACGCGCAGCTCGAAGGTTACGACGGGTTGCTGGTTCCCGGCGGCTTTGGTAAACGCGGGATTGAAGGGATGCTGATTGCGATTCGTTATGCTCGCGAGAAGAAGGTTCCTTACTTTGGAATCTGCCTCGGCATGCAAACCGCCTGCGTGGAGTTCGCCCGTAACGTGGTGGGACTGGAGGACGCGAATTCGAGCGAGTTTGATCAGGCGACGCCGCATCGGGTGATCTATAAACTGCGCGAACTGCGCGGCGTGGAGGAACTTGGCGGCACCATGCGTTTAGGCGCCTGGACTTGCAAGATTGAACCTAACACTCTGGCCCACAAGATCTACGGCAAACTTGAGATCAGTGAGCGCCACCGCCATCGCTACGAATTCAACCGCGAATACGAAGAGCCCATGGTGGCCGCGGGACTTCGGATCTCAGGCTCGACGCCCGACGGCACTTACGTCGAGATGATCGAACTGCCGGACCATCCTCATTTCATCGGATGCCAGTTTCATCCCGAGTTCAAGTCGAAGCCGCTGGAGCCGCATCCGCTGTTCAGCACGTTCATCGCGGCAGCGTATGAGCACGGCTCAAAACGGCGGGCGCAGAAAGAGACTGCGGCGGTCGAGATGTTTCATCGTCCGGAAAAAGTAACGCGCCGGTAAGCGCTAGCTCTTGATTTCTTCCTTCAAAGTCGGCGATGTCAACATCGGCTCGGGAACCCTTTTCCTTATTGCCGGCCCTTGCGTGATCGAGAGCGAAGAGCACGCCATTCGGATGGCTGAAATCATCAAGGGCGTGACCCGGGCGCTCGGGTTTCCGTTTATCTTCAAAGCCAGCTACGACAAAGCCAACCGCACTTCCATTCGCAGCTATCGCGGGCCCGGAATCAAGGAAGGTCTCCGCATTCTAAGAAAAATCAAAGACGATCTTCAGCTTCCGGTACTTACGGATGTCCACGAAGTCGCGGATGTGGCCAAAGTCGCGGAAGTCGTCGACATCCTGCAAATCCCCGCCTTTCTATGCCGTCAGACTGACCTGGTGGTCGCAGCGGCGCTCAGCGGCCGCGCGGTGAACATCAAGAAGGGGCAATTTGTTTCGCCCTGGGACATGCGGCATGCGGTCGAGAAATGCCGCGAGGCGGGCAATCCGCAGGTATTTCTGACTGAGCGCGGCACGAGCTTTGGCTACAACAATCTCGTTGTCGACATGCGCTCGCTCTCCATCATGCGCAAGTTTGCGCCGGTGGTATTCGACGCGACGCATTCCGTCCAACTGCCTTCTGCGCAGGCCGACGACAGAAGTTCCGCGGTCACAGTCAGTGGCGGCCAACCTGAGTTCATTCCGGTCCTCGCGCGTGCCGCCGTCGCTGCCGGCGTGGACGGCGTCTTTCTGGAAGTGCACGACAAGCCAAAGGAGGCGAAGTCGGACGGGGCGAATGCTCTCGAGTCGACCAAGCTCCGAGAAGTGTTGAAGGAGTTGCTGGCGGTGAAGAAGGCGCTGGATGTCGCGCGGGCCACGCCGTAGCTCTCTCTTGCCTTTCTTCCGTGATAAATTTGAATCTCCGCATGAAGGAAACCGCTAACTGGGCTTTGAATGTCGCGACCATGCGCGGCGCGAGCTATGCCGATGCGCGCATCGTGAGCCAGAGAAGCCGCGCGCTCACTACGAAGAATGGCAAAGTCGGTAGCGCGTCTGACGCCGAATCTGCCGGGATGAGCGTACGCGTACTTACC
>Ga0209624_10000693_pt1 | contig 29345 bp, 53 predicted proteins | sample JacPinW_OM2H0_O1_FD_188565 | JGI IMG/M metagenome (GOLD analysis project Ga0209624, IMG submission 188565) | Forest soil microbial communities from Algoma, Ontario, Canada - Jack Pine, Ontario site 1_JW_OM2H0_O1 (SPAdes) (version 2) | ecosystem: Environmental > Terrestrial > Soil > Boreal...
GCCATCATCTTCACTCTGCCGAAGGACGCCGGCGCGCCGGTATTTTCATCGACGGATTTTCGCCCGCGCAAGCGCAGCGTATTCGACCGCGATCCCGTCTTAGGATCGCCGGCTGACGCGCCCCTCCTTGCGAACACGACGGTTTGGCAGCGAATGTCGGAATACCGATCGCAAGACCGAGTGCGCCTGCTCACGCTGTGGGAGACGAGAGGCAGCGCGGTTTCTCTGCAGGCGGGAAAACACGGTGATCCGTCATTGCAATGGAACAGCCGGTTCATGAATCACGACGGCTCGACCCGCGGCGTGTTCGATCGGCTGCTGCCGATATCCCTCGGCGGCGCGCACAACGGTCCTCACACCGCGCCATCGGCGAGCAGCGCACCGGCGACGCTGAAGCCGGCCGGCGCTCCGGTTGTCGCCGGGCTGAAGTAACGCCCTGGATTACTCGTCGCAGCGTTGCCGGCGGCAACGCGGAGAGCGCGTAAGTCACTGATTATAATAAAAAATGGCGCGCCCGACTGGATTCGAACCAGTGACCCTTGCCTTCGGAGGGCAATACTCTATCCAGCTGAGCTACGGGCGCATGGTACGGGGTGGCGATACTACCCGCCGCCGGTGAACCGCGTCCAGCGCCCCGTGAAAACGCCCTCACCGAGCGCCGTCTCAGGGAATCACTTGGGGTACAGAATCAATTGCGTGCAGCGAAACAAGGCAACGGTTTTTCCCGTCTCCCGGTGCGTGACGATCGTGTCCCAGACCTGGGTGGTCTTGCCGAGGTGGACGGGCTTCGCGCTGGCGCTTAGGGTTCCGTCTCGCGCCGTACCCAGGTGGTTGGACTTGAGTTCGATGGTCGTAAAACCGTTTGCCCCCTGCGGCAGATGCGCGATGCATCCGTAGCCGGCGCAGGTATCCGCCAGGGTGACGACGGTCCCCGCATGGAGAAATCCATTGGGTGCCATGTGCACTTCCGTAACCTTGAGCTCGGCTCGCAGCTCCGCTTGATCTGCATGCGTGATGACGATGCCGAGATGACCGGGCAGCTTACCGACGCCGATTTTGTTCAGACTTTCGAGGCTGACCGCGGGAATTTCCATGGTGGACCATCACCTTGCCGTCGCTACCGGGCGGGCGGCAATCCATCGAAGAAATCAACCACACCGGTCTCCAGCGAGTACTCGGCGCCAACCACCAAGAGCCCGGCCTTTTGAATGAGCTGCTCGATGATATCCGAGCCGTGCCGGAGATGCTGCACCGACGCGCGGATATTGGCGCGCACCGCGGCATTGGCCAGGGCAGGTAGATCGTGTCTCAATTCCGTCGACAGCAGGCCTTCAACGGACGGTCGGATCAAATCGACGATGGAATGTAAATTGCGGGACTGATTCTCGATCGGTCGCTGCAGCTGCTGCAGAGTCGCGTCGATCGCGCCGCACTTGGTATGGCCCAGTACCACCACTAGGCGGGTTCCGAACCGCTCCGCCGCGAACTCCACGCTGCCGATGAGCGACGGCGCCACGATGTTGCCGGCGACGCGAATGACGAACAAGTCGCCCAGGCCCTGATCGAAGACGATCTCGACGGGAACCCGGGAATCGGAGCAGCCTAGAATGGCCGCGAACGGCTCCTGACTCGCAGTCAGCTCGAGACGGCGGGAACGGCTGGTGATGGCGTCGCGATTGCTGATGTCCGATACGAAACGGCGGTTTCCGTCTTGCAGTAGCGCAAGCGCTTCTCGAGCCAGGATCATCGATACGAAGAACGGCCCGCGGAATTTTCCCGGTATCCGAGTATGCGCGCGGGCAGAAACAAAATGGCGCGCAGCAACGCGAACAGCGCCTCGAATGTAATGCCGACCAGGCGAAACGGCAGCGACAATAGCCACAGCAGCGGCCAGAGCACGATGGCGAGGATGGCCAACGGCCAGCACAGGACGAACAGCAGGCACCAACCGATGATGACGAGCAACGATTTCACGGGAATCTCTCCTCTTCCTGGCCGCAACATTAACATACCCCGGCGGTTGTCGAGGCGGCCGGTGGTCGATGCCGTCGCGGAATCTCTAACGCTCATGAGCCAGCACCAGCCGGAGCCCAACGACGACGAACAGACTGCCCACGCAGCGATTGAACCAAATCTTGAATCGCTCGCCGGCCGCGAACCGGCTGCTGATTCTCGCGGTGGACCAAGCGACCAGCAGATTCCACAGCGTCCCGTTGAAATCGAAGATCGCACCCAGGAAAAGAAAGGTCACGGGCTTGGACGGCGCATCCGCCATGACGAATTGCGGCAGGAACGCCAGAAAAAACAGCGCAACTTTGGGGTTCAGGATATTGGTGAGAAAGCCTTGAAAGAAGATGCTCCGTAGCCGGGCAGAACGCAGGGTGACCGCCGGTGAAGAGGGGTCCGATTTTTTGGTTCGAAGCAATGAAACGCCCACATACACCAAGTAGGCCGCGCCGATGATTTTCACGACGGCGAACGCGGTGGCCGAAGCGGCCAGGAGCGCCGACAGCCCCAGGGCCGCGGCGCAGATATGCACTAAAACCCCGGCGCCGATGCCAAGGGCCGCGACAGCGCCGGCGCGCAAGCCCAGAGTCGAACTGCGGCCGACGATGTAGAGCGTGTCCGGGCCCGGCGTGATGTTCAGAAGCAAGCCGGACAGCACGAACAGCCAGAGATCATGAGTGCCCAACATCGACGCCTCCGGAATCGTGGCGCTACGTGCGCCGCGGAAATTTCGCCTGCAGTGCGGCGCGGCGTTGCAGACTTTCCGCGGACCAGCGCTCGGAGGCTCGATAGAATTCAGCTTCCGCTGGCACGCCGGCGGGGAGCGATACCCACGGCTGCTTCGAGGTCGTGAAAATGTGGATGTCGGGAGGCAGGCGCGTGGGTTCATCGAGCGTGCCGACGCGGACGAAACGCATGGTATCGCCGGCTCCGGCGTAATTGCTCCAAACGGCGATTTTGCAGGTCGGGCACCTGGAAATCCTTTGGCCCTTGCCGCTCTGACTCGGCGTTTCGATGACCTCGACTTCACCTTGCAGCACTTGCACCCGGTCCGCTTCGATCATGGCATTCAGGGCGAAGGCCGAGCCCGTCTCTCGCTGGCACCATGTGCAATGACAGCAATGAACGATGAGCGGTTTGCTGCTGAGGCGATAGCGCACCTGCCGGCAGGTGCAGCCGCCGTCGTAGGAAGAATTGGCTTCGGATGTGTCGCTCATTTGGCGCGCCTGCGTGCGGTGACTTCGATTTCAATCTGCATTCGGGGATCGGACAGTCCGGCGGAGATCATCATCGCCGCGGGGCGCACGGAGCCCAGGTATTTGCGCAAGATGGGCCAGCACTCGGGAAAGCGGGCGCCATCGGGCACTACGTAGGTGACCCGCACGACGTCTTCGAAGTCGGCACCCGCCTGGCGCAAGGCGGATTGAATGTTCTTCAAGCACTGCTCGGTCTGCGTCGGCAGGCTGTCGGAGATGGTCATGGTCGCGTAGTCGAAGCCGGTCGTTCCCGACACGAACACCCAGTCCCCGTCCACGACCGCCCGCGAATAGCCGATGTCGCGCTCGAATTGAGATCCGGAGCTGATCAATTGCCGGGTCATTGATTGCCCCTCGGATACTGCGTGCGCGACTGATCGGCGCTCTGCCACGACACCCGGTGCTCCAGCCAGACCTCCAAGTTCGGGGGGAACAAATTCGGGTTGTCCATGGATGCGGTGGTGATGTCGACGGTGGTCGGGCTTGCTGCATTTTCGTACGAGAGCTGACTGCCGCACGAGCCGCAGAATTGACGCACGACGCCGAGCGAGGATCGATAGATGCGCGGTTGTCCGGATAGAATTTCGATTTGACCGCGATCGAAGGTCAGCCAGGCAACGGCGGGCGCGGCACTCGCTCTGCGGCAGGTGGCGCAGTGACAGATGCTGGAATGGATGGGTTCGCCGGAAATGCGAAACCGGATGGCAGAACAGAGGCAGCCGCCTTCATTGATTTGCATGATTTCTCGTCCCGCTTGGACGCCCAGGGTTGGTACGGCGTCGGGTGCGATCTTATCAAGTCGCCGCGATTGCGAATACCGCGCCGGCACCGGCGATCGGCGCGGCAGGCTTTGGCTTGCGCGAGGGTGCGCGTATATTGACGGCTTATGGCCGAGCCGCTGCAAGTTCAGTGCTGCATCGCCGGTGGCGGCCCCGCCGGCATGATGCTGGGGCTTCTGCTGGGACGGGCGGGTGTGCGCACCGTCGTCCTCGAGAAACATGCGGATTTTCTGCGCGACTTTCGCGGCGACACCGTGCATCCCTCGACCTTGATGATCATGCAGGAGCTTGGACTCCTGGACGATTTCCTGAAATTGCCGCACTCGAAGATCCGCGCGCTCGCCGCCGAGATCGGCAATACCTGCGTCAAAGTCGCGGATTTCGCACACATTCCCGGACCCTGCAAGTTCGTCGCCCTGATGCCGCAGTGGGATTTTCTGAATTTTCTCGCTGACAAAGGGCGGCGCTATCCCGCCTTGAAGGTCATGATGTCGGCGGAGGTGACCAGCCTGATCGAGTCCGGGGGCCGAGTGGCGGGTGTACGGGCAACCACGCCTGACGGTCCGCTCGAGATACTCGCCAATCTGGTCGTCGGCTGCGACGGGCGCGGCTCGACGGTGAGAGCGGCGTCGGGCCTCGTGGTACAGGCCTTGGGCTCGCCCATTGACGTGCTCTGGTTTGGTCTGTCGAAGAGGGCCGGAGATCCGGAGCAGGTGCTGGGACGCCTCGGCGTCAACACGATGATCGTGACCATCGACCGCACCGACTATTGGCAGTGCGCGTATGTCATCGGCAAGGGCGGTATCGGACAGATACACGAGCGGGGACTCGAGGCGTTCAAGGCCGCTGTCGCGGACGGTGCGCGCTTCTTGTCGGATCGGGTCGATGAACTCAAATCTTTCGACGACGTCAAGCTGTTGAGCGTCACGGTCGATCGGCTGACGACTTGGTCCAAGCCCGGATTGCTCTGCATTGGAGATGCCGCGCACGCCATGTCGCCGGTGGGCGGTGTGGGTATCAATCTGGCGATACAGGATGCGGTGGCCACCGCCAATCTCCTCGCCGCAAAATTAAAAGCCGGAACGCTGCGCGATGACGACCTCGAAGCCGTGCAGCAGCGGCGATTGTTTCCCGTGAAAGTAGTCCAGGCTTTGCAGGTGACGATTCACAATCGAGTGTTGAAACCGGTGGTCGCGGGCGGCAATCGCGTCCTGAAGGTCCCCTGGCCCCTGAAGGTCTTGAACGCCAATGCGTGGTTGCGGCGATGGCCGGCGCAATTCCTGGGACTTGGGGTGCGCGCGGAGCATGTGCACTCGCCCGACAGTCCCTAAGTTCAGGGACGCCGATCGTGGTACCAGAGGCCGCCGGAAAACGCGAACCACCAAAGCACGGGGAGCCACCATCGGCCCAGGGAATGGAAATGCCCAAGAGTAAGGAAGGCGGCGTAAGTCGCCGCTGCGCAGCCCAAGCCGATCACGGCGAGCGATCGTGGTTGGAGCCGGCGAATGCCCCATAGGCGGACGGCAATTCCATAAGTCACGGCGCCGGTCCAGGCTGCAACTCCGAGCGCCGTGTACAGCCCGACGTTGCCCGGAAGCCGTCCCAGACAGTGCATGATCCAAATGCCCACATGCAGGGTCATGACGCAAAGACCCGCGGCAAGCACGATGAACAGGCACTGCCGCCACGCGAGTCGTCGCGTGCCGAGGCTCAGCACCAGGGCCGCGGCGTGAAGCGCTCCGTACAAGGCGAAGGATGCATCAAGGTTGCTGAGGAGATGCAGCCGCGAAATGACGGCCAGCGCGATGCTGAAGACACCGAGCAGCAGGAAGTGCCGTCGATAGTGGACAACCTTAGATACGCTCTCGGCCATTCAGGATGTCCCACCACAGGCGCCAGTCGCCCATGAAGCTGAATAGCGGGTACTTGAACGTCGCGGGTCTGTTGTGCTCGAAAAAGAAATGGCCGACCCAGGCGAACGCGTAGCCCTGAATCAGCGCCGCCGCGACGAGCCATCCCCGCTGCGTGACCGCGGCCGTGACGAGCAACGCGAGAGCGATGCTCGTGCCGATGAAATGCAGCCGGCGGCAGGTGCGATTGACGTGCTCGCCGAGGTAGAAGGGATAGAAATCGCTGAACCTGCGGAACTCGGTCTTGTCGTTCATGGAGGTTCTCCGAAGCGGTAGCCCGCACCTTTCAAACTGGCCTCGACCTTGGCCACCTGCGCTGTGTCGGCGCCGGGGGTGGTGCGGATGTCGCAGATCGATCCGCTTGCAAGCCTCAGTTCCTCTCTGACGAAGGGAACGACGTCGTCGCATGAAATGATGCTGCCCTGTGCCTCGCTGCGAAGAGCAACGACACAGGCGTGGCGCGCGCCGTCGACCGTAACAACGACGTCCGCCTTCGCGGCGCTGGGCGGCGACGCCGGTGCCGGAGCGTTTGTGGATGATCCGCAGCCGGTAAGCGCTATGAACACCGCAGTAAGGACGGTGATTTTACGAAGTCCGATCATGGCCGCCTGCGAAGAAAGACGTGGGTGGCACGCTCGCCGGGTATGATTTTCGCACATTCGTAGCCCAAAGCATGGATATCGATGCCATCCCAAAGATGCTCGCCGGTTCCAAGCAGCACCGGCCTGATGGCCAGATGCAGCTCGTCGATCAACCGAGCGCGCAAGTACTGACGGATGGTGGATACGCCGCCCCCGAGCCGAACATCGAGACCCCCCGCGGCGGCGGCGGCCCGATCCAGAGCGGCATGAATGCCGTCCGTCACGAAATGGAATTCCGTGCCGCCGGCCATTTTCAGCGGAGGCCGCGGGTGATGCGTTAGCACGAAGACAGGTGTGTGATAGGGGGGCTCGTCGCCCCACCAGCCTTTCCAGCTATCGTCCGGCCACGGGCCCCGGACGGGACCGAACATGTTGCGCCCGAGAATCCAGGCGCCGATTCCGGAAAAGCCCTGCTCCGCGATTCCGTTGTCGACTCCCTCCTCTCCTCCGTCCTCCCCATGCATCTTGCGCCAAAGGCGCGAATGGAAGAACCACTCCATCAGATCCGGACCCCTCACACCCAGCGGATTTTGAAGATCCTGATTCGGTCCGGCACCGTAACCGTCGATTGAAACCGCAAAGCTTTGGACTCGGAGTTTCGACATTGCATTTCTCCTCGGATCAGTCGTCAACGTCTTCACTTTGTGATACAAAGTAGATCATGAGTGCAAGCAAGAGGCCTATTGCCATCATAGAGCTGCTTCTTGTGACCCCGGCCTCGCTGTTTATGATCGCGCTCTTTTTGCGCGATGTTCAGCCGGTGGCGCAAACGGGGCGCTTGGTCGCATGGTTCAGCCATCACTTGATTCTTGGCCTCTACGTTTCTCTCGTTTCCATGCCGCTGACAGCGTTTGTCATCGGTTGTGCGGTGGTGATGCGTAGCTGGCGCAGCGACGTCAAATTTCGGTATGCCGCGCTGAAAATCATGACCATTGCCCATGGCCAACTGGCAACTCTGCTCATTGCCGTGGCGACACTGATGGCCGCAGGCATACTGGCTATTGTCTGCATGCACATGATCACGGAGTAGGCCGTCGCGGTCTCTATAGGGTTATTAGCGTCGGCTGTCTGACAGAGCCACATAAGCGCCGAGGCCTAACAGCACGCCACCCGAGCCGTAGGCCATATACCGCGCGGGTTTTGGTGAGTTTCTGAAGTACCCCGACAAGCGGGAGGCGAGCAGCACAACCAGACAATCCACCGCTGTGTTGAGGCACACGCAAATTAGGCCCAGGAGCACGAATTGAGGTGCCATGGGCAACGCGTGATCGACAAACTGCGGGATGAACGCCAGAAAGAACAGCGCGGTTTTTACGTTCAACGCTTCCGTGAGTATGCCTTCAAAGAGAGCCTGCCGCGTTCCATGCGGAGCAATGGACGGGATGCTCGACACTCGGCGTGCTCTGAGAATGGAACGCACACCAAGAAAGACCAGATACATGGCACCGACGTATTTGACGATGAGAAAAGCCTTTGCCGATGCCGCGAGCAGTGCCGAAAGGCCGACCGCCGCGACAGCCACGTGGACCATGCCCCCAATGGCCGTTCCAACAGACGACGCGATTCCATCCAGCACCCCTCCTGACAAAGTACGCGCCATTACGTACATGATGCCCGGCCCCGGCGTGAGGGCGAGAACGAGCGCAGCGGTCAGAAAAATCCCCATTTGAGCGGTCGAGAATAAGTGCCCGAACATAAACATCCTCCAGAGAGCGCCGGTCAGGACGCCCCGAGTTCCTTCGGCAATGGAAGGCCGTGCAATCGTAAGAACGATAACTTGTCCCAATAGCCGCGTTGAAATGTGATCTGACCCTCCACAATGTGGAAGAACCCACAACCTCTCAAACCACTGGGGTCTCGCCACTCGAGAATAGCCCACTCCCCCTCCTCAAAGAGGTGCTCGACGATGCAGTGCATCTTGGCCGAAGCAAATCCGGATAGGAACATCTGTCGGATATTCTCCCTACCTTGTACAGGCGATTCCGCTACCTGATGATTGACGGCACTCTCCGCGTACATAGACGCCAACGCATCCGCATCGGCGCGGTTGAACGCCTCAACCCAGGCCTGGACCGCTTGCCGAGGTCTCATGCGCGAGAACGCCGAGAGATCGTCACTGAAGGGCTCTCAGCTCGAATATACACGCGCAAATCACCATCCCAACACAGGCCGTGAGGTTCGCGGCGTGCAGGAGCCGAGAGATCGGGACGGGCAGGCGCAGACGCTGAACACGAAGAATCGACCGAACGCCGAGAGAAGCGTAAGCGACGCCCAGAAAGGCCCACGCGACAACAGGGCGCCACAAGATCAACCCAATGAATATGGCTGCGACCAGAATGCTGAGTAAACGCGTCGACGCAGAAGCATCGATAAGGGCAACCTTGGCGTCAGGTTGCATCAGCGATAAAGTCCGTTCGGAGAGTACTGCGGCAACGACAAATCCTGCCAGGGCAATGAACAGAGGGTAGTAGTTGAGCATGATGCAGCCCGCGATTACTCGAACCGATTGTTAGGCATGAAGACTCCGTTGAGTTGCCTTGAGACCGAGGACGAACAACACGAATATAGCGCATAGAGAGAGAGACAGGCCCAACTCCAGGGGCCGCGCGGGTAGGACCAGAATGTACCCCTGACCTTTGATGAGAGCGGAAAAGCTCGAAACGCAGAATGGCATGAGAAACAGCCGAAACGTCTGCCAGCGATTCGACGAAACCGGCACTTCGTTTTGAATGCTCAAATGCAAGGCAAAGCCGATTATCGCGCTTATTCCCAACGAGCTTAGCCAGAGTCCTGGGGAAGGGTCGAAATGCGCCACGACCGTAACCAGGTACCAGATGAAGTAACACCACAGCACAATTTTGCCCAGAGTGAGCTCGGACAAATATTTCAGCGGAAAGGGTAGCCGAACCATAGGTGATCCATGCGACGTCCAAGTCGCTATAGCAGAGTGAGATCGCTCATTATTTCAGTGCCGATTACGCCGGTACCTACTACAGCGTATGTCAGTGCTACAACATAGGGGTTCAAGGTGATCTCCTGACGCGGCCCGCGCTCGCTCCGGGCATCTAACGATGAGGCGGGTGTTTCCCGGCTCGATCTAGAGCTAGGCTCAATTCCGCCACGACACCCCTCAAATCGAAGAGGCATTCTAAATCCTCGACGGTTAGGGAAAAGACGTGGGCACCCTCGTCCTCTAGATTCGTATCGCCTTGATATTCAATCGCATTACCGAAGTGAGAGAACGAGACGGTGTCTTGAAAGGCGTATCGAGGTTGACCCGAAGGTTCGTCCGCAGGGTCGACCTCGAGAATGTCCGCGCCGAGGTAAATCATGGGATCCACCGCAGGAACAGTGAACTCACGATCCTCGTAAGTGACTTGAAAGTACACTCCACCGATCTTCAAGTCCTCGGGTGACACCGATCCTCCTTCCAACGATGAGGTTGAGCGAAGCGGGGATGCGTTGCACTCAATCGCTCCAAACGGTTGTTACACGGTAATCTCATACTCGCTTTTGACGAGACCGCCGGCGTATTGATGCGTTGCGATATGTTTTAGCGTGATGTCGTGCGGTAAAGCGCCAAAGAGTGGAATCCCCATGCCGATGAGCACGGGCACGCGCGTGATCGTGATTCGCTGGATGAGCCGGGCTTGGAGAAACCGTTGAATCGTAATCCCGCCATCCACGTAGGCATGCTGAATCCCACGATTTTCAAGCTGAGAGACAATCTCGACGGGCGCGCCTGACATTCGCTCCACTTTGGCCCCGACCGGCGCAGGCGCGAGCGGGCGCGTGCTGAGCACGAATGTGGGCTTTGCTCCGTATGGCCACGCGTCAAGGGCCAAAACCGTCTCGTACGTTTTGCGACCAATGACCAACGCATCTACCGTCGCCATGAACTCATCGTAGCCGTGGGGCTCGCCACCGCCCGACGGAAGGAAGTCGAAGGCACCATCGGCTCGAGCGATGAAGCCGTCGAGACTTGTGCCGACAAAGACTGATGCTTTCACTATTGGGCTCTTGGGCGATTGCTCGAACGGATTGTCAGACGCCGTGTTTGAAAGCCGATGCGACGAAACTGACAACCACAATGAACACGAAGAATCCTTCCATCGCGCCCAATGTCGGCGACTTTGGATTTGGGCGGGGCGTATAGATTCTCCGTCACGGTATCCTCCAGTAATGACGAATCGATGCTCGATCCTCTCCGTGGAACGAAGGCGCTACCGCTGGTTCGTGAGAATTCAGGGGCAACGGTAAGCCACGCCATTTAAAATAACCCCAAAGCCTTCACTTGTTACGAAAATCGTATTGCCCCCTAAGCCAACTGCTAAGTTGCGAGCATCTACGAGTTTTTGTGGATCTGACGCGACGTTCCCGACTGCTGTGCGCGCCGCGACATCCGCCGCGCTGCGGACAATTTTTACCTGCGCGGCGCCAGGCGCAAGGGTAGTCGTAACGCAGCCGGCGCTGAGCGCAGTAATCGCGAGTGTATAGAGGAGGCGTATTCTCATGGGATCCTTGCTAGTTGGACCGACACACACATGGTATGCGAACGCCATCACCATAACCATCTAGCGGGAAGCCGATGGACTAAATGATGTTGGAGGCAGCTTATCACCGGTGTATCCGGGGATAACTATGCCGATGTTGTCTTGCGTGAACCTTTGGCCATCAACAAACTTCCAAGAGATCCCAGAGTCTTCGGATACGCCAATGAAAAAAGACTTTGACGACGCGCGCTGCTCGCCCGTTTCTAAAGTCATATCGTAGGGAACGAAAACATAGTCCCGTCCACCTGCAATGAACGGCGGCCAAGGAGCCTCCAAATCAAAGCGCGAGTAAGTCGCGTGCATCGACTTCAGTTTTTGATACAGATCCGCGACTCTCTGTTCAAGCTGAACTCGGGATATGCCGCGGTCCTCAAACACTTTTGTATACGTCAGAGAATTCGCACAAGCCGAGTCAAATGACTTCATGCATGCAACCAATTGCATCGCATCGCGACTTGCGTTGGCCGAGAGATCTCCGGCACCCGCATTTCGCGTTGAAAGAATCAGTACGGACACAAGGAATACTTTTAGATTGTAATTCATGGTTTCTAACGATGAGGTTGAGCGGCGCTGGGGCGGGTTGCCCACAAACGAAGCTGATTTATCCAGATCATCGACTCCCTCCTGGTCCACCGAAGATGGGCCCCGTGATCGCTCGAACCGATTGTTAGAGCTTCGCACTACTAAGCGACGTCTAGAAGTGCCGCTGGATTCCGATGCGCTACCAAGAGTAGGGTGCGAGCGGCTCCGGACGGCGCTCGTCGACCTTGTTCCCAGTCCTGAAGGGTACGAACAGAAACCCCCAGCAGAGCCGCAAATCGCGATTGGGATAGACCGGTTTTCTCCCGAATCAGAGACACACTGGGCACGTTAATTACACGCCCATATTCCCCACGCTTGATTTCCCGAAGACCATCGAGAATTTCTCGACCAGCGTTCCGCTTTGCTTTAGCCATCTTCAACTTCCTTACGAATCTGCCTTAGGACATGTGCCGGAATGTTTTCTGCAACGTTCTTTGAATACATGGTTAGCATCCATATGACACCGTGAGCTCTCCAAGGTTGAACGAAAAACGCTGCAGCGGCACTTCGCGATGTATCGAGTCCAGGCGCCGCCCAATTTGAGAGAACTGGCACCGTAGCGCGCCCGTTCTCTCCACGTCGTCCAAGAATTCGCCCCCGAGCCCCGCTACACGGTCTTCCAAAGGACGCCGCGGCGTCCAGCTCTTCCCGGGCGGCGGGAAGAAATCGCAAATTCATCGCTGCGCGAGCTTCGCTCTCAGATCAGCGAATACCTTGTCTGGGGGTATTGTTTCGACCAGGCCGGCGTCCAATTCGCGACTTCGGCGCTGAATTTCGTCCAGCCATGCTTGCTCCGCACCAGCGTCAGGGGGGCCGTCCAGTTCCTCCAGAAGTGCGCACAACAAGCGTTCCTTCTCCACATCAGGAAGAGCGCGAATTTCCTGTTCGATTTCGGACACTGCTCGGGCCATAAATGAGCCTCCGCTCGCTTGTTCGCCAAGTATAGCGCTGACGCCCGGATGACCGCTAACGATGAGGCCGAGCGACGCGGGGCTTCACCAGCGTCAAACGAAGGCTCTTTATCCCAATCATCGACTCCCTCCTTGACTCATCGAAGTCGTGACCCGCGATCGCTCGAACCGATGGTTAGACGTTTTCGTCGACACCGAAATTAGAGGGCGTCCTTGCGACCGCCGTGCTCCAGTTCCAGAGGAGCAAGGGAAATCCGACCAATTACCCACGGAGTTACTAGCACGTCTAGATGCCGCGTGAAAACTGGTGCGCCCACCCACGACCCAGCGATGACCGCCCGATAGCCTACGAAAAAAGCGCTAAGCACAAGGATGCCAAATCTATCCTTTCGCGGCGATCCCAACCAATAGGAATCTACTTCGCATCTTCAGTTGTAGACAGAGCTTTGATTTTATCCTGGTCGATGTACTTTGCGAGGTCTTTCATACCTGCGGCGACGGCTGGATTGGCAAATAGGTTTCCCGCGGCGGCTTGACCGAATACTTGGAAGGCGTACTGAATTGTGGCGGGGCCTTCATAGCGGATCGCTTGCTGCGCCTCTGAGCGGCACGATTCGGTAAGGAGTCTTTGGAACAGCGCCCCAGCACCCTTGTTAAAGTCATCCCGCTGCTTAGTAGATATCGTCGCCATCGACGCAACATCTGGGTGCAATGCCATTGCTGCAAATAGCCACCTAATAAAGACGGTTCGGTCGTCAGGGCTAGCTGCCTTCACGAGACACTTGGCCATGTCATCCCCGTATGGCCCAGCGACAGCATGCATGCTGGCAAATATTGATAGCGTTACTAGCAAACTGCGTACAAGTATCCGAGAACATTTCATCAATGGTCTCCTTTAGACGATGGTAAAGGTCGATATTGGTCTAACGATGAGGCTGAGCGACGTCGGGCTTCACCGGCGTCGAACGGAGGCACTTTATCCCAGTCATCGACTCCCTCCTTGGCTCACCGAAGACGCAAGCCCTCGTGATCGCTCGAACCGATTGTTAGGCGCCAGCGAACGTATACGTTAGCCACGCGATCAAAAGGCAAACCGCCGCAAGAACGATACCCGCAACGGGTATGCGAAACCAATAGAGCAGGCCCACCACCAGATAGATTAATGCAATAACGGCGAGGAAAAATAGTGTCCAGGCCGGCAACGTCATGGTGCCGAGAACGGAGCCGGCCGCTATGCAAACCGTACCAAATAGCACGACGCCTATGCTGTGACTAAAGTTGAATCCAACCCAAGCACGCCACATCGTCGTGCCGGTCCCAGACAATCTCAAATTGGACTTGGCCATCGCCTGTGCGACGGCCGGGTCTTGGGGAACTAGGCGGCGAGGTCGGTCGATATCGAGATATGTATAGAGGGCATGTAAGAGCCCGAGCAGGATGAAGATGCCACCGCCGAAATCGAGAAGGAACCTGGCAATACGCATGGGGGTGGCGTCTAACGATGAGGTTGAGCGACGCGGGGGTGCGTTGCCAAGCTACGAAACTGATTTATCCCCATCATCGACCCCTCCTTCGCGCACCGAAGACGCGACCCGCGATCGCTCAAACCGATTGTTAGCGGATGGACCGCGTCCGCCAATACCCTGGACGCCGCGAGCCATGAGCGTACGCCAATACAAATAAAACATCCGCAAGAACCACATAAACGATTGAGTAGGGAAACTTGTCGCCAACCGTGAATTTACGCAACCGCCTGCCGTAGGGATGACCAATCAACGGGGTTTCGAGCAATGCTTTCTGGCAGCGATCGATCTCAGTGATAAATCGCAGACCCAATCCTGGTACCTGCGCGTCATAAAACGAAACCGCTTACAGAAACTCTTCGCGCGCCTCGGAATGAACCTTCCAGGCGCATCACTTCAACAGCTTTCGCGCGTCCTCTATCACGTCGTCTGCCGGAAATGTCTGAGCGGTTCCCCTCTCTATTTCGCCAAGGCGCCGCTCAGACTCCTTGAGCCAGGCGGCTTCAGAATTCGCGTCGCCAGGAGTATCCAGGTCGCCAATAAGTTTCCGAAGGAGCTCAGTGCGCTCCTTCTGGCTCAAGGCCGAGATGTCCCGCTCGATGTCGGCCAATGCACGTGCCATAAATGGTGTCCTCCGCCTTGCCGCCGCTCAATTCTACCGCGAGGTCAGACCGGACGCTAACGATGAGGCTGAGCGACGCGGGAATGCGACGACGACAAACGGTGCCGCTTTATTCCAATCATCAACCCTCTCCTTGGCTCACCGAAGACGCGGCCCGCGATGCTCAAGCCGATTGTTAGTTCCGCGCTGGCGCAAGCGATTATACGTTCAGTGCTTCGGAGACGCTCGATACTTGAGACCACGAATGAAGACTCGTGCGGTGAGGCCGAATGCCAACGCCGCCAAGCCACCGCGAATTGCTGCCAGCCAGACGCCTGATAGAAAGCCGGACTGCTCGAGGGGAACCGTCAAAAGGAGAACCGCGCACATCCCAACCAGCGTAGGAATTGCCCACAGCGAACGCGACGTGATGCCGACCTTCAACGCTGAACATCAACTTGCGAAATCGCGAGGTCAAAAAGGCGCGAATAGTCACGTTTGAGCCTAACGATGAGGTCGAGCGACGCGGGGCTTCGCCGACGTCGAACGAAGGCACTTTATCTCAATCATCGACCCGCTCCTTGGCTCAACGAAGACGCCACCCCGCGATCGCTCCAACCGATTCTTGGGCCTACTTGTGTTCAAGTTGCGCTCCGCTACCGCGAAAGTTCATGTCATAGAACTGGCGAACGAGGTTATCGCATGAGATCTTGTTCGACTCACAGAGGACTTTCATTGTAATGATCGATCCGGTACCAGCTGCCGTCACGAAACGCTTTACAACGGATGGATACGACGGATCTGTCTTGGGCGCAAAAGACCAAACTGTCATGTGAACCTTGTCGGTAACAATTGTCCAGCCTCGTACGGTGGAAAACGAAGCCTCTTTCATTTGTTTCAGAGATGCTAGTGCCTCGGCTACCGTTCTATATCCCACCTCTGAATTACCAGATTCTGGGAGTGATCCGGACGGCAAGTCATCCGTCATCGCGAACGTCGAGAACAAGAGGCAGGGAACCAGCAAAGCGCGTCTAATCATGGAGGCCTAACGATGAGGTTCAGCGACGCGGATTTTAACCAACGTCGAACGAAGGCATCCAGATCATCAACTCCTCCTTGGCTCACCGAACACGCGGCCCGCGATTGCTCAAACCGATTGTAAGCCAACGTTATCTACCAAACCAAAGACACACTAGTGCGGCGCCCATCATTGCGGCACCTAGTGCCATGTTTTTCCAACCCCATGCGAAACGTAACAGAATGAACCCCACTGCAAATAGCGGCACAGCAGTTACGACAACCACCTTTTTCGGAAGGGGCTTGCGTCGCCAACTATCCCGTTGTGCTTGCCTTTCGGCTAAGAACGCCGTCACGGAGCCCAACTGCTTTGCACGCTCGAGCTCGTGCGCGGTTGTGTTGGCCGAAAAACCGCAGCTGGCGCAGGAAAGCGCGCCGGCCGGAGAGCTACACCCGCAGTACTGACAAACCCAGGTGTATTGTGGTGCGCTTACTTGAGCCATGGTCAGAATGCCGTTGGCCTAACGATGAGGTCGAGCGACGCGGGGCTTCGCCGACGTCGAACGAAGGCACTTTATCCCAATCATCGAATCCCTCCTTGGCTCAACGAAGACGATACCCGCGATCGCTCGAGCCGATTGTTAGGCCGCAAGCGAAAGTGATGGCCGAGCATTTAGATGTGAATGATGCCAATTGAATTCAGACATATTAGTTCAGCAACGATTACGAGCGTGAAGGCGAGCAGAAGCAAGAGCGACAACCAAAAAACGCGCCAATTCGACTGAAGTCGATAGATGCCGGAATCTAAAATGGCTTCTTTATTAAGCTGCCATTTTGAGGCGGCCGCCCCTGCCGCGTACGAGTACGCCAGCGGCACGATATAGTTTGGAAAGTGAGCCGGTAGAAATGGAAGCAACACTACTAGACCTATGATGACAGCTGTGCCCCAAATCAAGGTCGTTCGAACTTCCGACAATCGACCGAGTACGCGAAAGTTCTCCCGCAAGAAATATACCGCTGCGATTGGTCCGCCCAGAAACGAGCCCAGGCGAATTTGCGTCGGTGTGTACAACTTTCCGTTCGGAGCTTTGGGTTCGCTGTCCCCCACCATAGAGGCCGGGGGTGCATAGGCATTTCGGGGAGACTGTTCCACGTGAGGCCTAACGATGAGGTTGAGCGACGCCGGGCTTCGCCGACGACCAACGAAGCTGATTTATCCCCATCATCTACCCTCTCCCAGGCTCAACGAAGACGCGACCCCGCGATCGCTCGAGCCGATTGTTAGACGATTGCCCATCAGCGGAGCGCCCACTTTTGGATCACTATTATGCTAACGACCAGTGTGAATGCGTACGCGATCGCCGTAGCGGTAAGCTGCAGCCAGGTCGCCGCGTGGACCCCGAACAGTGCGCTTGCGGCTAGTTCCGCGAGAACCTCCATTACAAGCGCTGCCGCCACTATTGCCAGTGCGTAGCTCCATCGAATAGGAGGAAGGTAGTCAAGTGCGATTGCGGTAACGATATAGGCAACCCCGCAACGAAGAAATGACTTCCACGCCAGTACCAAATCACCCGCAACTACCGGTATTAGCCCGTAAAGACTATCGGCGCGCACGACAGAAGCGGGAAGCCAACGCAGAATTAAACTTACGAATAGGAGCGCCCCAAATATACCGGGGATCCAAAACCATCGCGACTCGCTAGATTTGGACGACATCGTCTAACGATGAGGCTGAGCGACGCGGGGCTTCACTAGCGTCGAACGAAGGCACTTTATCCTAATCATCGACTTCCCTCCTTGGCTCACTGAAGCTGCGGCCCGCGAGCGCTCGAGCCGATTGTTAGACGCCAGTGTGCCAGGTCAAACCAAGTGGCAGCGCCGGCGCACCAAATACAAAGTGTAGAACCCGGCGCGGCGCGCTGACTTTAGCTTTAGAGGAAGCGTGCAACAAAAGCGGCCGCATTACCAGGACGCCACCCTTTGGCACTGAACAGGTGATTTCGCCAGACTCATCGCGCGCCGCCTGAACCTGCGCCGACGTGAGCCGGCCGTGGCGGTGGGATCCAGGTACTACGCGAAGGGGCCCATTGGAAGCCGTACTGTTATCCAAGTGCAGGCGGACTGCAACAACAGCCTCAAGCACCGTGGCGGGCGGCTGAACGAAGAGCACGCCCTCCTTCTCTGACCAGGCCGAGCAAGTCGCGGCGTCAATACGCTCACGTACCGGAATGCTGAGATCTTGATGTACCGCAACCAGCCAATTTTGTGACTCAGACTTTTCAAAGTAGGTGCATTGGACGGCAACGGGCTTTTCGGGAAGCAACGCCTGGACAGCTCGATTGCTACGAATTGCGTGGGCCAAGGCGGCGCACCAAGGCATGGACAGTAGAGTCCTGGAGCCAGGCGCATCAGAGGCGGCCAACGCGGCCTGCGCCATGGCCGCGTCGCATTGAGCAGGGCTAGCAACGCCGGGGATGATCGCGAAGCCGTCAGTTTCGAATTTCGCGGTGTCGTCAATCATGCCGTCTAACGATTAGATTGAGCGACGCGGAGCTTCGCCAGCGTCAAACGAAGGCACTTTATCCCAATCATCGACTCCCCTCCTTGGCCCACCGAAACGACACCCGCGATCGCTCGGACCGATTGTTAGGCGACGTGCAGGACTGCGCGACGGGTCGAAACTGGCAACTCTGCGGCGATGAAGCGTTGGACTGGATACAAATAATCTTCGCCGGACTCGTCGATGATCCTGACATAACCGGCGCGCTCTGCTTTCATGTCAGACAGCGCAACATAAATCTTTCGGCGCTCCAGGGATACCTCGTAGCCGGCGTTATCGAGACAGATAAATAGACGTTTTGTCGCTTTTGCCATGTGTCATCGCTCTAAATGAACGCCTTGATCTTTAGTTCGCGCTTTCCTATGCCAGTAGCCTCATACCAGTGTAACTCGGCCTGCACTATTTCCCCGGACGGAAGCCGAATTTCCGCGAATCCTTTACGTTTACGCCACCGCCCACGGCCATACGACGCGGGGCTTCACCGGCGTCCAACGAAGGCACTTAATCCCAATCATCGACTTCCCTCCCTGGCCCACCGAAGACGCGACCCGCGATCGCTCAAACCGATTGTTAGGCGTGGCTCACTTGGCATCCGATTTAACCCGAACCAATTCCTTTGACTCTTTGGCATCGGGCTCCAGTCCGTAAAACCAAGCCATCTGACGTCCCCAAAAATAGCCCATGCTTAATCCGACCGGTATTCCAAAAAGTGCCCCAAATAATCCCCAGACCACCGCGCCACGTATGGCGTCGGCGCCGGCGTCGCCGAAGCCAGCAGCGCCAAAATATGCTCCCGCGACAATAAAGAAGACGGCCATCATTGCGCCGAAGCCACGGACACCGTAGTTGTACACAAGGCGGCCCCACGGAGTGGTGCCTCGACGCCAAAGCGTGCGGCATGTCCGGAACCCCCACACCAACAGGAGCAAGGGAAGAGAGAGCAACAATAGTCCTACTACTAGGGTCAGAAAGCTCACTGAAATTGCCCTGCCGCGCGCACGCGCCTAACGATGAGGTTGAGCGACGCGGGGTTTCACCAGCGTCAAACGAAGGCACTTTATCTCAATCATCGACCCCCTCCTTAGCCCATCGAAGATGCAACCTTTGTCTGTGCTCGCTCCGGCAAGAACTGTTTCCGTCGCATTTGCGACGATGTGATGGAGGAAGAATACGCCCCCAAGGCCGAAGTAGACCAGGGAGATCCACGCACCAATCGAATCGAGGGGCTTGTACGCCCCAAGCGCCCGCCGGACCTGACCGAGCACATGTGTTGCGACAAAGAACGGCGAGAATATGAGGGCGCCAAATAGAAGGCCACATAGCCTACCTGGCCATGTGTCGACTGCTTGGGGCGCTGAGTGAATATCAGTTACAGATGCGATGCACGCAGTGACGACTGCAAGAATCGCAAGGATTGAAATTCGCCGACTAGTCACGCTTGAATAGGGGGCCGGAAATCCAAAGACTAGAACGAACGGGTACCCGAAGATGACGGTTGTGGAGAGGACAGCACCGGCGGCTCGCAACGGCCAAGGAAAACGATCAAGACCTAGGACAGTGCCAAGAACCAACGCCGCCAACGTAACGGCGAATATCGAGGCGGCGGATTTGCGCGAGAGCCAAATAAGGACGCGGGACATGGCGTCTAACGATGAGGTTGAGCGACGCGGGGTTGCGCCGGCATCAAACGAAGGCAGTTTATCCAGATCATCCATTCCCTCCATGGCCCAACGAAGACATAACCCCGCGATCGCTCGAACCGATTGTTAGCTTTCTGTGTGCGACGCCAATTCTTCGCGCACAATTTCGCGCACTTGTTTCGCCGTGAGCGGCTTCTCCGCGACGCTCTGATGCGCCCGCAGCGCATCGTTGATCAGCGTCTGATAACCTTTTCCGGAGCGCTCCGCAGTCAACCTGAAGCGATCAAGGACTTCATCATCCAGGTAGATTGTAATGCGTGTCTTTCCCTTGGGCGGAATAACAGCACCTCGTTTCCCTTTTGAAAAGTCATATTCCTTTTTCATAAGATTTTCGCTCCTTAGACGTAGCAGGTCGAACCGAGATTAATCGGATTTCTTCCCCACGTTCAGTCCAAACTACTACCATCAATGAGCCGAGCGAATTCGCGCCAACAGTAACCCAACGTTGCTCGTCCAACGCGGACGAATCCTCAATAGTGATCGCCAAGGGGTCATGCAGCACACCATCACCGGTGGTCAGGGATACACCATGCTTGGCGAGATTCGCGGCGTCCTTCTTTGGGTCGAACTCCGGACTCATACCATCAGTATATGCATAATGTGCATATAGGTCAAGAACCTACCGCGACGTCGGATCAGGAAGCTAACGATGAGACTGAGCGACGCGGGGATTCGCCAGCGTCAAACGAAGGCATTTTATCCCAATCATCGACTCCCTCCTTGCCTCAACGAAGGCGCGGCCCCGCGATCGCTCGAGCCGATTGTTAGAACCTCTACGGGCCGCTTGGCCAATTGCGCCATAGCGCGCGAACTATAAATGCTCCTCCGACAAATAGAAACGCTATCGAAAGCGCGCCTCGAGTTCCACACGTCTGCCGTAACTGCGTGCATGAGTATGTAGCAGACCCAACGACCAAGATCCACAAGGAGATGAACGACACCAAAGCGAAGCGGTGCACCCGACGCAGGAGTAACGAGGTGATGAGCGCCAATGTTGCGATGGTCAAGAAAGCAATTGGAAACGCGGCAGATCGAACCGCCACGGACGATGACAGCGCGAGGTTCGGAGAATAGGGCAGGAGTCCGGGCACCCACTCTGCAACGACGAGCAGCGCAAAGAATGCCACGACAGCGCAAATATTTGCGATGGCAATTAGCTGTCGTGGTCTGCCAGTGGGAGCGCTGAGCGTCATAGGGTTCTAACGATGAGGTTGAGCGCCGCGGGGTTGCGCCGACACCAAACGAAGCTGCTTGATCCCAATCATCGACTTCCCCCTGGCTCACCGAAGACGCCGCCCCGCGATCGCTCGAACCGATTGTTAGGGCTCGACCGCGGCGCAAAAAGAATGCGCGGAATTCACTCTACAACTCGTCCCGCGACGGGACAACTTTGATGCCCAAATACTTCAAGCGGTCCACAATTTCCTCGATTTTCGGAGGATCAACGATGGCGAGGGGCAAACCATTGTTTACTTGCGCGTACGTTAGAAAGCCCTGCGATTTACCGAGCGCCATTAAGTAGTGGAACCATGGTTGGCCCTCTTCGAACATTGTCGGCTCGATGAATGAAGACCTAACGATGAGGCTGAGCGACGCGGGGTTGCGACGACGACAAACGAAGCTGATTTATCCCAATCATCGACTCGCCTCCTTGGCCCAACGAAGACGCGACCCGCGATCGCTCGAACCGCTTGTTAGACGCCGACATGTGCTATTCAACAACGTAACCACGCGATCGAGCGTAGCCCGCGGTTCTCTCCGCCGCTTCATCGATACGTTTCCGTTGAGCCTCGGTAGCGATTTCAAGCGTTCGATGGTCCGCAGTCAACGGTCGACGGTCCAGCGACAGAATCCAACGTTTCGTGTCCGAATCTGGTACCGGTCTAACATCAAAGATAAAGACAACCGCGCCTTGGGAGTCCTCGTAGATAATGGTCCGAGCGACGCGGCCAAAAGAGACGCTGTACGAGGATGACGTGTCCACGGCTCAGGTGGCGTCTAACGATGAGGTTGAGCGACGCGGGGCTTCGCCAGCGTCAAGCGAAGGCACTTTATCCCAATCATCGACCCTCTCCTTGGCTCACCGAAGATGATACCCCGCGATCGCTCCAACTGATTGTTAGGGGCCGCATCAACTGAGGCGATAGTCCGGCCGAGCGGCGAGTTCCCGAGTACGTTCCACCACCTTGGCGAATAAGTCAGCGACATCCACGGTGTCTCCGCTCTCAACACGCTTCGATATCATGGTCAAGGGGAACAGAATTACGGTGGTCCCAGGCATTTTCAGTGCGGGGTCGGAACCGGCATCGTCTTCGACCATTACCCATTCCATATGCAGCTCCTGCTCCAGAGCGTCGCCGAGAGCAACCCCCAAGGACTGAAGTTTGGCCGTCTCCGTTGGGTCTATCCAACCAGCGTCCAAGATACCCTGAAGTAGACGCAACTTCTCCTGCACAAGTTGGTACTTGTGCTGCGCGTCCGGCTCAAAATGCTCGCGGACCCAATGGCGAGCGGACTCGAGGTTGGCGATATCGGCGGCCTCAAGTTTTGTGACACGCTGATCCACGTGGCCCCTAACGATGAGGTTGAGCGACGCGGGGTTGCGCCGACGACAAACGAAGCTGCTTTATCTCCATCATCGACCCCCTCCTTGGCTCACCGAAGATGCGACCGCGATCGCTCGAACGATTGTTAGCTGGCTTTGCGCAGTTCCTCACGAAGCACGCGACGCAAAGTCTTTTCAAGTGGCTCATCCAAGCGGCCAATGTGCTCACGCAACGCCGCATTTATTAAGGACTGATAGTTGCCACCACCTGCTTGTTCAACCTGAGTCTTGAACCAATCGATAATTGCGTCGTCAAGACGGATTGTTATACGGGACTTGCCCTTCGGAACCGCAACGACAGCTCCGCGTTTAGCTTTCGAAAAATCGTAGTGCTTTCTCATCGTACTTTCTCGTATGGACGGCGCTCAGAACGGCTGACCTTTCTCGAAGAAATTATGCGTATTGCGCGGCCACGTGGCGCAAATACCGTAATTAGGATGCGTCCCCTGGGATCGGCGCCAAGGCAGATGAACCTCGATTCATCGATTGCATCAGGATCGGCCATGGTAAGAGCGTGCGGATCTTCAAGTGCAAGCGCCGCGTCGGAGAACGCGACACCATGCTTCTTGAGGTTCGCAGCCGCCTTGGCTTGAGCCCATTGGTACTCCATTACAACGCTAGTATGTACGTTTGTACACCACCGTCAAGCCCCCGCGATACCGCCGGAGAAGTCAGCTAACGATGAGGTTGAGCGACGCGGGGCCGTGTTGCCGACCAACGAAGCTGATTTATCCAGATCATCGACTCCCTCCGTGGCCCATCGAAGACGCGACCCCGCGATCGCTCGAACCGATTGTTAGGCGACCGCGGCGTTGTGCCACTGGCGCGCCGCCTCGACAAATTGCTTACGCTCACTACTATTCGCGAATGCGCGTTCTGGTACGACAAAGGCGTTCTTGTTGTTACCGGTAATTACAATAGCCCCGTCGGACTCTTCAATCGAACGTATATCTTTCCATAAGCGCGACCCCGAGATCGAACCAACAGCGGTCACAAGTCCCTCGGCGTTAATAGTCAGCGTTCTAACCGCAGACTTGAAGCGGAGTTGCGGCCACAACGGGAAGAAAGCGACGCAGGCAATAGTGACAATTACAGCGACGGTCAGGAAGTAACCCAATCGAAACGGTCCCGGCTCAAGCAAAACCGCAAAGAAGAATGCAAACACCAGACCGAACATTACGTGAAACCGCCAAAGGCCCGCGGGACGTTTCCAGGCGCGCCAATACCAACGCCAGATTTCACTTCTCCGGGACGCGTAGTGGACCGTGTACATTTACCCTTCGTCTAACGATGAGGTTGAGCGACGCGGGGCTTCACCAGCGTCGAACGAAGGCACTTTATCCCAATCATCGACTCCCTCCCTGCCTCAACGAAGACGCGGCCCGCGATCGCTCGAACCGATTGTTAGACGATTGCGCCATTATGGACAGTCATGAAGGACATAGCACGAAGAGACCAGGCCCATGTACACCACACTTGGAACAGCGACCAGAGAGCCAAATACAGCGATCGGAATTATCGCGCGAGTCCCCCACTTACGCAAAATAGAAGCAGCAAGCCAGGTAGAAATATAAGCGGCGCGACGGTAATCAGCGCATCGAGAAAGTGCATATAATCGAATTTCGAAGGCGCATTCAGGCGCGCTAATACTAAGGCTGCCCCCATCCAATACGCGATGTTGATGGCAGCATACGTTTTCGTTGCGCGACGTCTGGTGCAAGCGTAGGCCACGATAGAGGATATTGAAGCGGTGACCAGCATGCCCAACGCAGCTGGAGCCGCAAAGTCTGATAGTTCGCCGCTCAAGGTGTGCGCCCCGGAAAGTCGTCTAACGATGAGGCTGAGCGACGCGGGGTTGCGTCGACATCAAGCGAAGCTGATTTATCCCCATCATCGACCCCCTCCCTGGCCCAACGAAGGCGCGGCCCCGCGATCGCTCGAGCCGATTGTTAGGTGCCACAATCACCTGAGTCCTTGCGCTTTGGCGGCGGCGACTGAGCGGTCAAGCCCGTGGGCGCACGATGCCGCCATCACCTTCTCCGCGCCGGTGTGAGCATCGGCGAGCTTGGCACGTATCTGCGCCAAATACTCCGAGGCCGAGACACCGGGCTCCGGAAGTTCGGCCTCAAACGAAACGTTACAGAGATCCTCAACAGTGCCGCCGTAGAGCTTCGACAGCAGAGGCAAGACACGGAACGGTGCACGTGCAAGTGCAGCGTACAAGGCCAGGTCAAGGTCCTCAGATGACCCTGCGTCGGAGACTGTGTGAAGTTGCATTGCAACAGACAGCCAGGTGGGTGCGCCAGAGCGAACGCCGGGAATGATGGCCTTCGACCACGCCGGCGTGTCGTAGTACTTGCGGAGCACCGTCGACGCACCCACCGTCTGAATTTCTGCGGCCACTGTCGACGCGGAGAGCGATCCCGAGGGAGCGGAGGCCGCCGCTGAGCCGAAAAACATGAAAGCACTGACCAAAACGATGACTTTCATGGCGCCTAACGATGAGGCTGAGCGACACGCGGTGGCGTTGCCGTCAATCGAAGCTGCTTAATCCACATCCTCCACCTCCTTGGACCTTTATCGAAGCTGCGCCGCGTGATCGCTCGAGCCGATTGTTAGACGACTTGCGGTGAGGCGGATAGATTCGAAGGCACCCGCGGCCATCGATGTAGCGACCACCGCGATAAGACCCCAGGCGCCCGCTGCCGGCGATGGGGCATTGAGAACACGAACGCCCAAAAAGAAACCCAGCAACGACAGCGGCAGTGCCCCGTAGAACCAGGCCAGGCCCCAGCCTCGCGCGATCCGAGGGTGGGTGATCATTAGGGGTTTCACGGCCAGAGCGACGAATACACGCATAACCAGATAGCTGGTTGCAATTGCCACTGCAATAAAGGCAACGCTGCCGATAGGGCCGCCGCTGGGCCCAGATGGTGCGAAGAAGGTAATGCCCGCGCCAGCGATTAGCAGCAGCACCAAGAGGTGAGGTCGGAATCGAAAGCCCAATTCGTGCGGCAGGCTCATTTGTTGTCTAACGATGAGGTTGAGCGACGCGGGGTTGCGACGACACCCAACGAAGCTGATTTATCCCAATCATCGACTCCCTCCATGGCTCACCGAAGACGCGACCCGCGATCGCTCGAACCGATTGTTAGGCCGCTATGGGCGTGCGTTAGCTGAGTTCTCTCCGCCGAATACTACCGAAGTCAATATCGCATCCTCAGTTTTCCCAAATCGCTTCACCGACTCTAGAGCGAAGGGTTCCCAATATGCTTCGTTCAAGTCAATTTCAATGGTATGCGGACCGGTCCAGCGGAACATTGGATAACTATACCCCGAGTACACGAGGTATTTTCTTCCTCGCCAAATTGGCGTGTACCACACGCGAGAGTGTATTGCATGGTCGGCCGGAGTCGACGCTCGGGGGAACAGGTAAATGCGGTAGGAGAAGTCCGCAAAAGCTGCGGCATCCCCACGCAACACGACCAAATCGTACCGCTGATCCGGAGAGGGAACTTTCAAATCCCAATCGTAGATCGGCCAGAAAAAGGAGATGCCATATGCGATTCCCGCAACCGCTGCGACGACTCCGATGACGAACTTTGCGGGACGATTCAAGTGGCCTAACGATGAGGTTGAGCGACGCGGGGTTTCACCAGCGTCGAGCGAAGGCACTTGATCCCGATCATCGACACCTCCTTTGCCCACCGAAGACGCGACCCCGCGATCGCTCGAACCGATTGTTAGACGATGCGCCTGTTTCGGGGCCATCAGTCGGCATTGTCGGTGCCATCCAGCTCTCCGGTCGCAAGGAATGTTAACTCGGCATCGGTAAACTGAGCCTGCGACATTAGCCAGCGCGCACGGTGCGCCAACTCTGGTGGAACGCGAATCTCGCAACGGCGTGCCTCACCCAACAGCGAGGTGTCACTAACCACCTCGGCCGGTACACCCTCGGCTCTAAATAGAATCGCCATCGCTTGCGCTGAGGGGACATCGGAAAAGGTCACCACAACATCCCACTCCAAATTCGAAGTGGATGACATGGTTTCGTCTAACGATGAGGTTGAGCGACGCGGGGCTTCACCAGCGTCAAACGAAGGCACTTTATCCCAATCATCGACTCCCTCCTTGGCTCACGGAAGACGCGGCCCCGCGATCGCTCAAACCGATTGTTAGAACCCGCAGCTAGCCAATTGTAACGAGGACCACCGAATCTGCATCAGTTGCGCTCAGCGCGTCACGGAGCGCGACGATGCCATCCAACATCGGCCGGCCGGCACCTGTCTCAGATGCCTCGTTGAACTGGTTATAGTAGGCACAAAGCTCCTCTTCCGAAAACGCCCTCTGTAGGGCATCGGAGTATTGGATGCGCTGGTCGTTGCTCAGTACGAAGGCCGTGACTCCACGTGATTTGGAGAGAAAGTTCCCTACTTCGTGGTAGCTGGAGCGCATCAGATCAATGCCCAGGCCTTTGAGATAAACGAGGACAGTGGCGATGACATACCCGGACCATCGGTATTCCGCAACCGCGCGCCCGGTTTGCGACAGGAAATGGGGCATGTCATCGCGAACTCCGCCAAAGAAGCGCTTCTTCGGAACTGCCGTTGAACGAAGCTCCTCCAAGGAGGCTACCGGGAGTCTGACGAATGAGGCAACCGCTGACATAGGGTTCTAACGATGAGGTTGAGCGACGCGGGGTTGCGCCGACGACCAACGAAGCTGATTTATCTCAATCATCGACTCCCTCCTTGGCTCACCGAAGTTGCGGCCCCGCGATCGCTCGAACCGATTGTTATGCGGTCCAGCTGGCAACTGCGAACCGAGGACACCAACACCACGTCGCGCTCTGTTTCCCACCCCAACGCGCTCTTGACGAAAATGGCATGCCATGGGCGGCAGCCCTCGAAAGCAGGAATTTGGCAGGCCATTATTCGACCGTCTTTTGACTCAAACCAAGCCTCATTCGCAATGGGCGCGGCGTCGTTGCCTTGAGTTGTGTTCAAGACGTGGCGCATTTTAGGCGCGTCTGCCGGTGGTATCGCAAGGCGCCGCCAACTTGCAGTATTAGGTGATCCTGGCCCGCACGCCGCCGGTGGTGGTGGTGCGGTTGCGCATCCGCCCAAAAGTAGCGACGCCAGAGCGAACGCATTAGGTCGCATAACGATGAGGTTGAGCGACGCGGGGCTGCGCCAACGCCCAACGTAGGTGATTTATCCAAATCATCGACCTTCTCCTTGCCTCACCGAAGAGGCCGCCCCGCGATCGCTCGAACCGATTGTTAGGCGTCAGCGTGCAGTTAATCGGATAGCTCCTGCTGGATATCGGAGCGAATGGCTGCGCGATCGGCACGCTTAGCACCTCGATGCTGCTTCAAGCGTATCCGAACATTGGCTTTTCGAGTCGAAGCCTTCCGGCCCTTACGCTCAATTTGGTCCTTGAAGCCGTACTGTTCATTCAGCGTGTTCAATTGCCGGTTTAAGTCGCGATAGAGGGGACTCTTAGTCAAGACGGCGACGCGAGACGGACTCGCGCCGGCGGGAATCATTAGGGACATACGCTCCTTCAGCTGGCGCATTCGCCAGAAGTCGCGCGTCCGCCGTTCGTTGGACATGTGCCTAACGACGAGGTTGAGCGACGCGGGGTTTCGCCAGCGTCAAACGAAGGCACTTTATCCCAATCATCGACTCCCTCCTTGGCTCACCGAAGACGCGCCCCGCGATCGCTCGAACCGATTGTTAGGCCGCGTCACCTGAATACCATCTGCCCGGCCTCACAAATGAATATAGTCGATGGCAAGTTCTCATGCTCTTTAGCCGGACCCTGTGGTGCGAGTTTCACCCAGGCGATCGGCATCGATACGCCACGCTTCATGTCCGTAAATAGTCGGGCAAAGAACGCTGGAAACGCGTCCCCTCTGCGCGACAATGTCATCACAAGGTTCGCGCGACCGTACTTCTGACGCTTGGAGCTTGATTTGTAAGCATCCCCAGAATTCTCGGAGGCGACTACCACCAAGGGGGCACGCAGTGTCTGTATCAGGTCACGCAAAGTTCCTGGAAAGTTGCTAACTCGGCCGTCAGCGGCTACGTCGCAATAGATAAAGAGCACATCACAGAAGGGTGCGGAAGTTGAGCCGCGTACTGGTTTACCCAATATCGGCATGAGAGCCTCGATATCTGCAGAGATTAACTGTTCAGCAGGTTCGCCCTTGAGGTTGAGGATTCCAAGCCGAGGGGAACGAATCAACAACGGCCTGAGCCCACCGCGACGTCCAACAAAGATGGCTGCGGCGACAATCAGCACTGCGACAATTAGCACGATGGGCATGGGTGGCCTAACGATGAGGCTGAGCGACGCGGGGCTGCGCCGACGACAAACGAAACTGATTTATCCCTCATCGACCCCCTCCTTGGCCCAACGAAGACGCGGCCCCGTGATCGCTCGAGCCGGGAGTTAGACGGTAGCGCTGACGGTAGTCATTGCGCAACGCCCAACGGAGCTGCATCCGATGATATTCCCAAGACCTGCCATCGAAGTGGCGCCCAAGAGAACCGTGATTCTGCACTGCAATGACCACGGTGGCGTTTGGGTTTAAAGGTCGCCGGACGTTTCCCGTACCTCGTCGTGGACCGAAAATCTGATCCATCAGGTGTCGTCTAACGATGAGGTTGAGCGACGCGGGGTTGCGCCGGCGACA
>Ga0209624_10000694_pt1 | contig 29317 bp, 33 predicted proteins | sample JacPinW_OM2H0_O1_FD_188565 | JGI IMG/M metagenome (GOLD analysis project Ga0209624, IMG submission 188565) | Forest soil microbial communities from Algoma, Ontario, Canada - Jack Pine, Ontario site 1_JW_OM2H0_O1 (SPAdes) (version 2) | ecosystem: Environmental > Terrestrial > Soil > Boreal...
CGCAAGCAGCGCAATCGGATCGCCGCCCTCAGAATCACCCCGCTCGCCGCGCGCACGGGGGAGTTCCGGGCGGTCGACCATGACGGAGAAGCGGCGCCCCATGACTGAGGCAAGGACTTACCGGCGGCTGGCGGGGCCCGCAGGAGTCGTTGCTGCTTTACCACAGATACCTATATAAGCGCCCGGTGTATCGGCCAGCGGCCGACAAGAGGTGTGGATGTCCTGGAATAATCAAGGCGGCGGACCGTGGCGCTCGCCGGGCCGTGGGCCATGGGGCCAGGGGCCGTTGGGCCCGCAGCCGCCAGGCGATCTCGAGGAGATCATACGCCGCGTCCAGGAGGCCCTTGGCAAGCTGACACCCGGAGGATCGGGCGCAGGCGGTAAAGGGCTAGGCGGCCGAGGAGTGCTGTTGCTCCTGCTCGCCGCTCTCTTGCTGTGGTTTGCGTGGGGGACGTTCTATACGGTTCAGCCCAGCGAAGTCGGCATCAATCTTGTCTTTGGCCGCTATACCGGCAAAACGGCCGCCGGCTTGAACACCAACTGGCCCTGGCCGATTGGTTCGGTAATCAAGGTTCCGGTCTGGGATCAGCAGATCACTGAAGTGGGCTATCGCAGTCTCGGCGGGAGCACAGACATTCCCGAAGAGAGCCAAATGCTGACCGGCGACAAGAATATCGTCGACGTTCACTTCAGGGTGAACTGGCAGATCGATCCGGCCAAGCCGGAAGACTACGTGTTCAACATTCTCGGCCCGCGCGAGACGGTCAAAGCGGTGGCCGAGAGCATCATGCGCGAGGTCGTTGGCCTGAAGACCATCGACGGCATTCTCACCACCGACCGGGCGTCTGTCGAAGCCGACGTGCAAAAGCGGATGCAGGACCTCCTCAACGCGTATCGGGCTGGCGTTCTCGTGAAGCAGGTTCAGCTGCAATCCGTCGACGCCCCGAGCGAAGTCCTCTCCGCCTATCGCGACGTGACCGCAGCACAACAAGACCAGCAGCGCGCTGTCAACGAGGCTGAGACCTACGCCAATAAAGTCGTTCCAGAGGCCGAGGGCGGGGCTGCCCGCATTGTGGCCGAGGCCCAAGCCTATCGCGAGCAGACGATCCTGGAAGCCAAGGGCCAGACCGCCCGCTACAACCAGATTTACCAGCAGTACAAGAAGGCGCCGGCCGTAACTCGCGAACGGATGTATCTTGAGACGATGGAGCGGGTGCTTGGCCCTATGGACAAGACGATCGTCGATTCGAACTCCTCTAGCGCCCCGGTGCCCTATATCGCGCTCGATCCCTTGCAGCCCAAGACGGGAGCGAACGCCAAATGAGGTCCCTAAATGGCGTTGTTCTCGCCGCCATCGCGGTTGTCGCCATCATTCTTGTCTCGATGGCGACGTTTATCGTCAATCCGACCGAACAGGCGCTCATCTTGCGGTTCGGCCAGCCCGTACGCGACCTCATTGACGCGCCGGGTCTCTATTTCAAATGGCCGTTCGTCGATACGGTCGTCTATATCGACAAGCGCATTCTCGCCCTCGACAACGAGCGCCAGGAAGTGCTGGTGTCCGACAATCAGCGCCTGGAGGTCGACGCCTTCGTGCGCTACCACATCGCTGATCCGCTGCTGTTTTATCAATCCGTCGGCGACACCCGCGGCGCCGACGCGCAACTCGGCGGCATGCTGAACTCGGCCCTGCGCCGCAGTCTATCGGGGGCGTCGATCACCGATATCGTGCGCGACAAGCGCGACGCGCTGATGGCCGATATCCGCGATCAGATGATCGTGGGCGCCAAGCGCTTCGGGCTCGATGTCGTCGACGTGCGCATCAAGCGTGCGGACTTGCCGGCGGAAAACTCGGAGGCGGTGTTCCGTCGCATGCAGACCGAGCGGCAACAGCGCGCCGCCTCGTATCGGGCGCAAGGGTCGCAGCAGAGCCAGCAGATCAAGGCAGAGGCAGACCGCAAGGTCACCGTCATCACCGCCCAGGCTCAGCAGCAGGCCGAGCAGACCCGCGGCGAGGGCGATGGCGAGCGTAACCGCATCTTCGCCGAGGCCTATGGCGCGGACCCCGATTTTTTCGGCTTCTACCGCTCGATGCAGGCCTATGAGAATAGCTTCGCCAACGGGCGGACGCGGGCTCTCATCAGTCCGAAGTCGGACTTCTTCCGGTACTTCTCGACGCCGAACCCTACCCCCGAGACTGCAATACCCCCCGCGCCGTCTGCGAGTTCCGCCCCTTCCACGAAGGCGGACTGAAATGGCCGAATTCGGAGTGACAGTCGGGTTTGGGCGGTCGGAACACCTACCCTTGCGCCGAAACACGATTTAGACCGACCGATCGACGAATCTGAGGAGAAACCCCATGCTGGACGACGGGTCGCGAATTTCGACGGGGCCTCGCCGCGCGGCCAAATCGGCGTGCGCGCTCGCGATCCTTTCGGTTCTGGTCGCCGCTTCGCTCGCCTCTAGCCCCGCGGCCGCCCAGGCGCGGCCGAGCAATCTCGCCGACCTCGTCGACCAGGTCGCCGAGGCGGTCGTCAATATTTCGGCCACTCAAACAGTCGAAGACAAGGATGTCGCCCCCGACTTGCCCAAGGGTACGCCCTTCGACGAGATGTTCGAGGACTTCTTTAAGAATCACGGGATCAATCCGCAGCCGCGCGCCCGCCGTGCGCAATCATTGGGTTCTGGCTTCGTCATCGATCCGAGCGGCGTCGTCATCACCAACAATCACGTGGTCGGGGACGCCAACGATATTGTCGTCATTTTTACGGATGGCCGCAAACTCAAAGCCACCGTGATCGGCAAGGACGCCAAGGTGGACGTGGCGGTCTTGAAGGTGGAGAGCGACAAGCCGCTCAAGACGGTTAAGTTCGGCGACAGCGACAGAATGCGCGTCGGCGACGGCGTGATGGCGGTCGGCAATCCGTTTGGCCTCGGCGAAACCGTGACAGCCGGCATTATTTCCGCCCGCAACCGCAATATCGACAGCGGCCCGTATGACGATTTCCTTCAAACCGACGCCTCAATCAACAAGGGCAATTCGGGAGGCCCGCTGTTCAATTTGCAGGGCGAGGTGATCGGCATCAACACCGCAATCCTCTCGCCCTCGGGAGGCTCGATTGGCATTGGCTTCGCCACCCCCTCCGCGACCGTCCAGCCGGTCATCGGCCAGTTGCGGGAGTTCCGTGAGACCCGACGTGGTTGGCTTGGCGTGCGGATCCAGCCGGTCGACGACACCATCGCGGACAGTTTGAATCTCGGTACGGCGCGCGGCGCTCTGGTCGCCGGCGTGGACGAGAAAGGTCCGGCAAAGCCCGCTGGCCTGATGGCGGGGGACGTGATCGTCAAGTTCGACGGCAAGGAGGTCAAGGAATCGCGCGATCTTCCTCGGCTCGTGGCTTCGATGGCGGTCGGCAGGCAAGTGGAGGTCGTGGTCGTGCGCAACGGCAAGGAGGTCACCAAGACGGTGACGCTGGGGCGCCTCGAGGACGGAGAAAAGAAGACCGCCGAGCTCACCAACGACAAAGATGACTCGCTGAAGACGGACGCTGTCACCAAGGCGTTGGGCATGGAGTTTTCCGCTCTCAGCGACGAGGCGCGCAAGACTTTCAAGATCAAAGACAGCGTAAAGGGCGTGATCGTGACCTCCGTCAATCCCGGCTCGGCCGCCGCGGAAAGGGGATTGCGGCCGGGTGATGTGGTCGAGGAGGTCAATCATCAGGCGGTCGAGCATCCGGGCGACATCGCCAAGGCGATCGAGGCCACGAAGGCGGACTCAAAGAAGCCCGCGCTGTTGCTCGTATCGAACGGCGAAGGCGAGGTTCGATTTGTCGCCGTGCCGGTGGATTGAGCTCAAGGGAGCGGCGCAATGGCAGACGGACCCGTGACAATGGACAATGCGCTCGCAATAGCGCGAGACGTGCTGCGGCGCGCCCCGCTGATCGACGGGCACAACGACCTCCCTTGGGTCATCCGGGTCGACAGGACGGCGCGGGGCGACGTCGTCGCTTACGACTTGAACCGGATTCACGAACGCACGGACACGGACATTCCGCGCCTGCGCCAAGGCATGGTGGGGGCGCAGTTCTGGGCCGCGTTCCAACCCACCAACGCGCCCAATCCCGCGCGCACCGCGCTGGAGCAGATCGACCTCATTCGCCGCATCGAAGAGGCTCATCCCGACGTGTTCCTTCCGGCGCGGCGCGCTGCCGACTACGCCCGCGCAAAGTCCATGGGCAAGATCGCCTCCTTCATTGCGGTTGAGGGGGGCGTGGGGCTTGAGAATTCGCTGAGTCCGCTGCGTATCTGGCACGCCGCCGGCGTACGATTGATGACGCTTTGCCACAACGAAACCCTGGATTGGGTCGATTCCGCGACGGACGCGCCTCGCAACGGGGGCCTCAACGCATTTGGCCGCGCAATTATCGGCGAGCTCAACCGCCTAGGGATCGTGATTGATCTCGCGCACACGTCTCATGACGCGATGCGCCGTGTGCTCGATGTGACCGAAGCGCCGGTGGCGTTGTCGCATTCCAACGCCTTTTCGCTCTGCGATCATCCGCGCAACACGCCTGACGACGTTCTCAAGCGCCTCAAGGCCAACGGTGGCTTGGTCATGGCGACCTTCGTGCCTGGCTTCGTGTCGCAGGCGTTGCGCGACTGGCTGCGCCGTTCGCGCGACAGTTATGGCAAGGCGCCGCTCGCCGCCGACCCCAAGGCCCAGTTGGCCGACCTCGAGACCAAGCACGGCTCGGCGCCGAAGGCGCGCCTCGAGCAGGTCGCCGACCACATCGTGCGCCTGGTCGAGACTGCGGGCCTCGACCATGTTGGCGTAGGCTCCGACTATTTCGGCGGGGCTTCGCCAGTCGGGCTCGAAGACGTCAGCCGCTTTCCGCACCTGTTCGCGGAGCTGGTGCGGCGGGGCTTCTCCGAGAACGACCTCGAGAAGATGTCATCGAGAAACATGCTGCGCGTGCTGCGGCGGGTCGAAACGGTTGGCGCATCGCTGCGGAAGACCCGGCCGCCGGCGATCGGTAGGCTCGAAGACTACCGTGAGGCGTGAGCGGCGGTCTTGATGGCGCTCGTGGACGCAACCTGGACACAGCCGAATGTGGACGTCGACCGCATGCGCGAGCATGTGCGCGAGGCGAGCGAGCTTCTGAAGGGGATGGCGCATGAGGGGCGGCTGATGATCCTGTGCGACCTCTTGCACGGCGAGAAATCGGTTGGCGAACTGGAGGCCCTGCAGTCGGGACGGCAGGCGTCGGTGTCGCAGCAATTGGCGCGGCTAAGACTCGAGGGTCTGGTCTCGGCGCGTCGCGATGGCAGGATGATCTACTACGGCATCGCCAGCGACAAGGACGCTTGATCATCGGCGTGCTCTACACGTCGTTCTGCGCCACGGACGGCGCGTAGGTCGGAAGCGGCGTTCTCCAATATTTACATCTCATATGAGTTTTATATGCCGACGTGTCGTCGGCCGGTCCAAATAAATCCAAACAAAACCAAGCAGGGCCAAATTAAACCAAGCAAAATAGCTTGGATTTATTTGGTTTTATTCGTCCGATTCGAGACTTTTCAATGGATTATAGCGAATCCAAATAAAAATTCTTCTCCCTGGTTTTTTCCCGGACGCGCCATCTCACGTACATCCACGGAAGATGTCCGTAATTTTACCTTCAGAAAGACCAACACAAATTCCACTTTCCGGCAATCATTTGTTGACCCATGAACGCGCTGTCACTTTCGCCAAGAAACTCCCGACCCTGCCGCGTGAAATAGGACTGCGCACCCAGCGCCCGGGAGATCGAACGTTTCGAGCTGGGCGCCGCGGGCTCGAAAAGCCGTTCAGAGCGCCCGAACTCAGGTCATCGAGATGGGCTGCCCCCAGAAAGCGGGGCGCCGGCCGTTCGATTCAGGAACTCGAAGTGCGGCGTAACGATTACCTTGTCGAAGTCAGGCTCTGGCGCCAAAATATTGGCGCGAGGCGGAAGGCCGACTGGGCCGATTGGAATGCTTTTTTCGGGAGAACGCCCATGCGGCACGGCTCCACGCTTCCGGTGCTTGAAACGACGGTGGTCAGCGATTGGGTCGACTATAACGGCCACATGAACGATGCGGCCTATGCGATGGTGTTCAGCCGCTCGGTCGACGCGCTGATGGACCGGGTCGGCCTCGACGCAGCCGCGCGCAAGCGGACCGGGCAAAGTTTGTTTACGCTGAAGATGATGCTGCATTATTTCAAAGAGGCGAAGGAAGGCGACGCGCTTGCCGTCTCCTGTCATTTGCTCGAGCACGACGACAAGCGCATGCGCGTCTGGCTCGACATGACCGCGCCGGGCGGCGCGCTCCTCGCCGCGTCTGAGCAGCTCCTGATCTCGGTCACGCAGAGCGACGGGAGCGCGCACGCCGTCGAGTGGAGCTTTGAGACCAAGGCCGCGCTCGAAGCTCTCGCCAAGGCGCAGAGCGGTCTGCCTCATCCGCCCGCGGCCGGATCAGGCGTGGCCTTGACGCGGCAGGGGTAACGGCGCTCCCGCCAGGGCTCCAAATCTGACCATTCCCGAGGAATTGACCCCAAGCGAAACTTGTGCGGGAGTTCTGTAGTCCGCTCAGCGCGGCGAGAACCAGAAGGAATCAACGCCGTGGCTCTAGCGGTTGTGACGGGAACCAGCAGCGGTATCGGGCTTGCGACGGCTGTCGCGCTCGCGCGCGCCGGACACACGGTCGTGGCGACGATGCGTGACCTCGATCGCGGCGCGGAGATCCGTCAAATCGCGACGGATGAGAAGCTCGCCATTCACCTTGCCGCCATCGATGTCGACAACGACGATTCGGTGCGCCACGGCTTCTCGAAGATCGTCGGCGAACAGGGACCAGTCGACGTCCTGGTCAACAACGCGGGCGTTGGCGGCGGAGGGGCGATCGAAGAAACCCCGCTCGACCTCTTTCGTCAGGTGATGGAGACGAACTTCTTCGGCGGTCTTCGTTGCATCAAGGCCGTTGTTCCCGACATGCGCGAGCGTCGCAGCGGAACAATCGTCAACGTCACATCGATCGCCGGCCGCCTCGCCATGGCGCCTCAGGCGAGTTACGCCGCTTCGAAATGGGCGTTCGAGGCGCTGTCCGAATGCCTTGCGCAGGAAATGCGCGCCTTCAACGTCCGTGTGGCCATTGTCGAGCCTGGCGTCATCGCCACTCCGATTTTCAAGAAGGCGCGGCCCATCCAGCCTGACAGCCGCTATCCACACTCGAAGCGGCTCAGGGCCATCTTCGCGGCCGCGCTCGCCAACCCGACGCCGCCTTCCCTTGTCGGCGACACGATTCGTCAGATCGTTGACGGTGACAGTTGGCAGCTTCGCTACCCCGTCGGCCCTGACGCGCTGCCGGTCCTGAAATCCCGGGCAAGCAAGACTGACGAGCAGGTGATCTCGGAGGCGGCAGAAAGCGACGCGGAGTTCATTGCGCGCGTGAAGCGCGAATACCGGCTCGACCTCACGTTGTGAGCTTCGTCTTCCGACGAATTCGCCGTCGCAGGGCGCTGGAGCAGATTGCGTTGGGTCCGTGCCGATTGGCGCCGAACTCGATCGCCTGTCATCAGACGGGCGATCTTCTAAGCGCCCTTTGGAGCGCGGCGCGGTCGGCGACCGCGTCTACAAATCCGAGAACGCAAAGCGTTGCGTCGGACGACCGGGTAGACGGCGTCGCATGCGACAAGGTCGGCCGGAGAGCCGACGCGTCAGGCGGCTCGCGGCAGACGCGGCATATAAGCAAGTTGCGCATGGCGGTCACAATAAGGGCCGCTGTGCGCGACTGCGCCGCAGTACCGGAACGTATTGAGATCACGCGGATTGCCGGTCGGCCAGCGGCAGGATCCTTCCGTCAGGTCGACGACGGTCAGCTTCCCGTCGATTGGCTCCTGGTCGGCAAAATAGGTGGTGTACGCCATCCCGCCTGCCGAGGTGGCCTGGTCAACACGAGTAGCTTTAACGTTGTACATTTTCGGCTCGGAACGGTGGGAAAGCGACTTGCGGCCTAAGGGCGCGAGCCACACAAGCCGCTTAAGTAGTCACGAAACGTAAGATTTCCAGAGACGCCGGCCCGCAAATTGTGGCCGCAGACCCACTTTTTTGCGTTTTCACGGTTGTTGGCAGGACCGAAAGGCGACGTCAGCGCCTTATCCCTCAACCTTCCCCCGCAGCCAGAACGCATAGAGCGCGCAGCCGGCAAGGGCAGAGGCGCTCATGATGGCCCCAAGAGCGGTGGGCGAAGCGTCGCGATAGAGCGCGGCGGAAGCGAGGCCGCCAAGGGCTCCGAATAGCATTTGGACAGTTGTCACGACAGCGGAGGCGAGGCCAGCAATCTCCGGCAGGGGATGGACCGCTTCATGGACGGCGTTGGGGATGGACCGCTTCATGGACGGCGTTGGGAAATACGAGCCCGAACGCCGAAATAAAGACCATCACCAATGCTGCGACGACAAGCGCGGATCCGGCGCCTGAGAGGCCGATCGCCAGCAGCGCGAGCGCACTCGCGCAGTCGAGCGCAAGCCCCGCGTCGAGCACCCTCTTTGCCCTGACGCCGCGGTTCAGCAGCCAAGCGTTGACGGACGAACCAACGATCACGCCCGATCCGGCAATGGCGAACAAGGCCGCAAATGCGGTCTTCGACACGCCATAACCCCGCATGAACAGGAGCGGAGAAACGTTCACGTAAGCGAAAAGGCCCGCGAAGAGGAGACCTCCCAGTAGTGAAAAGCCCGCGCAGGCCGGACTCGTCAATGCCCGCCGATATCCCGCGAAAATCGTCGAAGGTTTTAGATTCCGGCGGTTTTCGGCCGCATGCGTTTCCTCGAACAGAGCGAGGGCGGCGATCGTCGTGAGGACGGAAACACCGGTCAACACGACAAAAATCAGACGCCAGGAGCCGAAGGCCAAGATGGCGCCACCAAGCGCCGGAGCGATCAGCGGCGCGACGCCGAACACGACCGAAACCGCAGACAGCTGCAGGCGGGCCTCTCGGCCCTCGAAGAGGTCGCGGATGATCGCTCGCGGCAGGATGCCAATCGCTCCAGCGCTCGGTCCTTGCACCAGGCGAAATGCGAGCAGTACGTGAATCGAGGGCGCGAGCGCGGCTCCCGCGGCGCAGAGCGTGAAAAGAGCGAGGCCGATCACCATGGTCGCCCGGCGACCGAACCGATCGGCAAGCGGACCGGCGACGATCGGCGCGCTCGAGAAGCCGGCGATGAAGATGGCGATCGCGGCTGCCGCTTCCGTCTGCGGCGCATGAAAATCGGCCTGGATCAACGCCAGGCTTGGCAGCGCCATGTCGATCGACAGAGCCGGCAAAGCAGTGAGCAGGGCTAGAAAGAGCGTGAACCCGAGCCCGTGGATATTGAAACGGGTCATCAGGCGGGCGCGCCGCCCGGCGGAGGCGCGTCAGGTTTCCTTGCGGCGATTGAACGCGCTCGCCGCCACGTGGGCGCCTTGCTCACACTGGCGGTCGCATTTTTTCGTGCGCGGCCGCCAGAGCGGCGCCGGATTGGCGCGCCTCGAGGCGCGCTAGCATGGCGTCCGAGAGGCCCATGCCGGCGAGCGCGCCAGCGGTCGCGAGCAATCCCGCCCAGAACGCGCTGCCGATGACCGCGTTGATGGCCGGAGCCATCGGCAGGAAGAAGCCGATCGCGATGCAGGCGAGGCAGGTCAGGATTAGGAAAACTGCTTTCGCGACGACGTTGACGGCGCCGCGGCTAACGGCTGCCGTCCGCAGGCTTGCGTACCAGAGAAGCGCGAAGGCGACGATTGTCGCGACGATCCGAATGAATGATCTCCTTGCTTCATAGCCAGCCTAAGCGTCGCATCGCAAACAATGCGTGGCGCCGGCCGGAGACCTCGAGGCGCGGCTTCAGGTCTTGGCTTCCGCGGTGACGGGATAGCAGCCCGAGGCGATGCCGCAATTATGACACCCGGTCAGGCGGCGGGCGTCGGTGGGGCGAGCTTGTCCTGCGTCTTGAGTTCAAAATCACTGGCGTCATGGCGCTCATGCAACTGACTGGCAAGATCGCCGTTGGTCTTGTTCACGATGCGCCCTCGCTTCACCGCCGGACGCGCGGCGATCGCATCGGCCCACCGCAGGAGGTTCCTGTAATCCTGCACACTCAGGAACTCGGTCGCCCCGTAACTGCCGCCCCTCGCCAGACCGCCGTACCAAGGCCAGATGGCCATGTCGGCGATCGTGTAGTCGCCGCCCGCCACATACTCGCTTTCCGCCAGGCGCCGATCGAGCACGTCGAGCAAACGTTTCGTCTCCATCGCGAAGCGATCAATGGCGTATTCGATTTTCGTCGGCGCGTAGGCGTAGAAGTGACCGAAGCCGCCGCCGAGATAAGGCGCCGAGCCCATTTGCCAGAATAGCCACGAGAAGCACTCGGCGCGCTCGGCGGGTTCGGTCGGCAGAAAGGCGCCGAACTTCTCGGCAAGATAGAGCAGGATCGCCCCCGATTCGAAGAGCCGGATCGGCTTCACGCCGCTGCGGTCCACCATGGCCGGGATCTTGGAATTCGGATTGATGGCGACGAAGCCGCTGCTGAACTGGTTGCCTTCGCCGATCTTGATCAGCCAGGCGTCGTACTCGGCGCCCTTATGGCCCAGAGCCAGCAGCTCCTCGAGCATGATCGTGACCTTCTGGCCGTTCGGCGTCGCCAGCGAATAAAGCTGAAGGGGATGACGGCCGACCGGCAACTCCTTGTCATGGGTGGGGCCGGCGATTGGGCGGTTGATGTTCGCGAACTGCCCGCCGCTCGGCTTGCTCCAGGTCCAGACCTTCGGCGGCGTATATTCGGGCGAACTGCTCATTCATGCTGCTCCACTTTCCAGAGTGTCACGCTGCCGGCGGCGACGCGCGCCCCGCGCACGGTCCTAATCTGGGTCTTGATCCGAGGGCTGACTAGCGCTTCGCCGCAAAAACGGCGCATCCGCGAACTCGGGGCCGAGCACAGCTAGGCCAGCGCGTTCGGACCCAATTGCATAATAGCGGCCGTTGACCGGGTCTAGGGCTGAACCTGCTGGGGACAGCGGCGGGCGTATTCGGCGCGGGGAGGCGCGGTCACATCTGCGTGATCGGCGACGCGGCGTGGTCCTGCAGAAGGGCCAAAAAAATCGTCTCCGAACGATACTAAAGCCCTTGCTTATGTATTCCAGTGGTGATACTTAGGTATATGCTTAACTATGAAGCGCCTCTCGATCGGGCGTTCCAGGCTCTCGCCGATCCGAGCCGTCGAGCGATGGTCGAGCGGCTCGCCCAAGGTCCGGCGTCGGTCAGCGAGCTCAAGCGCCCGCTCGTCATGTCGCTGCCGGCGGTGATGCAGCATCTCGCCGTGCTGGAGAACTCGGGACTGGTCGTCTCGCAAAAGTCGGGACGCGTGCGCACTTGCCGCATCAATCCGGCTGCGCTCGCCGAAGCCGAGCGATGGATCGCCGAGCGGCGCCTCGAGTGGGAGCGGCGCCTCGACCGGCTGGGCGAATATCTCAAAACCCTGAACAGCGAAGGAAAGAGCGATGAACAAGATCGATGATACGAACCGCAAGGCTCGGCCCGCCCCCCTGCGGGTCTCACGGGTCTTCTCCGCGCCGAGAGAGATCGTATTCAAAGCCTGGAGTTCCGCTGACCACATTAAGCGATGGTTCTGCCCGAGCGGTTACTCGGTTCCCGAAGCGACGGTCGAGATGCGCGTCGGCGGCCGGTTCGAGGTCTGCATGCGCTCGCCGGAAGGGTTGGAGCATTGGACCGAGGGGACGTTCACCGAGGTCGTGGCGCCGGAGCGCCTGACGATCGACCACCACGTGATCGACCCGTGTGGCGGCGGCCCGCTGTTCAGCGCGGTCACGCAGGTCAAGTTCAGCGCCGTCGATGGCGGTACGCGGATGGATGTCGAGCAGACCTATACGGTCAACGATCCCGCTCAGGTCGAGCCGATGCTCAAGGGCGCGCCTGAAGGTTGGCGCCAGACGCTCGACAAGCTTGAGGCGGAAATCGCGCGCATTCAGGGAAGCGGTGGCCGGTCGGTTGTTCATGGCGCCTTCCATCTGGAGCGCACTTATGACGCGACCGTGGAGCAAGTGTACCAGGCGCTGTCCGACGAAACGGCCAAGAGCCGCTGGTTTTTCGGACCTCAGGGATGGCGGTTCATTGAGCGGAGGATGGACTTCCGGGTCGGCGGCCGCGAGCGGGTCAAGGGTAGCTTCGAAGGCGGCGTCACGACGACGTTCGACGCGATCTATCACGACATCGTTCCGCGCGAACGGATTGTCTACACCTACGAGATGCACCTCAATGCGCGGAAGATTTCCGTTTCCATCGCGACGCTCGAGATCGAGCCCGCAGACGCGGGACGCACGAAGCTCAAGGTTTGCGAGCAGGGCGCGTTCCTCGATGGCTACGACGATGCGGGATCGCGCGAACGCGGGACTGGGGACCTCCTCGACAAGTTGGGAGCGTCACTGAAATCCTGACACAGGAGCGGAGGAGCAAGACATGACCTCGCATCACGAATCGTCCCTCGCCGATCGCGATTCGGCGGAAATCGCCAAGCGAATGTATCGCGCCTATGTCGACAAGGATCGCTCGGCGATCGAGCTGCTCATCGCCGAGGACTTTCACTTCACCAGCCCGCTCGACAATCGCCTCGATCGAAAGACCTATTTCGAGCGCTGCTGGCCGAACTGCCGATGGATCGCGGGCTTCGACTTCATCGCCGTCGTCCCCAGCGACGATCGGGTTTATGTGACGACTGTCGGCCATAGCGACACCGGACGAACCTTCCGCAACACGGAGATGCTGATCGTTCGAGATGGGAAGATTGTCGAGGTCGAGGTCTATTTTGGCTGGAACGTGCCGCACGCGGCCCCGTCCGGCGGCTTCGTCGAGGACACGCCGCAAGTATGACGGCGCAAGGGCGATTACTCGACGACCACGACGACGCACGGTCGCGTGAGCGCGGGATCGGGGATTTACGCGACCAGCTCGGGGCGTCGCTACGGTCGTGGGTCTCTACTCATCGTTCGACGCGTTGAGGTCGTTCCAGCCGATATATTCGCCCTCAAGGGCTTCGCGCAGCCGGACCCCTACGCCCCCGCCACCGTTCTTAGGGATGAAGACGACGCCTGCCGCCTCGAGCACGGTCCGCACCTTATCGGCCACGTTGGCGGCGATTGGGTCGGGCGCGCCGGTCTCGAAACGCTCGACGATCGACAGCGGAACGCCGGCGGTCTCCGCGAGCCTTGTCTGCGACCAGCCGATAAGGGCCCGCGCGGCTCTGGCTTGGGCGGCTTCGATCATGATCGAGATGCTCGCGATTTAAACGCCATTATTGCGAGGAGCGGGGCCTGCCTATTCGGCGGGAACAGCAACAGACGGCGTCTGCGGCGTTCCACGAATGCTGTCGCCGAGCGCCTTGCGCGCGAGCGCCGCCTCGCCGCCGCTGGTCGCGTGATAGAGCGACAGCTGCTCGAATTCGTCCTCGCGCGGCGCCGCAATGGCGAGGTCGGTGTAGGTCCACCGGTCGGGAGCGTTAAGGACCTCATTGAGGATGCGCCGGGTCCGGAGGAAGAATCGCGAATAGTGCCAAGCCTTGACTGCGATCCCGCCCCAGTAGCGCGGATAGAAAACGAACGGCGATTCCAGCGGCAAGCTGCGCCGGCGGTCGCGGCGATATTTGAGGCGGAAAGCGCCGCCTTCGAGGGGATGCACGCCCTCCTGCTCGATCATCAGCTTGAACCACATGATCGTGCTTGTGATCGGCTTCGGCCGGCCATTCGGGATCTGAGCTGCGCGCTTCAGGATCGTGCGAATGTGGTCGGGCGTGTAATAGGTCGCCCAGGCCGCGCGGTAGGCGTCCTCCCATTCCCGGTCGGTCATCTTCGGATGATGCGCGACGCGATGGTCTAGGTCGTATTTGTTGATGTCGGGGTCCATCCAGACGCCCTTCTTCAACAGAGTCTTGTGGTCCTCCGAGCCTGGCAACGGCGTGAGGAAGAAGAACTCGAGAATGTCCAGCGGCAGTTCGCGCTTGATGATCTCGATATCCCGCAGGATCGATTCCTTTGTATCCGCGGGGAAGCCGAGGATGTAGCCGGCGAACGTGAGCGCGCCATGGGCGCGCCACTTCTGCAGCATGACGCGATATTCGGTGATCTTGTTCTGCCGCTTCTTGGCGGTGATGAGATTCTCGGGGTTGATGTTCTCGAGCCCGATAAAGATGCGCCGCGCCCCCGCTTTCGTCGCCTTCTCGATGAAATTCGGAATCTTGTGGCACAGGGTGTCGACCTGGATAGTGAAGCCGCAGTGGATGCCCTCCTCCTGAAGCTTGATCACCCGGTCGAGCAGGATCTCCCAGTCGCTGTTGCGGGCGAAATTGTCGTCGGTGATGAAAAACCGGTCGATGCCCTGCTTCCTGTTCTCGCGAATGATCTGTTCCAAATCATCGGGCGTGCGGAAGCGGCTCTTGCGGCCCTGCACGTTGATGATGGTGCAAAACGAGCACTGATAGGGACAGCCACGCCCGAGGTCGATCGATGAATAGTGACCCGTCGTGCGCGCGAGATGCTTGCGGGGCAGGATCGGCGCCGGCTCGCCCTCGAGCGACGGCAGCTTGTCCATGAAATTGTAGAGCGGCTTCATCTCGCCGCGCCACGCGTCGCGAAGGACCTGATCGAGCCGATGCTCTTCCGCTTCGCCTGCGAACAAAGCTATGCCGCGTGCCTGCGCCTCTTTGAGCTCGGCCGGCATTTCGGGCAGCATGGCGATGCAGCCCGACACATGAAACCCGCCGATACAGACCTGAATGCCCGCGTCGCGGAACTCGCGCGCGAGGTCCATCGCGCGGGGATATTGATTCGACTGCACGCCGACGATGCCGATCAGCGCCCGCCCACCGCGCCGGTTCAGGTCGCTGATGATCCGTTTCGGATGGACGCGCCGGTTGGTCTCATCATAGGTCTCGACGGCGAACTCGATTCCTGGCCCCAAAGCCTCACGCTTCCGCGCGTCCTCGACCAGACTGTACATGCAGGCAAGGGTGTTGGACGGCAGCGCCGAGCGGAACCATTGGATCGGATAGCCGTCGTCGTCGTAGTGCGTCGGCTTGACCAGAACGAAGGTAAATAACGAGTCCGGCGCGCTCGAATCCGGCTTGACCTCAATTGGACTCGACGACGCCCTCATGAATGAATTATCCCGCAGAAGAATCGTCCACCGCCTAGCACGAGCGGCTTGTCCGAGCAAATCCCGATCGTTTGGCGCGTTCGGCTGAGGCCCCTTACATGGGCGGGACAAGTCCGTCCTTGCCGACCAAGACGAAACCGGCGTCAATCGACCCGTCCACCTGTTTGGGCCCACGGGCAATGATCGCCGCGCCGGGCTTGAGATCCGTCTGCGCGCCAGGCTCGAAACCGACGATGGGCGTCTTCGGATCGACGACGATGGTCTGCTCACCGCCTTTGTAGGTCACGGTGAGCTTGGGGCCGGTCGTCGCGTCGACGCGCGCGGAAATGTTGCCGTTGGTCATCGAGCTTTTCGGCCCGAGGTCGAAGGGGCGGAAGCCCTCTCCGGTCCCGCGCATCGCCTCGGGAAAGATGTGCACTTCCATGGCCTTGAGTTCATTCCCCTCGCCCGGCAGAGCCGCGACGCCGATGAAAGACCCGGGCTTCACGTCGGTGAGCTGGGCGGGAACCACGAGGATAAAGTGCGTTTTCGGGCTGAGATGGATCGTCTGATCCTCGCCCGCGCGGGTGTGGACGTTCAAGGCCGAGCCGTCGGCGCTGATCGTTTGGATGGTTGCGCGCGAGGACGCGACCGGCGCGTTCTGGGCGAGGGCGGGCGCGACAGCGAAGACGAACGCCGCAGCAAAGCCAATTCTGAACGACGTCATCGCAAGTCTCCCAGAGCAATACAGGAATCTACCGCGGTCCGCGCGGCCGCCATTAGGCGGTAAAGAATCATAGTGATGTTTCCAAGACGAAACCGGTACCTGAGCGCCATTCGAAGTCACAGGTGCGTGAGCCGCGCGCCCGCTTCGGGAGAGCGCGAAGCCGAGCCGGTCTATGACCTACCTGTCGCGGGGTTGCGCCGCGCGTCGGCCAAAGGCGCCCAGCTCTAAACTTTGACCTCGTTCCCGTCCTGACTCCAGCGAGTGTGGAAACTGCCTTCCTTGTCGAGACGGCGATAGGTGTGGGCGCCAAAATAGTCCCGGAGGCCTTGCAGGAGGTTCGTGGGGCCACGCGCCCGTCTCAGCCCGTCGTAATAGGCAAGCGACGAAGAAAAAGCAGGCGTCGGCACGCCGTTGGCGATCGCCAAGGCCAGCACACGCCGCCAGGCGCCCTCAGTTCTCATGACACCTTCACGGAAGTAGTCGTCGAGCAAGAGGTTGGAGAGTTTCGGATTTCGATCATAGGCTTCCTTGATGCGATCAAGGAAACGAGCCCGGATGATGCATCCTCCGCGCCAGATGGTCGCCATGTCGCCGAGCTTGAGGTCATAATGGAACTGCCCCGACGCCACTGACATCTGCTCGAACCCTTGCGCGTAGGCGACAATCTTCGAGGCGTAGAGCGCGTCGCGGATGGCGTCGATCTCGGCCTTTTCGGGCTTGCGCGCCTGAACCGCGGGATGCGGAATCTTCTTGTCCAACTCCAAGCGTATTCCGCGGTTGGCGGAGAGGACGCGGGCGAAGACCGCCTCGGTGATCCCGGTCAGCGGCACACCAAGCTCGAGCGCGTTCTGCGCCGTCCAGCGGCCGGTCCCCTTCTGCTCCGCCTCATCGACGATGACGTCGACGAGCGGCTTGCCCGTGGCTGCGTCGGTCTTGCGCAGGACCGCGGCGGTGATCTCGATCAGATAGCTGTCGAGGTCGCCCTCTTTCCAGGTCTGGAAGATGTCGGCCATCGCTCGTGCGTCGAGGCCGTATACGCTTTTCATGAGGTCGTAGGCTTCAGCGATGAGCTGCATGTCGGCATATTCGATGCCGTTGTGCACCATCTTGACGTAGTGGCCGGCGCCCTGTGGGCCGATGTAGGTGCAGCATGGCACGCCATCGACCTGGGCGGCCATCTTGGTGAGCATCGGCGCGATGCGGTCCCACGCTTCGCGATCGCCGCCGGGCATCATGCTCGGACCTTCGAGCGCGCCTTCCTCGCCGCCCGAAACGCCCATGCCGACAAAGCGGATTCTTTTCGCTTCGCAAGCCTCGTAGCGCCGCGCGGTGTCGGTGAAGAGCGAATTGCCGCCGTCGATGATGATGTCGCCTTCCTCAAGATGAGGCAGCAGCTCGTCGATCACCTCGTCCACCGGCTTGCCGGCTTTGACCATGATGAGGATCGGGCGAGGCTTGGCGATGCTAGCGATGAACTCGGGCAGCGCCTTCGCCGGGAGGAAACGGCCTTCGCCGCCGTGCTGCGCGATGAGCTCGTCGGTTCGCTCGTGATTGCGATTGAACACCGCAACGCCGAACCCCTTGTGCGCCGCATTTCGCGCGAGGTTTGCGCCCATGACGGCCAATCCCATAACGCCAATGTCAGCTTTGTCAGCCATGATTTCTCCGCGCATTTAGCGACAGGTCCGTTGTCTTAGCCCTGCGGCAAAGAGCGGGCAAATCCTCCTGCGATGGCCGGGTCGGCATCATGACGGTTGACGAGATAGCGCAAAAACGCCTTCTGTTGTCGTCAATCTCGGGAGCTCACCTTGCCACAAGCGCCTGCGGACGCGCTCTGGGTTCGCGTCTATTACGAAGACACCGACTTTTCCGGCCGTGTCTATCACGCTTCGTATCTGCGCTTTCTCGAGCGCGGCCGCACCGAATGGCTCCGTCGCCGCGGATTCACGCATCTCGATGTTGCCGAAAGCTCAGGCGTCGTGTTCGCCGTGCGCTCGCTGCAAGTCGAGTATCTGGCGCCAGCGGTGATCGACGATCTCCTGATCGTGGAGACCAGCGCCGCCACCGTGCGCGGCGCGTCGATCGATTTCAAGCAGCGCGTGATACGCGGGAACAAGGCGCTCGTGACAGCCTCTGTGTTGGCCGCGTCAATTCGCAATGATCGCCCGGCGCGCATTCCCGCTGATTTGCGCCGTCGCCTTCAGCCGCCCGTTTGATCGCCCGCCAAGCAGTCAGAACGCGACCCGGTCACCGCCCTTGAGTTCAAGGATCTCGCGGGCTTCGTCCGGGCTCGCAACCGAAAGGCCGAGCCCCTCGATGATCTGACGGGCGGCGCGAACCTGCTCTGCGTTGCTTGTGGCGAGTTTGCCTGGGCCCGACCAAAGCGAGTCCTCAAGCCCGACGCGAACGTTGCCGCCCATCGCGGCGGACATCGCGGCGATGGCGAGCTGATTGCGGCCGGCTCCGAGCACCGACCATCTGTACTGCGCGCCGAAGAGACGGTCCGCCGTCCGCTTCATATGCATGACGTCCTCGGGATGCGGACCGATCCCGCCAAGGATGCCAAACACGGTTTGGACAAAGAGCGGCGGCTTGACGAGACCACGCTCAAGGAAGTGGCTGAGGTTATAGAGGTGCGAAGTGTCGTAACACTCGAACTCGAACCGGGTGCCGGAATCGGCAAGCGTGCCCAGCACGAATTCGATGTCCTTATAAGTGTTGCGGAACACGAGATCGCGCGAGTTCTCGAGCGCCTGCGCCTCCCAATCGTGTTTGAAGATCTTGAAGCGGTTGAGCATCGGGAAGAGCCCGAAGTTCATCGAGCCCATGTTGAGCGACGCCACCTCCGGCTTGAACGTCTCCGCCGGCTTTACGCGCTCCTGCACCGTCATGAAGGGCGCGCCCCCCGTGGTCAGGTTCACCACCGCCTTTGTCGATTGCTTGATGCGCGGAAGGAAGCGCGCGAACGCTTCCGGAGTCTGGTCAGGCCGGCCGGTCTGCTCGTCGCGCGCGTGCAAGTGGACGATCGCGGCGCCGGCCTCCGCCGCGCCAATCGCGGCTTCGGCGATTTGATCCGCGGTGACTGGAAGATATGGCGACATTGACGGGGTATGGATCGCCCCCGTCACAGCGCAGGTGATGATGACCTTGTTCGGCTGAGCCATATGACCGATATTCCTTGTCTCTGCGCTGTTCGTTAATCGCCGATGTTCTTGTCTGCCCAGCGCTTGTGCGCGGCGAGCGCGATGAGGCGGCGATCTCGCCAAGCCTGCCGTTCTCCGAGTTTGTCCGCGGCCAAGCGTACGCGCCGCTCGGCCTCGATTTTTTCCATGACTGGGCCGCTCCAATCGGCCCTCCATTGGGTCGACGGGAAGATGCCGGAATAGATGCCTTGATAACGGTTAGCGTAGTCGCGCACGCCGGCGGGCGCGTTGAGGTCGATGGTCTCGAACGGCCCCATGAAAGACCAGCGCAACGCGAGGCCCTCACGAATCCCCACATCAACGTCCTCGACCCCTGCATATCCCTGCTCGACGAGCCGGAATGCTTCCTCCAAGAGCGCGCCTTGCAATCGGTTCATGACAAAGCCGTCGATCTCGCGTTTCATGACGATCGGCGCATGACCGGCAGATCGCAGGAACTTTGCGGCGCGCTCGACGACCGCCGGGTCCGTCCATGGCGCGGGAACGACTTCGGCGGCGGGAATAAGATAGGGCGGATTGATAGGATGAACGACGAGACAGCGCGCGCGGCCTTTGAGATTTTCGGTGAAGGCCGAGGGCAGGATGGCGGAAGTCGAGCTCGCGAGGACGGCGTCGGACGGCGCGACCGCGTCGAGCTGTGCGAAGACCGCACGCTTCACCTCGACGTCCTCGGGCGTGTTCTCCTGGACGTGGACCGCGCCCTCAAGAGCCGACACGAGAGTCGTCGCCATAAGGATCCGCGCAGCGACCTCGCTCGCCGTCGCCCCGTTCAGAAGATCGCTCGCCTCCAAGTCAGGCAAGAGTCGCTGGATATATTCCCGAGCCTTGCCCGGCGCGTCTTTGTCCTGATCCCAAAGGGCCACTTCGCAACCCGCGCGAGCGAAACTGATCGCCCAGGCGCGGCCAACGAAACCGGAGCCGATCACCGCCACTCTTGTCATGTCGCCCCCTGAGCGCTCAGCCAGTATCCGTCACAACGTTTCGACATTGGCGTCCACGCCAAGCGATTGGCCCGATACATTCCGTCCCGCCGCGGACAGTAGATAAGCGATTGTCGCGGCAACGTCGTTCGCGGTCACCATTCGGCGCATCGAGACTCGCTCGAGATACGTCTTTTCCATGGCTTCGTAGCTGACCCCCGTCTGTTTTGCGCGAGCGGCGATCACTCCGGTCATGCGCGGTCCCTCCACGATGCCCGGCAGGACGGCATTGACGCGGATGTTGGCGGGTCCGAGCTCCTTGGCGAGGCTCTGGGTCAGTCCGATAACGCCAAACTTGGCAGCCGAATAGGGTGTCCGGAACGCATAGCCGAACCGACCCGCTGCCGAAGATAGGTTTACGATCGAGCCGCCGCCGGCAGCCTTGAGTAGTGGCACGGCGAAGTGCGCGCAGAGGAACTGCCCGGTGAGGCACACATCGATGGTGCGGCGCCAATCTTCGGGGCGGATGTCTTCGACGCCGCCGGTCGGCCCGGCGATCCCCGCGTTGTTGATCAGCGCATCGAGTCCGCCGAGGGATGCTTTGACCTCGTCGAACAGACGCGCGACGTCCGCTTCCGAGGCGACGTCAGCCTTTGTGACTCCGCCGTTGGGATAAGCGTCGCGGTAATCGGCGAGAAACTCGTCGGACACGTCGCAAATATGGACCCGCGCGCCGCAAGCCGCGAGCGTGTCGGCGGTCGCGCGCCCGATACCCGACGCGCCGGCGGTGACTAGGACGCGCAATTTCGCGGGCAGAGTAAAGACGTCAGGGGAATCGCTCATGAGCCGCTCCGACAATTAGGCTCGCCTGTCGCGCGCCGCGTCTGGCGAAAAAGGAAGCCTCGACGCCTTCACCTCGGACCTGAGGCAGCGCTCGCGTCCAATCCTTCGTTCGCCATGCCATGGACCAGCGCTACGCGCGACTGAACAAAGTCGATGAAGGCGCGCACCTTGGCGGCAGGCAAGTGGCCCGACGGATAAAGCGCGTACAACGGGAAGCTTTCGCCCAGCCAATCTGAAAGAAGCTCGACCAGGGCGCCTTGTTCGATGAAGCTGCGCACGCCAATCGCTTTCACCCTGGCAATCCCGAAGCCTCCCAGGCAGGCGCCAAGCATGGTTCCAAACTCGGCCACCATGAGGCGGCCTGTTGTCTTTACTTGAACGACCTTGCCCGGCCGGCGAAACTGCCACTCTTGGATCGGCTGACCCGTCAATGAATTGCGGACCTGGATGCAGGTATGATTGACGAGGTCGGATGGAGCCGCGGGACGTCCGTGCGCCTCCAGATAAGCCCGCGATGCAACCGTGACCATGCGCGTCTCAAGCAGCTTCCTGGCCACCAGAGAGGAAGCTGGAGGCTTCCCGAACCGCACAGCGACGTCGAATCCGTCGCCCACCAGATCTCCCAATTGGTCCTTCGCGACCACTTCAAGCGCCAGGTCGGGGTAGAGCGAAAGGAATTCGCAGACACAGGGCGCCAATAGCAGTTGTGAGAAAAACGCGTCGACGTTCACGCGCAGTCGCCCGCGAACCGCGACCGATGACCCGGAGGTGACCGTCACCGCGTCTTCAATTCCCGTCAGCAGGGGGCCGACTTCGGAATAAAGCCTGCGCCCCTCGTCGGTAAGCGCGACCGCCCTTGTTGTCCGATCGAGGAGACGGACGCCGACTCGCGCCTCGAGGCGCGTGACTGCCCGGCTGACGCCCGACCGAGACAACCCTAGCGCTTCTGACGCGCGCGCAAAGCTGCCGCCTTCGACGATCGCGGCAAGCACGCCGATATTCGAAATCACACGTCCATCGAAGGCCATTGGGCGCCCTCCCTCCGGTGATTTTAGATCACCAATGCTATGATCTATTGGCCCTCGCCGCAACAGTCCTGGTTGGATATGGATTCGGCGTCTATAGCGGTCTTGATCGTGTCTGATCGTCGACGATGCACGCTCGACAAAGAAATCAAGTGGAGAACGACGATGTACGCAATCACAGGCATCACCGGCAAGGCCGGCGGCGCACTTGCGCAGACGTTGCTCGCCGCCGGCCAGCCGGTTCGCGGCGTTGTGCGTGACGAGAAGAAAGGTGAAGCGTGGGCCTCGCAAGGGTGTGAGGTCGTCCTGGCCGAGATGGAGGATGCGCCAGCGCTCACGGAGGCGTTCTCGGGCGCTACGGCGGTATTCATCCTGCCGCCGCCGGAGTTCGACCCTGAACCGGGCTATCCGGAGGCGCGTGCGGTCATCGACAGCGTCGTCAAGGCGCTGACGGCCGCCAAGCCGCCGAAGGTCCTCTGCTTGTCGACCATCGGCGCGGACGCCATTCGCGACAACCTGCTCTCACAGCGCACGATGCTAGAGGCTGCTCTGCGCGCACTTCCGCTGCAGCTTGCGATCCTGCGGCCCGCCTGGTTCATCGACAACGTTGCTTGGGACGTCGCCTCTGCGCGCGAGACTGGAGTCATCCACAGCTTCCTTCAGCCAACCGACAAGGCGTTTGCGATGGTTGCCGCGGAGGACGTCGGGCGGGCGGCGGCCGAGCTCATCCAGGCAGACTGGACGGGCGCGGGCGTAGTCGAGCTCGAGGGCCCCCGTCGTCTCACGCCAAACGACCTCGCCGACGCGTTCGCGTCCGCCATGGGAAAGCCGGTGCGTGCGGAGCCGGTGCCTCGCGATTCATGGGAGGGGCTGTTCCGCTCGCAGGGGATGAGGAATCCTGGACCCCGCATGCGAATGCTCGACGGTTTCAACTAAGGGTGGATCGACTTCCAGGACGACGGGCGCAAGGCGATCAAGGGGCAAACCGACGCCATCGCCGTGATCGCGGCTCTTGTCGCCAGTGCAGAAGCGCGAAGCGCTACAGAGTTGGCGGGCGACGAACGGCTGCGGCTATAGTCAATGAACGGACCCAATAAACGTCCAGCGGCGGGACGGGCTGGCAAACAACACCGCGACCAGCCAGCTCGACGCCGCGCCGGCCGGGAACTGAATGCTCGGAGCCGTGGCGCCTAGGGCGCCGGCGGTGTCCGGCAAGGGCCGCATCGTTGCGTTCATGATGTCTATTCTCGCCGAAATGCGCCGCTTCATAAGACAAGCGTCCCTCGAGACGCGCGGCTCCGTGAGGCACGGGGCGCGCTTGGAGTGGCCTAACATTCGGAGACTCGGCGAAGGCGTCTTCGCAATCGCGACCTCGGCCTTCGAAAGTAGCTATGGGTTAAAAGAGCAAAGATCGCGCGGGCTCAGGAATGCTGACTTGCGATCCGAGTTGCGCTCATGAGGATTTCGCCAAGCCCCGGCGTCGTCGGCGAGGGCGGGCCGGCTTCCGGATCGATCCAATCGATGGCGTCGACTTCGTCGCTCGGGCGGGCTTCGCCGTTCGTCCAACGGGCGACGAACGCGGCGGTGACGAAATGCATCCGAACCCGATCTCCCTCATGAGCGATCGCCTCGACGTGCCGGTTGAAAGCGATGATCTCGGCCTCGACGCCGACCTCTTCCATAAGTTCGCGGGCGACCGCGGCGGCGAGCGGCTCGCCCAGTTCGACGACGCCACAGGGAAGGCTGAAATGGCCAATCAGAGGCGCGCGGGCGCGGCGGACGATTAGGACTCGCCGTCCTCGAAACACCGCCGCCGACACCGCGAGGATCGGGCGCGCGGGAAATAGCCGGTCATTCATGGAACGTCCTCTCGCGCCCGAGGCTCGTCGATCTGGAGCCCGTTGAAAAGACCGTTCGGGGAGGCTTTGCTGGCCAGCCCCTCGCTCCGGCGTCGATCGCACTCACGTCACGTTGAAGCAAAGGCGCGGCATGAGCCGCATCCGCTATCGCGGCCTCGCCCGCAACGCCGGCCATCATCAGTTTGTCGTAGCCGTCATGAACATGAAGCGAGCGCTCGTCCTCCTGGAGCACGCATGGCGCCCGCCTGATCTCAGACTCGACAAGCCGGTCGCGCGGGCGGCCAAACCGCACCCCAGGACAACCGCCACCCTCGCGCTCGATCCAACCTTACCCCGCGAAACCCCAACAGCCTTAACCCTCGACGAAAAGCTCTCGCATGACGATTTGCGGTCCAACCCGGACGTCCAATCGCCGGTAATGAACGCGGCCCTGGCCGCGATCGAAACCGCGCGGGCCGGGGAGCGCCGGTCAGGATCGCCGGTCGGCAAGGCTGCGACCTGATCAAGCCCTCGACCGCTGGAACCTATGGGACCGCCCCGCGTTGTTTCGGCAGCTTTCAAAGGAGGCTGTCATGGACAAAGAGCATATCAAAGGCGCCGCGGACAAGGCCAAAGGCACCGTGAAGGACGCCGCCGGCAAGATGATGGACGACAAGGGATTGCAGGCCGAAGGGAAGATGGACAAGGCTAAGGGCGAGGCCCGCCAGGCGCTCGGCGACGTAAAAGACGCGGTACGGCGCGCCACCGACAAGTAGGTTGTGGAGCCCTGGATGCTCAAGGGGCGGCCTCCGGGCCGCCCCTTTTTTGTCAGCCTCTCGTCGTAGCGCGCGGGAAAAGTGCATGCTTCGCGCGGGGGGGATCTCCAGTTCCGCGCCTCATGCCCTTGCCCAGTGCTCCTCCCTCCTGGGCGGGGATTCAGAAATCGGTCGTGCGATACAAGACGCCTGCAAGCGCGCTCCTCCGGCGCCGTGATCTCATCTCCCAACATCCAAATCTTAACCGGAGACGTCGGGCCCTGCTTGCTGATGGAGCTGAATGAAGAATTTGAGAATGAGCCGGACGACGCTTGAGCCGTCCGTCCTTGTTCCACGAAAGCTCCGTTGTACGAAAGCTACGCCGCGCCCCCCTCGTCGACGCATCGCCCAGGTCTCCGGTTCAGGAACCGCCGTGAGTTTGAACGTCCCAACGCCAAATGGGGCGGGTTGGAAAGCCAAATGATTCGGTCGAAAACGGTGTCGTTTGACCTGACTCTGTTCCCGCGCGGATCGCTGATCGAGCCACGCTCAGCGCGAGCCGAAGGGCGCGATGCCCGCCGGGAACTTGGGCATGGCCGATGATTCGGTCTACAAGCTATCGCGCGGTAAACCATCGGGAGCCCCAAGATGCCGTCGCGAGTCTTTTCCGGAACCATTCCGGCCCTTATGACCCCCTGCCGCCCCGATCGGCGGCCCGACTTCGACGCCCTCGTGAAGATGGGAAAACATCTCGTCGGCGCCGGAATGTCGGGGCTCGTCTATTGCGGTTCGATGGGCGACTGGCCGCTGCTCACGATCGAGCAGCGCATGGAGGGCGTCGAACGTTTGGCGGAAGCCGGCCTCCCGGTCATCGTCGGCACAGGCGCGCAAAACACCGAGCAGGCCGCGGCGCTCGCCCGTCACGCCAAGGAAAAGGGCGCGCGAGGGCTGATGATCATTCCGCGCGTTCTCTCGCGCGGCTCATCCACGGCGGCGCAGCGTGGACATTTCACCCGCGTGCTCGAAGCGGCGGTCGATTTGCCTTCGGTCATCTACAACAGCCCCTACTACGGCTTCCAGACGCGCGCCGAACTGTTCTTCGATCTGCGCAAAGAGTTTGCCCATCTTGTCGGGTTCAAGGAGTTCGGCGGCGCGAAATCGCTCAGCTACGCCGCAGAGCATATTGCCGATCGGTCGGACGACATCGCGCTCATGGTCGGCGTCGACACCGAGGTGTTCCACGGCTTCGTCAATTGCGGCGCATGCGGCGCCATTACCGGCATTGGCAATGTGTTCCCGCGCGAGGTGCTGCGCCTGGTTGAGCTTTGTGAGCGCGCGGCTAAGGGCGACGCTCAAGCGCGTCGTCTTGCGCTCGAGCTTGAGAGCGCCTTCGCGCCCCTATCGGTCTTCGATGAGGGCGTCGATCTCGTGCTCTATTTCAAGCGCCTGATGACGCTTGTCGGCCACGACGAATATGCATTGCACCTCAATGACTTCGACTCCCTGAGCCCGTCGCAGGAGGGCATGGCGAAGCGTCGGTTTATGACGTTCCGCGCCTGGTACGACTCCTGGCCGGGTGTGAAGGATTGAGGCGGTGCGGGTTATCGACTCCCACACCGAGGGCGAGCCCACCCGTGTGATCCTGGATGGGGGGCCGCCGCTCGGCGACGGACCGCTCGCTGAGCGCCGCGCCCGCTTCGCCCGCGAGTTCGATCATGTGCGCCGCTTCGCGGTGACCGAGCCCCATGGCCACGAGGCAATGGTGGGCGCGCTGCTTTGCGAACCTCGGGATCCGACCTGCGCCGCTGGGGTCATTTTCTTCGACAATGTGGGCTATCTCGGCATGTGCGGGCACGGGACGATCGGCCTTGCCGTGACGCTTGCGCATACGGGCCGGCTCAAGCGAGGCCGCCACCGGTTCGAAACCCCTGTCGGGATCGTCGCAGTAGAGCTGGCCGATGAGAATACGGCGACGGTCGAGAATGTTGAGAGCTATCGTCTCGCAGAACGCATCTCGGTAGAGGTCGAGGGGCTCGGCGAAGTGTGCGGCGACGTCGCCTGGGGCGGCAACTGGTTCTTCCTCACCTCGAACGCGCCTTGCGATCTAACCTTAGCCAATGTTGGGAAGCTGACGCTCGCGGCGAGCGCGATCCGCGACGCGCTGGCTTCCGAGGGCGTTCGGGGCAAAGACGGCGGGCCGATCGCGCACGTCGAGATGTTCGGCCCGCCGCAGTCGCGCGATGCGAATAGCCGAAATTTCGTGCTCTGCCCTGGCGGCGCCTATGACCGGTCGCCGTGCGGAACCGGCACAAGCGCCAAGCTCGCTTGCCTCTATGCGGACGGAGAATTAGGCCCAGGCGAAGTCTGGATGCAGGAAAGCATCATCGGCAGCCGCTTTTGCGCCAGCTTCCAACCGGGTCCGAACGGCGGGGTTCTCCCGCGTATCACCGGACGCGCTTTCGTCTGCGCGGAGATCAAGCTCGTGCAGGATCCCGGAGATCCGTTCAGATACGGATTCGGCAGTCAGGCTTAAGTCAATCCACTCGTTCGCTCTGGTGATCCGATGCTTGACAGCCTGGTTCGCGCCGTGTCTGTGCACCGCCGCTGCGCCTTCCGCGTTCAGTCGGAGAAACCGCTCCATGAAGACGGCCTTGGTGTTTCCCGGTCAGGGCTCCCAGGCAGTCGGCATGGGAAAGGCGCTGGCGGATGAATTTCCCGTCGCGCGCGAGGTGTTCAACCGCGTCGACGCCGCCCTGTCGCAGGACCTCTCCAAACTGATGTTCGAGGGACCCGAGTCCGACCTCACCCTCACCGCCAACGCGCAGCCGGCCCTGATGGCCGCGAGCATCGCGGCGCTGCGGGTTCTGGAGACCGAGATGGGCTTCAACCCAGCCCGAGCGGCAGCCTATGTCGCCGGGCATTCGCTCGGCGAGTATTCGGCCCTTTGCGCCGCAGGATCGATCACCCTTGAGGACGCGGCGCGGCTCTTACGCCAGCGGGGCGAAGCGATGCAGAAGGCCGTCCCCGTCGGCGAAGGCGCGATGGCGGCCATCCTGGGGCTCGAATTCGGAACGGTGGTGAAGATCGCGACACAGGCGGCGAGCGACCTCTATCTCACCGGCGCCATCTGCCAGGCGGCGAACGACAACGGAGGCGGACAGGTGGTCGTCTCGGGCACCAAGCCGGCCGTCGAGCGCGCGATGGAGCTCGCCAAACTCGCTGGCGCGAAGCGGGCGTTGCTTCTGCCTGTATCCGCGCCTTTCCATTGCGCGCTCATGCAGCCGGCGGCTGAGACGATGGAGGAAGCGCTGAAAGGCGTCAAACTTCGCCCGCCCAGACCGCCGCTCGTCGCCAATGTCGAAGCCGAGGCGGTCACCAACCCGGAAGCGATCCGCTCCGGCCTCGTCGCCCAAGTGACCGCGACTGTTCGCTGGCGCGAGAGCGTGGCTTATATGAGCGCCCGCGGCGTCTCGCGGTTTATCGAACTCGGCGCAGGCAAAGTGTTGACCGGTCTCATCAAGCGAATCGTGGAGGGCGCGACGACGATCAGCATTGGCGCGCCCGCGGACGTCGCCGCCTTCACAGCCTCGGCGCAGCCCTGAGAATTCTGACGAGAGGGACGACGCTGGTGTTCGATCTGACTGGAAAGACAGCGCTCGTCACCGGCGCTTCGGGCGGACTTGGTCAAGCGATTGCGCGCGCCCTTCACGCTCAAGGCGCCTCGGTCGCGCTTACCGGCACGCGGCGCGAGGCGCTCGAAGCGCTGGCCGCCGAACTCGAGACGCGAGCGCATGTGGCGCCTTGCGATCTCTCCGACGCCGCCGCGGCCGAAGCGCTGATTCCGGCCGTCGAAAGCGCGCTTGGACCCATAGACATTCTGGTCAACAACGCCGGGGTCACTCGCGACAGTCTGTTCATTCGGATGAAGGACGCTGACTGGAATACTGTTCTTGCGATCAATCTGACCGCGGCCTTCCGCCTGTCGCGCGCCTCGCTGAAAGGCATGATGAAGCGTCGCTTTGGCCGCATCATAAGCATCACGTCGGTTGTCGGTGTCCTAGGCAATGCGGGGCAAGGAAATTACGCCGCTGCGAAAGCCGGCATGATCGGCATGTCGAAGGCCCTCGCCGCGGAGGTCGCGACGCGCGGCATCACCGTCAATTGCATCGCACCTGGCTTCATAGATAGCCCGATGACCCGGGCGCTCGACCAGAAACAGCGCGATACGATCCTCGCCTCGATACCTACGGGACGCCTGGGTTCAGACAAGGAGATTGGCGCGGCGGCCGTCTATTTGGCGAGCGCGGAAGCGGCTTACGTGACGGGGCAGACCCTTCATGTGAACGGCGGAATGGCAATGATTTGATGACCTTCGACCAGCCGCGACACACGGGCGCAACGGGTCCCGCGCCCTCTCGCGTTGGCCGGAAAGATATGCTATCGACCCCGGTTGTCGCAGGGCGCGGGAGGGGCAAATCATCGAAGCGTCGGCGTCGGCGAACCCGAACGAATCTGTTGCCGCATCAAGGCCCGGTGCGGACGGCCGGATGGCGAACGCCGTCCCCCGGCGAGGTCGGTCGGGGAATTGATCACAGGTCGGGCGGCGTAGCCTGATGTATAAGGGAAAAGATGACATGAGTGATGTCGCGGAGCGCGTGAAAAAGATCGTCGTCGAACATCTCGGTGTGGAGGCCGACAAAGTCGTCGACAGCGCCAATTTCATCGACGATCTGGGCGCCGACTCGCTCGATACGGTTGAATTGGTGATGGCTTTCGAAGAAGAGTTCGGCGTCGAGATACCCGACGACCAA
>Ga0209624_10000695_pt1 | contig 29316 bp, 32 predicted proteins | sample JacPinW_OM2H0_O1_FD_188565 | JGI IMG/M metagenome (GOLD analysis project Ga0209624, IMG submission 188565) | Forest soil microbial communities from Algoma, Ontario, Canada - Jack Pine, Ontario site 1_JW_OM2H0_O1 (SPAdes) (version 2) | ecosystem: Environmental > Terrestrial > Soil > Boreal...
GAGCGGTTTGGAATTTGGCTTCTTTCTCCGCTCGTCCTGAGCTTGTCGAAGGATTCGAGTGGAGAAGCTTAATTTCAAAAAGTTTTTTGGTCTATATACCACATATGTAAAAATAATAATCCAATACCTAAAACAATAGCACAGTCAGCAACATTAAACGCAGGCCAGCTTAAGGTGTGCCATGAGAGTACAATAAAATCGATGACGCCACCATAGGCGATGCGATCAAAATAATTAGAGCATGCGCCAGCAAGAATTAAAACATGCGGAATAAGCGAGTGGCCTTGCCGATAGCAATGGATAGTGTACCAAAATAAACAGGCAACCACTGCAGCGATACCGATATTAATTGCAATAAATAACAGGCTATTTTGACTGTTTAAAATTCCCCAATTGATACCACGATTAAATGTTAAGCCGAATGAAAGATAATCGTTTATTACCAGGTCGTGAGCGTGGCGTAATGCCCATCCTTTGCTCAAACGGTCAAGCAGTATTACGAGTGTTGCAAGCAACGCATATAAACAAAAACGTATATATTTCATCGCACCGTAGCCCCCAGCTGTTGTGCATACGCGATTACTTTGTCCATAATGGCATCAGCCTGTTGTGTAGTCATGGTGGTATTGGCGTCAACCATAGTAATTCTAAAGGTAAGCGATTTTTGATCATGCCACTCAGGTTTTTGGAAGAAATCCACTAATGCTACTTTTGTGATAGTGGCATCTATTGTTTTAAGATCTTTGATTATTTGCTGTACTGTTACGTTCAATGGCGTGAGCATGCTTATGTCACGCATGATGCTTGGATATTTTGATGCTGGTTGATAGCGGTTTATTGGCAAGCGATAAGAAAGTAAAAAGTCGCCATCTAATTCAAATATAAGGCCATCGCCGGTTGCAATTTTATGCAAAAAGGTAGGATTAATTTTGCCTGCGGTACCAATGCGTTGGCCGTTGCACATAAGAAAGGCTGTTTGATGAGCAAGATACCAGGGCTGCAACGCTGTTTCATCCGCTTTTGCCCACTCGATATAAATGCCGAGCATGCTTGCGAGAGTGCACAACTTTTGCTTGAAAAGATAAAAATCTAATGTTTGTTTTTGATGCACAAAAATGCCGGTTAACCAAGATTTTTCTTGCAGCTGCATACTGGCTTGTGGCCAAATTCGCGCCCATTCAAAAAATTGCATGCAATCATAATCAGGCGCATGCACGGCTACGGCTTTTAATAGATTAGGCACGAGTGTGGTTACTAAGCGCTGCCAATTGTGTGAAACTGCTTCTTGCACCGCCAAAGTGGGGCCCGGCTGCCATGCGAGCGTGTTCAAAAATGATTCATCAAAAAATGCATACGTGTAAAGCTCTTGCATATTAAAGCCAAATGCAAGCAACTCTTTGATGGCACGCATGCGCATAGTATTGGTGATATCAAACGGCTTTGTTTCTTTGGTGGGCAGCTCTTGTTTGAGATTGCTGTAACCATAAAATCTACCAATTTCTTCCACAATATCTTGCGGCAAGTTGACATCCTTGGTTGCGCGAAATGAAGGAATGGTAATGGTATAGCTATCTCCATTTTGCGTGATATCGAAAGCTAATTTTTGTAAGGTGTCTTTAACAAATTGCTGCGAAATAGAAACGCCTAAGAGCTTTTCTATGTAGCTATGGGCAATGGTAATCTGTTTCTGTTCATATGGTTTGCCTACTACTAAAATAGTGTCGGCAGCTTGATATGAAACTTTTTGTTCAGCAAGTAATTTTAAAAATCGTTCGAGTGCAATGCGCGGGGCTTCCGGGTCAAGGCTTTTTTCAAAGCGAGCAGATGCCTCGGTTCTTTTTTTTAAGTGCATTGCTGTTTTGCGAATAGTAGTGGCATCAAAGCAGGCAGCTTCTACTAAAAGTGAGCGAGTAGCGGCAGTAACGCCACTAGCTTTACCTCCCATAATGCCAGCCAATGCTATAGGCCCTTTACTATCAGCTACCACGCAATCAGCCTCTTGCAGCTCGACTGCTTGGCCATCAAGGAGTGTTATTTTTTCTTTATTACGTGCATTACGAATCGTGATAGTTGTGTCAATTGCATTGGCATCAAATGCGTGCATCGGTTGGCCAATATCGAGCATAACATAGTTAGTGATGTCAACCACTGTGTCGATGGGGCGGCTATCTACTTTTGCAAGTCGTGCTGCGATGCTGGGATGGCTTGGGCGATTTTGGATACTGCTTATTGGCAATGCAGCGAATGTTTTGCACAGCAGCTCATTCTTAATAGTAACGGTATACCCATTTGCTGATACTGCTGACGCTTGTTGCACCTGTTTTGTTGGCACTAAAAACATGTCCAGCGGCTTGAGGGGTGTATTAATGAGCGCTGCAATTTCGCGTGCTACACCGCGATGGCCCCACATGTCGGGGCGATGATTTACCGATTTATTATCCAGATACAAAATATAATCTTGTGCTTCTACACTTTTTTTCCATCTGCCAGCACAATCAGGATCGCACATATCCAGCGCCGGAATTAATCCTTCTTTTGCACTTGCCCAATGAGCAAGCGTGGCCCAGGAATATTGTTCCGCTCGAATGGATTCGACGAGCTCACCACGAGCGGTTAAATCTTTTTTCTCGCCCGCTCGTCCTGAGCCTGTCGAAGGATTCGAGTGGGAAGATGGACTACGTACAACTAAGTACTGCTGGCCAACTTTGACCTCTTCGCGCAGTGCTAGTTGTGCTTGTGTGTGCCATTCTGGAATCTCTACACGTATGTGCTGAGGGGTAACTTCTTGTACCTTTGCAACAGCGAGCGCATCAAGATCTATAGTGATTTTTTCAAAGCCTTCAATCTCTGCAACCTTTTGATTAAACAGGTGAACAAGTGCCGCTACATCAAGCGTGTGCCAATCGGCATCGATATGATCAAAAAGCCAAGACAGAGATAGTTTCATACAAAGACCTTATGGAAAAATAGTTTATATTGCTTAAGATAGGACAAAACTGAAAATGCTGCAATCTCAGGTGGTTAATTTGTTCTCCGGATAGATAATGCGAGTGCCGCGTACTTTTGCCCAAGGGGTGAGTGTATGTTTTTTTGTGTTCGTTTTGCTCATAATATCTTCTACATTAATCGAACGGATCAACAGTGCATCACCGATTAATGAGCGATGGCAGCGCCAAGGTACCGCTTCAGCACACATAATTACCACCTGTTTTTTGTGTGCGTATGCAATTAATTTCTCTAAATTTTTGGCAAATTCAGGTGTTTGCATGTAGTCTGCATATCCTCTAAAAGAAAGATTATGCCAGGCGGTGTTAATGGAATCTTTGTGGGCATGCCGCAATCCTCCTAAGCCTTTCATGTGCCGATAGTTAATTGAGCGATTTTTAAGTGCACGCCGTAATGATGCTTGATTAAATTGTGGGTTATGGCGAGATTTTGCTATGGTGCGCACATCAATTACTTGTTCGACATTGTGTTCTTTCAAAAGAGATATAAAATCGTCCAAAGTTCGGGTAGAGTGACCTATAGTAAAAATGGTAATTTTTGATAGCTTTTTTTTCTTGCTCATGATTATCAGAATCCATAAGATTTACTTATTTGTATGCTGACTATAAAAAATTTGCTCATTATAAAAAAAGGAATTAGATGAAATTAACTATTTCAGCGATTAAAGCGGATGTTGGTTCTATTGGAGGCCATACCACGCCCCATAAAAAAATGGTTGCCGTTGCACAGCAAGAGATGCAGAGTGCTATTAAAAGTGGCCTTTTAATAGACGGTTTGGTTACCCATACGGGTGATGATATTGCACTTATTATGACCCATACGCATGGCGACAATAGTACGCAAGTGCACCAATATGCGTGGCAGACTTTTGTAAAAGTGACCGAGGTTGCTCGTGCCTATGGCTGTTATGCTGCGGGGCAAGATTTGCTCGTTGATGCTCCTTCGTCTAATGTGCGCGGTGCAGGGCCGGGCGTTGCAGAAATTACCTTTGAGCATACGTTAAAAGATCCAAGGTCAGCCGAATCATTTATGATTATGGCAGCAGATAAAACTGATCCAGGAGCGTTTAATCTTCCCTTATTTTTGGCATTTGCCGACCCTATGTATTGCGCGGGACTCATGTTGCCAAAATTAATGCATGGCTTCTCATTTACTATTATTGATATGAATCATGCGCATGAAGATTTAATGATAACACTTAATGCGCCTGAAGATTATTATAAAATTGCCATATTATTGCGCGACAATGAACGTTTTGGCATAAAAGCAATTCATGCGCGCTCAGGCAAACAACACGTTGTTTCCGTCTCCACTGATCGGCTTCATACGATTGCGGGTAAATATACGGGTAAAGATGATCCCATCGCTATCATTCGTAATCAAGGAATATTTCCGGCACCAGAGGAGATTCTTTCACCATTTACCAAGGCGCATTATGTGGGCGGCGATGCGCGAGGCTCTCATAACATGCCATTAATGCCGGTTGCTATTAATACCGCAGTGACCGGTTTTTACTGTGTACCAATTATTTCTGCGCTTGGATTTTCCATTAATAAAGAGGGCAAATTTGCCGATGACTATGTTGATTTCTTTAATAATCCTGTCTGGGATTTAGTGCGTTTAAAAGCACAAGAGAAGGGCATAGAGATGCGATCGCAAGGATGGTCAGGAGCTGCTATGCTGGGCTATTCTGAGCTAGAATATAGTGGATTTAGAGAAAGCATAGAGCTCCTTGAAAAGAAATTTACGATCAAGAGTTAGCCGCTTTGCAATAGCGCAAGTGTGCTTGAAATTCTTGATCATTTTCAAAATTGGTTTCACAGAGATAACAAAAGTGTAAATAGCTGCGTTGTGGCGCCTCCCATTTATTTGCATAGCGTTCGATCATTGCTCGTCGTACACCGGGTGAACTTATAAACGAAGGTACAAAAGTAGAGGTTGTTGGTGCAGCATCAGGCGAATGTTCATTTTGCAGATGGGCAATCCAGCTATCTTTGTCGGTAAAAGTTTTGGCACATTCTTTATAAAGGCACGTGTAGAGATTTGTCTGTTCTTGTAAGGGCAATGCACTGTGATCCACATCTTGCATAGGAAGGTCTGCGGAAAGAGGATTGGCCTCCTCTTCGTATTCATTTTCAATATGTTGTGTCAACTGATCATTATTAATAAAAGGGCGTATGCAATTTTTGCCAAAACAATTTGTGATAGTCGGCAAAACTATATTCGATTCGGTAGATAAGTGATTTTTAATATGAGATGCGCAATCTGCGCAGCTATAAAAAGTTATGGAGCATAGAGGGCATCTATAACATGGTATATAAGTAGGTGGAGAAATAAATAGTTGAGGCTGAACATGAGATTGATTTGCGATTAAATGTGTGCTGAAAAGTTTAGAACTAACAGTTTCATAAGAACAAGTAGGGCATCTATATTTATTAGACCTCTTTTGTTCTTTCTCCATAGATACACAAGGTATTACAACAAGAAGAAATACCAAAAACATGATAATATTTTTCATAAAAGATCTCCATTTAAATGCATAAATTTATATAAAAAATACTATTATAATTTATAACAAGAGAGCGTTTTGCTCGTCAAGAATAATTGCCAATAATTAAAAAATCAGATGGGCAAAAAGTGCAGTTGTGCTATTGAATTTTAACTGATAATTGCCTATAGTTAGGAAGGTATTTGCTTTATCCATAGGATTTTTATGAGCAGTTTTCTTTCAATTCAGAATGTATCAAAGACATATGTCGATAATAAACGAGTAGTGCAAGCATTGGATAAGGTGAGCCTAGAAATTCATGCGGGAGAAATTTTTGGCCTTTTAGGGGCTAATGGTGCTGGTAAAACCACGCTTTCTTCTATCATTGCCACCTTGCATCCGCCGACTTCTGGAGATATCCTTTTTAAAGGTATTTCTATTTATAAAGATTTGATGGCCTATAGAAATGCATTGGGGCTTTGCCCGCAAAGGCAGAATTTAGATATTTTTCTCAATGTTAAAGAAAATCTTATTTTTGCTGGCAGATATTTTTTATTGCCAGAATCAGTAATTCAGGAAAGAGCTGCATTTTTAATGGAGACGCTTGAACTGACTAAATATGCATTTTTTAAGATTGATCAGCTTTCAGGTGGTACTAAGCAACGAGTGTTAATTGCGCGTGCATTAATGCACAATCCCGAGCTGGTGGTGCTCGATGAGCCAACGGTAGGCCTTGATCCGGATATCCGCCGAAAATTATGGCATCACATTAAAGAGCTTAAAAAGCAAGGGGTTACAGTCCTATTGACTACGCATTATTTAGATGAAGCGGAGCATCTTTCTGATAGAGTGTGCATTCTAAATAAGGGTAGAGTGCTGCTCATTGAATCGCTGATGGAATTAAAGCAGCGGCATAAAATGGCATCGTTAGAGGATATATTTTTACAGTTGGTGAAAGATGAACCTGAACATGCCTCGTAACTATAAACAAAATTTTATTCGCGTTTTTGCAGCGCTGTTATACCGTGATCTGCGCTTTGTTTTTTCACAGTTGCCAAGCCGCTTGCTGGATGGTTTTTTTGTGGTCGCCGTGCAAACATTGGCAATCGGTTCATTTTTGCCACTGCTGGGTATGCCTCCTTCCTTAACGGGCCCTTTATACATTGGCACGATGACACAAGTAATGTTTTCTATTGCTTTTACCTTTGCATTTCGCTTTGCATTCGATTTAAAGACCGATCGCTTTATCGAATATGAATTAACCTTACCGCTTCCTAAATTATGGGTTATTGGCAAAATTATTGTTTCTTTTATGATTCAGTTGGCGCTTATTGGATTACCATTAATCTTCCTGGGCACTATTTTTTTAAACAAAGTATTTTCTTTGCATAATGCTCAGTGGGGCTTAAGTGTGGTAATGTATTTTTTAATGCTCTTGTTTTATTCGTTGCTCTTTATTTATCTGGCATTTAATTATAGCTATGCATGGTTTACTGATAATGCTTGGATTCGCCGTTTGACGCCATTATTTCTACTGGGCAGCGCTTATTTTACTTGGTATAAAGTGTTTGCTTTTAACAATTTTTTGGCCTACTTTTTGTTGCTCAACCCGCTTACCTATATTCATGAAGGGTTGCGAGCGGCATTATTAGGTCAGGAGAATTTTTTAAATATATGGATTTGTATACCGGTGTTAATAGTATTTTGTGGTGTGATGATAGTGCTGTTGAATAGAGCGGTTAATAAGCGATTGGATCCGGTGTTGTAAGATGACAATGAAAACATTCAGAATTGGCGCTGTTTTTCTTCGGATGCTGATGCGCGATCTCTTCGTTTTTAAAAAAAGAATGGTTCATTATGCGATAAACTATCTTTTGATTATGCCATTTTTAACGATCATTGCTTTTGGCTACATACAACCGGGAGCTTATTTTGGTCCAGGGCATGGAAAGATGAGTGTTATTCTCTTGGTAGGCACCTTTGTTTCCAGCATAATTCATATTTGTGCGGCGCTTTTGGCTCCTTTTTTATACGATTTGGAATCGAACAGATTTATCGATTATCAGCTGTTATTGTTGCCGCCAACGCTGCTGGTATTTGAAATAATGCTGTTTCCCGCGCTTATCACCTGTGTAATTTTGTTGCCATTTTTTCCGCTCGCATATGCTATTTTGCCCAGTTATTTTGCATCAATGCAAACCAATTGGCTTGCGCTTGGTGGTATGATTTTTGCTATCGCATTGTGTGCAACGTCATATGTTATGCTTGCCTTTTGTATTATGAAAAATACTTTTTCTTTGCGCTATTTTTGGTTGCGTTGCAATTGGCCGCTCATCATATTAGGTGGCTTTTGGATTCCCTGGTATCTCCTGTATAATTTTTCTCCGGTGCTTGGTTGGGTTGCTTTAGTTAATCCATTTACCTATATGACTGATGGATTGCGATCAGTTTTAATTGGGAGCGATCAGTTTATATGGTGGCCAATCTGCATAGGAGCATTGCTTGCATTTTTTTGTGTGTTTAGCGCTTTGGCTTGTTATTTCTTCAAGCGCAAGCTGGACCATATTTAGTGAGAATGGTAATGTTGGTTATTTTTGTTACACTGCCATTGTCCGGAATGAATACTCCTAAGAAAAGTGGTAGTGATTTGGCTAAACTCGGTGCTGCAGCTCTACTTAAAGAGAATAAAGATTGGCGAAAGCGTGATACAAAAACAGAAAGCATATCTAATGCAGAAGGTATTTTTAAGGGTATTACCATATTTGGTGAATATGGAATGGAGCATCGGCAATGTGCAGCGCCACAATGCCCTACATTATCAGGGGCTGGAGATCTATCGACAGTAGCGGGTGCCACTATTAAAATAATGGCTGAGTACGGTACTGATGTTCAAGATTGTAAAAAAGTTGTTGAGCCTATGGAGTACTGTAAGCCGCTATCAGATTGCAAAGAAAAATTAGACGAATCGAATTTTATCGTTATTAAAAAATGAGTACATCTATGAATATGAAAAAACTATTACTGGGATCTATTACTTTTGTTTCTTGTTTTGCTATGAACCATCCCTTAATCGATGAGTTAGCAAATGCTCAGCATTATAGCGATTACATAGAAAAGCGTTATGATGAACAAATTAATCATACTTTAATCGAAATTAGTGCAATACGAAATCCGTTTGAACTATTAGAAAAAGCACGGAACTATTATTGTGGGTCAAGTAGCGCGCTCGGAGAATATATTGCTAATTTTAGAAGCAATATAAAGAAAACAATGGTCTTTTCTAATCTCTGTTGGCAGGTGTGGAATCGTAGAGATAATGAGGTAGAGGTAAATGATCTTTGGTACTCATGGCCTCTTAAGAGTGTGCACATAGATTTTGGTAAAGAATTAGAGATTATAAAAAAACTTCAAGAGACAGTTGCAAGAGCGGATCATAGAAGTTTTTCTATTAGCAATATTGCAAGGGAATTAGAAGAAATTTCTAATAATTTAAAAAGAACAATTACTATTTTTGAACAGCAAGCTTTATTAGAGTGCATTAAGAAAGACCCCATGTGCACAGTGGTATATCGCTTGACTGATGACAAAGCGAAAGAAGAGCTTGAGAAAGTAGAATACATATATTCATTGATTGATATTAATAGAGATTTTTTAAAAGAAACTGGTCAAACATTGTGCCATGCCTTATGTGATGCAAAGCTCGATAGTGATAGCTTTGAATGTATCCTTAAAGCTTTGAAGAACAAAGGAGGTTTTATTCATGGACGCAACGCAGCGAAACAAACAGTTTTAGAATATGCCCAATCTAAAAACATTGATGTCAATCACCAAGCTATACTAAAAAGATATGTTTCTGAGTGTAAAAAACGAGTGTGGTTTTACGATCAAAATGAATAAAACAATGCAAAGAATTATTCTTTTTTACAAATATGTGTCTATTGCAAATCCTGGAAGCGTTATGGCTTGGCAAAAAAAGTTTTGCCAAGAGCTGCAGTTGAAGGGGCGTGTAATTCTTGCGCATGAAGGAATCAATGGCACGCTGGGCGGTAATGCTGAAAATGTTGAGCGATATATCGAGCATATGCAAGCGCATGAGCTTTTTGCAGATATTGATTTTAAAGAAAGTTTTGATCAGGAAGATCGATTTCCTCGTTTGCGTATTGTGGTTAAAAAAGAGATTGTTTATTTAGGGCTCGATCCCAACGTGATTACTGCTGCGCAAGCGGGGAAGCATTTGGAGCCAGCGCAAGCGCACGAGCTTATTGCGCAAAAGCCAGATAATTTAGTAATTATTGATTGCCGCAATCGAGCGGAATCGGCAATTGGTATTATTGATGGTGCTACTAGGCCGCCGGTGGATCGGTTTCGCGATTTTCCTGCATATATTGATGAGCATGAACAAGATTTTAAAGATAAACAGATTTTGATGTATTGCACGGGAGGTGTGCGGTGTGAGCGTGCATCGGCATATATTAAATCTAAAAAAATTGCACAGGAAGTTTATCACATGAAAGGCGGCATACACCGCTATGTGCAAGAGTTTCCCAAAGGTTTTTTCAAAGGCAAAAATTACGTATTTGATGGCAGAACTGCCGTGCGAGTGACTGATGATGTGCTGGGCAACTGTTTTATTTGTAATGCTTCGTGTGATGATTATACCAATTGTTTACGCGCTCGATGTAATCGCCATTTTATTTGTTGCAAAACTTGCAAACAAACCTATGGCAATATGTGCAGTGCTTCATGCCAAGATCTGGTTGTGAATCAAAATGCAGCCCGGCGTCCGGATCCTGCACAGGCTTATAATTAATTTTTAGTAATCAGGCATGTGGACATTATAAGAGGTTATCCGAAAATTAATTTGCTTCAAAATTGTCCAATTCTATGAGCAGACATTGTCATTTGTAGCGACAGATTAAAATATTGCCTTTTCCCCCACAGCGTCGTATAATTAAGTTATGGGTAGAAAGATAATAGAAACGAGGCCATTCACTAAAGATCTCGAGGGTCTTATTCGAAAAAGAAGTCTGTTAAGTAGTGATTACGAAGACTTCAAAAATGAACTTGGAAAAAATCCAGAAATGGGTGATCTCGTTAAAAAAAACTGGCGGAGTAAGAAAAACTCGCCTGAAGTCAGCATCAGGAGGAAAGAGCGGCGGATTTCGCGTCTGTTACTATTTTCTGGTAAGTAGGGATTTCATATATCTATTATGGATATTTCCCAAGAATGAACAGGATAATCTTACCGCAGAAGAAAAGGAGATGTTAAAGAAAATTACAACTCAAATTAAGAGGGGCAATTCATGAGTAAATTATTTAAAAAATTAAAAGCGGGTCTTGAGGATGTCTTAGCTCATAGCAAGGGAAAACTTGATTTGCGTACTCATGATGTTGAGATCCCAGAACCACCTGCGCATTACAAAGCTAAAGAAATTAAGTTAATACGAGAACGACGTAAATATTCTCAAAGTATTTTTGCTCGTGTCTTAAATGTTAGTGTTAAGACGATCCAATCATGGGAAACGGGAAAGCGAGTTCCAAGCCATGCTGCTTTGCGCCTGCTTGAAATTATAGACAAAGGATATTACAATCCTGAGCTTTCTAAGCGTCGCTAACTGAAATCATATCACAGCGATAGTTATTATTCTGCTAGGATAGCAATCTATGAATCTTGAAAGAAATCTTGATACTCAATTGACGCCCATTGAAATTCTTATTCAATCCAATGTTCCGCTCAAAGATAAGAATTGGTTCAAAACAGGTGGTAATGCCCGCTATTTTGCGCAACCGACCAATGCGCAAGAATTGCAACAAGCGCTTGCATGGGGAAAAGAAAATAATTGTGCAGTTTTTATGCTTGGTCACGGTGCTAATATTTTAATGAGTGATGATGGCTTTGATGGCCTTGTCATTCAGCCATGCTTGCAGAATATTAACATTATTGAACAAGATGAACATGCATTAGTTACCGTTGGCGCTGGCATGAGCATGCATGATTTGATCACATTTTGCTTAGACAATGCATTGCTTGGGCTTGAGGAGTTTAGTGGTATTCCGGGCACCGTTGGGGGTAGCGTTTATATTAATTTACACTACTTTGAATTTTTACTTGAACAATTTTTAGCTCACGCTACGGTAATTCATAAAGAAACGCTGGTACTCGAGCAGGTAACGCGGGAATGGTTTGCATTTGGTTATAATCAATCGAAGCTGCAAGCAGGTAATTATTATTTAGTAGATGCCACCTTTAAATTAAAAAAAGCAACAGCGCTGCAAGCGGCTTTTGCGCGCGGGCGGCATGTAGAAATTATTCGCCATAGAGAGCGAAAATATCCGACCCAAAATACCTGCGGAAGTTTTTTCCGTAATTTTTATCCCGATGAAGTTACGTTGATCAGCGACGGAAAAAAGATGATTTATGTTGCCTATTATCTTGATAAGCTTGGCGTTAAAGGGCAATTAAGCTGTGGTGGTGCAGCAGTTTCGTATCAACATGCAAATATGATTGTTAACCGAGGTGATGCAACGAGTGCGGATATTATTGCACTTGCGCGCATGATGCAAGAAATGGTGCGCAGCAACTTTGGCATTATTCCCCAACCAGAATGCCGCTTAATAGGATTTACTGAGTATCCTCTGGTGCAGTCATAACTTCTTGAGTAGTAAGATCTACCGTAAAAGTTTTGCCATTAAAAATTGTTGTTGCTTCTCGTTTGTCTTTACTTATTTTTATAGGAGTATCCTGCAGTTGCGTGCGTATACTCTTTAATTTCCATGCGCCTGGATGATGATTCGATTCAAAAGGATTTTTTTCATCAATATATCGTGCAAGAAGCTCTCGTATTTGTATAATTTGATATTGGTTTACATCTTCGTTGGAAGCGCGGCGTTTAATAAGTTCTTTTTTCACCTGTTCTTCATTAAGAAATTGCATAGAATTACTATTTATTATCATTAACGACAGTAAACAATAGGGAAAAATATTATTCATAAAAAAGGCTGCTTTCTTTTTTAATAGGTAAACTTTTTTCTAAAGTGATACCCTATCTTTATAATAAGTGCAACTAGCTATTGTGTTTAATAATCACATTCTTTGCATTGCAACAAGTGCAGCACAAGAAAATGTATCAACATTTTTTTTCATAAGTGATGTAAGCCGTGTTGCAAAGTGTGTTGCAAAATTACTGCTTTCCTCTAATTTTTTTGCTTTTTTGGCTCGCATTGCTTGCACAAGAATTATTCTTCTTGTCTGAGCAAGCTTGGCGCATTGAAATGGATATTTTCCATACTTATCAGTGCGATAGGGATCTGCACCATAATCTAATAATTTTTGTACTACTCTTTTGTACTCTTCTTGGCTTGCATTACCAGCAGCAATGTGTAATGGTGTGCGTCCGTATTTATCTGGGCAGTTAATATAAGCGCCATTATCAATAAGAATTGAGATGGCTTTTAACTGAGCTTCCAGAACGCTTTCGCTCCAAGATGATGGCGTTACGGCACAATGCAAAGGAGTCCCTTCAATATTATTTCGAGCATTAACATCGGCGTGCGCCTCTATTAAATATTGTATTATTTCTGGTATAGGAGCTCGCTTTCTACAGGCAACATGTAAAGGAGTGTATCCTTCTGAATTTTTAAAATTAACATCGGCATTTTTTTCTATTAATGCTTGTGTGATGGGCGTGTTGTTACAGTCTATTGCAACAAACAATGGCGTTTGCCCTTTTTTGTTTAAACAGTTAACAGATACCCCTTTTTTAAGGATGGCTTTAACTTTTTTCAAGTTTCCTTTTTTGATTTCATCAAAAATATTTCCTATCACGAGAGAGGATACATTCTCTACTATTTTTTTCATAGCCAAAACTGGAGAGCTAACGCAGTAACAAAAAAATAAGATTAGCTTTAGATTCATAAACATCTCTCACTTTTTTTACAATGATTAAATGTATTATTTTCTTTGCATTGTAACAAGAGTAGTACAAGAAAATGTATCAACATTGTTTTTCATAAATGCTGTAAGCCGTGTGGTAAACTGACCGATTTTCTCTTCTACCCTTTTACCCTCAGCAACACAAAGCTCTTCCATTTGTTTGTATTTATCTGTCTTAAAATAGATATTGTAATCGGCGCCTAGCTTTAAAAACTCTTTGGCTGTTTTTGTGTCATTGTTAAAACAAGCAATATGGAGCGGTCTTACACTGTATCCAGCGCAACAGTCAATGTTGGCCCCACATTGGACTAGTAATTGTATACACGGAATGTTTTTTACGAAGGTAGCAAAATGTAAAGGAGTAATGCCATTTTGATCAGGACTATTAATACGAGCACCATATTTTATTAATAGTTGCGTAATAGATGTATTTTGTTTTTGAACAGCATAATGCAAAGGAGTACGTTGATTGGAGTCAACAGCATTAATATGTGCATGCGCGTTTATTAATGCTTGTACAATTAGATCATTATTTGAAATAGCAGCGCCATGCAAAGGAGTAAAGCCGCGTATCTCCCTGCAGTTAATAAATGCTCCTTGATCTATTAATAATTGTACAATAGAAAGGTGGCCACATATTGCTGCACAATACAAAGGAGTCATTTTATTTTTATCCGTGGAATTAACAGAAATGCCCTTATCAAGCATATTTTTGACTAACTCTAAATCTCCGTTTTCGCTTGCTGTGAAGATGTTGGGGGATCGATTAAAGAATGGTGCTAAAATATTTATTATTGTTTCCATAGCCAAAATCGAGCAGCTGTAACTGGACATGAAAAAAATAAAAATAAAAATTGGCTTAACATTCATGTGGCTTCCTGCTTATTTTCTTTGCAAGATTGCCAATGCAGGGCACGAAAATGAATTGGGATTTTTGGTTACGAATGAGATAAGGCGGGGCTTATTAAGAGACAATAGTTTTTCTTTTCTTTTTTGATCTTCAGCGATAAGAAGCTGGGTGATCGGATCATTTCGTTTGTCACACTTGGCGATGTCAAGAGGAGTATGATCTTTGTAACTTTTTACATAAATATCAGCTCCATTTTCTAATAAGAGTTGTACGGTTTTTAGACGTATTTTCCATAACCCGAACAGGTCTGTCCAGCAGGCATAATGTAAAGGAGTTAGATAATTATTGTCTTTGGTATTAACGTTGGCACCATTGGTAATTAAATATTGGGCAATCTCAAAACTATCCTTACAGCAAGACCATTGCAGCGCAGTAAACCCACTTTCCGGATTACTATCACAACAATTAACATCAGCGCCAGCTTCTACCTGTTGTTTAACCTTTGTTAGATCTTGAGAGCTAATGGCATTAAAGAGTGCGCGATCACGCTCCTCTTGGTTCATGGAGTGAATAACGTAGGGGGAAAGCGCTAAGAAGATAAGTAATTTTTTAGTCATTTGTATGTTCATAATTATTTCCTTTGCATTGTGGTGAGTGCTTTGCAAGAAAGTAACTCTGGATTTTTTTGTTGCAGGTAGGGAAAAACTCTAAAATTATTTCTGTGGATTAATTCCTGTGACAATCTTCTCTTTTCTCGTTCATCCTTGAATAAGCTGCTAATTGAAAGCAGATTGGGGTGAATAGGGGACACCAAGTCTAACGCATTACAATTGCGTACACGTTCTCGCGCATCCATGTCTGCATTGTTTTGTAAGAGTTCTTTTATCAGGGATACCTTGCTGTTGTATTGACAAGCAGCTATTAATGGTGTACATCCAAACTCGTCAGGCCTATTTATGTCAGCTCCTTTTTTAATTAATAAGCGAGCAATATTAGTGTGATGCTTATAAATAGCTACTAACAAAGGAGTGGAAAAAGGACCAGTTGTTTGTACGTTGAGATTGGCATTTGCTTCTATTAATAATTTTGTTATTCGATAGTGACCCCTATAGACTGCATAGCTAAAAGCTTTAGTAATAACGTGCTCTTGAATTGCCTTGGCATCTTGTTGTAAAAAGGCTTTTACTTCTTCAATGTGGTTATGTCGAACATTCCTAAGAAATTGCCTAGAAGATTCGGTCATTGCATGAAGAGCTGGAGATGCTATTAAAAAGATAACTAACCAGGTGCTACGCATAAAAATCCTTATACTGTCTTGTGGTAATATCGTTGGTGCTTAGATTAACAATTAGCGATAAAAATGCTATCTTAAGATAGTTTTCCCATATTCTTATATCGAATCTCTAGGGTATTAAAATCATGTTGTATGCCAGAACCGCTCTATGCGGCCTTGTTACGCCGGACTATTTAGAAAAGACAGTGGATGTATGTGGCTGGGTTGCGCGTCGGCGCGATCATGGAGGGCTTATCTTCATAGATCTTCGCGATCGATCTGGCATTGTGCAGCTGGTTTTTAATCCCGATTTTTCCAAAGAAGCCCATACGCTTGCTCATAGTCTCCGCTCTGAATTTGTGATTGCCGTTAAGGGTAACGTGGTTAAAAGAAGTGAGCAGACTATCAACAAGGAGCTGCCGACTGGGATGCTCGAAATTTGTGCTCAGCAGCTGGTGATTTTAAACAAAGCAAAAATGCTGCCGTTTGCACTCGATGAAGCTGAAAATGTGGATGAAGAGTTGCGCTTAAAATATCGCTACTTAGACTTGCGTCGCCCAGAGATGCGCTCCCATTTGCAGCTGCGTAATGACGTGATTTTTGCCATGCGCGAAATTTTGCATGAAAAAGGCTTTTTTGAGGTTGAAACGCCTATTTTGACCAAAAATACCCCAGAAGGGGCGCGTGAATTTGTGGTGCCCTCCCGCTTGCATCAAGGTTCATTTTACGCGCTTCCGCAATCGCCGCAGCTGTATAAACAGCTTTTGATGGCAGGAGGCATAGAGAAATATTATCAAGTTGCGCGGTGCTTTCGTGATGAAGATCTGCGTGCTGACCGTCAGCCAGAATTTACGCAGCTTGATATAGAGATGTCGTTTATTCAAGAAAAAGATATTCAAGATATTATTGAAAAGCTGTTGCACACAATTTGCAAAAAAGCACTCAATATCGATATTCCATTGCCATTTAGCCGCATGACGCATGAGCAAGCATTTAGTGCGTATGGCTCTGATAAACCTGACTTGCGATTCGAACTCAAAATTCAAGACTGCACCTCATTGTTTGAAGGTACAGAGCTTAAATTCTTGAAAGCGGTTTTAGAAAAGAAGGGCAAGATTGGTGCATTGCATATTGAAGATTATGAATTCACGCGTTCTGAACTTGATGCAACGGTTGATAAAGCAACTCAGTTGGGCGCTAAAGGGCTTTTATGGATTCGCTTTAAAGATGGTGTGGTTGATTCTCCCGTTGCTAAGTTTCTGCCAGCAGACTTTTTTGCTCAAGCACAAAAACTTTTTGCAGGGCTTACTGAAAAAAGTACACTCTTTATCATCGCTGGCTCTTACCAAGAAGCGTGGCCATTACTTGGGCGCCTGCGCTTAGAGTTGGGCCATAAGCTCAATCTGATTCCACTTGATCAGTTTCATTTTTCATGGGTTACTGATTTTCCGATGTTTGAATATGATGCGCAAACCAAAACTTGGAATGCGATGCATCACCCATTCACGAGTCCACAACCAGGCTGGGAAGATAAACCGGTCGAGCAGGTTGCTGCGCGCGCATATGACGTGGTGCTCAATGGCATTGAGCTTGGTGGCGGCTCTATTCGCATCCACGATGCAGTGGTGCAGGATAAAGTGTTCAAAATTTTGGGCCTCACTCAAGAGCAAACAAATGCTAAGTTTGGTTTCTTACTTGAAGCGCAAGAGCTTGGCTTTCCGCCCCATGGCGGCATTGCTTTAGGGCTTGACCGTTTAATCATGCTTTTAACTAAAACATCATCGATCCGTGAAGTAATTGCATTCCCAAAAACTGCACGCGGCATTGATCCAATGATGGAAGCGCCAACGCCTATTGAACCAGAAAAATTGCGTGAGTATGGGCTGATGCTGCTGCCATCAAAAAAGCCTGGAGTGCCATCTTAAAAAAGATAAAAGCTCTCTTTATTGTTATATCCGCTTAACAATTGCAGTAAGGCCTTTATAAGTAATAAGAGCGCCTAAAATCGTAGAAAGAAGGCTCTTAAAGTTAATATTAAATGTATGGGAAATCTGATTCGGAGTGATTTCATAAGAGTAGGCTTGTTTTGTAGATAGGTATATAATTCCTACGCCTCCTATCATTTCTATCGTAGGCAAGCAAAATTTTTTAAGATTTGTTGTATTCATTGCTTGCACTGAAGTGATACTCAATGCACAGATTATAATGAGTAGTATTGTTTTTTTCATAGTTATGGCTACTAAAATCTAAAAAAACTCTCTATTTTATCAGATTTTTTATACCCTGCCCAATAAGTATTACTCCGGCAACAATGGGAAGTAAATTTATTGAAGTTTGTTTACGGTTGCCTTCGTAAGAATTGAAAAAGAGATTGCCTGTCCCCAGCACTAGTTGAATATTTTCATTCTCAATGGGCGCAGCTAAAAATGGTAAACAGGCTATGCCTGCTATTATTTGTAAAACAGGCCAGCGATAGTGGACTGTTGATACTTTGAGAGCTTGAGCGGTTGGAGTTATCAAAACAGTATTGCCTATGAGCAAAAATAATATAAGCAGTAAAGATCGTTTGTTCATATGATTTTTCCCTGTAGATAAATAAACCTTAATTACAAGATAACATGGTAATGGTGGTAAATAAAGTTACGGTAGTAGTTCACTGCAGGTATGTTTTATAAAAGTCAATTAAAGCTTTTGCTAGATCTTTTGCAAATTCAGAGCGGCCACTGCGGCGCAACGTCCAACCACTTTCTAGTTGCAGCGCATCGATACCATTTTCATTATGGCTTCCATAATGGCCGACCGTGTAGCCGCCACTATAGATTGATTTTTCAGCAGTAAGCCGCTGGTTGTTGGCAGGGTATATGGTGTTCCCTTCGCGAGCGAGGATGCCAAGAATACTGTGAGGCCCCGTAAATGCATTTTCTCCCTTGCGAGTAATAAGACGTTGGACCGTTTGGCGATCGCGGGTACCTCGGTATATCGTGTTGGCATCGGAACCTTGGCCGTGAAGATCAAGCAGCAACGTTTTATTGCCAAAGCGGTCTTTTATTTCATCAATAAATTGAGCAATCTTGTTATGATAGAAATCGTAGTATGTTTTCGCCGCAGTGGTTTCATAAGCACCGGAAGACGGTCTATTAGCATCAATTTGTTTGCGCGTAAAATCCGCAGCCACCAGGTAAGGGCGTTTCCCAGTCATTTCATAGATTATATCTGAAAGCTCGAGTGCAAGCTGCAATGTCCCATCATCGAGAACCGTTACAAACATCGATACACCGCGGCCTTCTCTATCGGGAATAGATGGAATTCTTTTTTCTCCACCATGCGGTGCCGTTAGTATAATCGGTAAATCTCCCCGCTGATAATAAGAAAACTTTTCATAGTGCTGATCTCTATCAGTAGGGATGGCAGGAGCAGCCGGAGGAGTTTGCTGTGCTGTAGTTTTTAAGTCTTTTAATACTTCTATCCCTGCAAGAATGGCATTTTCAAACGTAGTTTGCGGCCCTTCTGGAAGATTCTTTACATATTCTTGTGTATTTGCCAAAAATGTAGGGTCATACAAAAGTTTATCAATCGCCTCTTCCCTTGATTTCACATTAATTGGGAGCGTTACCCAAATAACAGCCGAATAACCTTCTTTGTCAGCCCAGGTTGCAATTTGTTTTGCTAGAGCCGGCGGTATTATCTGTTGTGATATTGCTTCAACGCGAATTACCCATCTATTTGCTGTGCCAGGAACTAACTCTTCGTTGTTATCTTTTGTTTGTCCGTGTGTTAACCGTTTCATATAGCTAATGCTACTAACATCGTAGCCTTTGGCCTGCCCCAAATAATCTGAACCTTCCCGACCAGCAAGATTGTTGCGTGCATTAGGCAGATATCCATACGAAGAAGTTGCATACCAAACTCGTTTTGGCTCTCCGTTTATATCGATGGTTGCCGTTAAGCGGTTTGCGCATATGCGGGACAAACTTATAGGAAACAATATGTCGGTAGGCTGGAAAAAAGAGGCTTGAAGATCAACGCCAGTCGGCCCGACCGATTTTTTTACCAAAGTGCCGTAAGAGAGTATTGCTATTTTACGCTTGTTACTAACGGTTGATTCATCAGTGTAACGATAGCCTGAAGCATCTACGTCGTGATGAGGAAGCTCCATTGCATGGATAACCATTATCCATGTGAGTAATAATAAACTTTTTTTCATAGTTCCCCGCCCGAAAGTAAAAACATTTTTTTATCAAATTAATGGAAAATGATTACTAAAAACAAGGAATGCTTAAAAAAGTTAGGCTGGCGCACACCAGCCTAAATCATAATACATTTTTGCGAGCTTTAAGCATATATCGAGTTGCGTTGATCTTCTTTCTTGTTGCCTTTGCACATTTCATATATTACTCTGCCTGCTATGACGAGTACGACAGCGGTAAGAGCAGGATGAGCCTTACAAAAAGCTAATGCAGCGCAGGCTTCGTTTTTGATGCAGTTTTTTGCTGTTGAAGCTGCTTTGGTTATGCATGACCAGCTTTCTTTACATGCAGTAGCAAGTGAGTTAAGTTGTTTGCGTCGTGAACTTCGCGGCCAGGCTTCTTTCCATTCGGCAACAAATTCCTTTACTAGTTTTTGTAGTGCTTTCAGTGTTTTATAAAAATAGGTATTAGCGGTAGTTGCCGCGGCTGCAATTTGATTGAACCCAGCGCCATTGGTAATGCATTCTGTTAAATGTTCTTGAGCTTGTGCTGCCTCAGTAATTCCTGCGGCTAATCCCTCAACGGGATTTACTGTTGTTGCCGTAAAAAATGGACTTTTATAAATAGTTGTTCCGATGTTGTCAATTGCATGTTGTATCCCCTTTTGCTCCACAGTTTCCCGCCAAGCATTTACTGCCCCGGAAATTCCCGCTGCATTTTGAGCGAATTCATCCATGGTTGGTGTCCCTTTGCCTTGTATTGCTATCGTGCCATTATAAATATATTGAAGAAATGAGACATCCTCATTGATGTTTATAGCATTCACATTGAAGCTTTGCAAAAGTAGTAAAGCTATGCCTAATTTGATAGATAAGTTTTTAAAGAAAGATGATCGCAACATACAATTCCTCCAAAAAAATTAACGAAAAATAATTGAATAACATTAATCTCAAATAAGGCCGGTACAAAGACCGGCCTTAAAACTATGATGCGTTTATCTAGTGTGAGAGTTACTTAGTTTTTACAGTTTTGTGTGCTGGTTTAGAAAAGAAACCTTTAGCATACAAGTAGTAACCAGCGGCACCTAAAGCTGCTACTACTGCTGCAGCAAAACCAACTTTTTTAGGGTTTTTTGCGCAGAATGAGCATACTGCTTGTGGAGCTGCATAGATAGATTTTCCTGCTGATTTTACACCAGAAGTAATGCCTGCGCCGAATGAGCGAAGAGCTGAACCCGCTTTGCCAAAGAGTGTTTGAGATTTAGCAACCTGAGCTGCTGCTTCTGCTTCTTTATAGCCTTTAATGCCAGCGTCAACAAGCTCTTGTTTTGTTGGGAGTTCCATAGCGCCCATATTTAAAGCCGCTAAAAGAGTTAAAGCGATACCTGCTTTAGAGAAAGATGATCGTAACATGCGATCCTCCATAATTAATAGGATGAGTGAATAATAAACTACTATACTCAGAATAGCATGCGTCTAATTTTTGTCAATTTAAAATTGATCTATAATTAGGCATTTATTGTTTTATTTTTCAAATAGAATTATAAGAGATGCTTGAATTTGATTCTAAGAATCAATCTTAAAAAATAAGGCCGGTTTTTATGCCAGCCTTAAACTGTGATGCTTTTATTGTGGATAAATTAGATTGTTGTATTCTTGCGTGAGTTTTTCTAGATCGATCTGGGAATCTGATACACGTACTTTTTTGGGGTGCCAAAAATCTGAGCCAAGAGATATATTCATTATTTTTCCATTGATCGATAAAGGAAATTTAGGGGGCATGCTTTCAAGAGTCCAGCCATTCCATTTAATGTACGCTAATAAGCGATGAAAAAAGCTTTTTTCAGTCAGTAAGATAGAGTTGTTTTCAGTTTTTAAGGCATTTTGACTTACAAGAGCTTTTAGTTCTAAAAAGGGACAGGGTGAAATTTCATTGTTTTTGGAAGCTTGCAAGAACATATCCATGAATACCGATTTTTTAATGCGTACAGATGGCGTTGTATCATCAAAATTTGTAGTTTTATCAGGTGAGCATAAATAATAGTTAAAAGTATCCAAAGAAGCGCCAAGATTTAAAGCTGTTAAGAGAGTTAAAGAGATTCCCGCTTTAGATAAAGATGATCGTAACATACGATTCCCTCCATAATTGATAGAATAAGTTAATAAAACTACTCTTTCAAGCTACCAAGAGGGCAATTTTTGTCAATGTTGCTATCTCGAGTGCGATGCAATTTTATTGTTTTTAATTCAATTAGAATTAAACAAATGGTTCTAGTTTCCATGGTTCTGCCTTGGCAATGATATTTTTGCGTTCTGATTCAGAGACACTATTAAGATCGTATAAATAGATGGTGTATGGAATGTGTGTCTCGCTGAGTGCTTGCTGGGCAACGGCAATGTCTTTGGTGCCAATTCTTCTGCCTAGATCGAGAGCAATATCAAGCTCCGGTTGTTTACCGTCAATCTCGCTTTCATGCGCCTTGTTGCCATAGTAGTAGATAAAAACGCCGGGAAAAATATTGGTAAGAATATGGATAATTTGCTTTTGAGCTCGTGGATCGATTTTCATAGATAGTTCCTCATTGCTATATTTTTTTATTAGTCTAAGCAGGGCATGAAGAAAAAAGAAATAGTAAAAATAATATAATGGAAGAGTTATCAGTATTTGTTTGTTAAAATATAGATAACTATGAATATGAATACTAGAGGGATCTTTTATGAATAAAAGTGTATTGGTAATAATGTTAGTGGCTAACTCTGGCTACTCAATGGTGAAATGGATGAATCTACAAGAGTTGTTTGCAAATTGTACTAAAGCAGCGGAAAATAAAATAGAAGAGCTGCTTGTAGACAAGGCACTCATAGAGGATATTAAGCGTAGGTGTAATCAGCAGTTTGCCAAACATTTAGACCTCCTGGTTAATGACATAGAAAAAAGTGTAATATATCAAGCAACTGAACATACTGGCATAATTATTTTTAGTCTCGATGGGTGGAAAATTAGTCTTCATGCTAAAGATAATGATAGCTATATTTTTAATGTTGCATTTGGTTTCGAAAGACAGAGACTAAGGCCTGCTTACTGTTGCGACTATTCACTGCGTGAGAACAGGGATTACTTTGCTCAGGCAGCTCGTATATTATTAGAGAAAAATCCGGAAGCTGTTACAACGTTTGGTTGTTTCCTGGATCGGATTACAAAAAATAAAAAAGAAGGCAATGAAGATATTGTAGCAAGACTATTTGCAAAAAAAAGTGGATGATAATTATTAAAAAATTGCATAGATATAGTTAAATGCTAAAACCATGTTCAAGTAAGTTACTATCGGTGTATAGTAAACAGGCACGGAGGGATATTTTAAAGAAGGATATACGTATGAAAATTGCAAAAATAACCGGTAGAGAGATTTTTAATGGCGCAGGATGGCCCGCACTTGAATGTGAAATTACGCTGGAGGACGGCAGCTATGTCAGCGCGTCAGTTCCTTCTGGTATATCGTGCAGTGCGCGAGAAGCAGTGCGCCCCTATCAGACATTGCCAGAGGCAAGTAAAGCGGTAGCAAAAGCAATTGAAATGGTTGAATCTACGATTGCGCCATTGTTGCTAGGTAAAGAGCCGAATGTTGTAAGTTCTGACTTAGAACTTATTGAACTTGATGGTACACCAGAAAAAACAAAACTTGGTACCAATGCATTGCTTGCAACGAGTGCTGCTCTATTGCGCGCGCAAGCAGCGGTGGAAGGGATGGAGGTGTATGAATTAGTTGGTTATTTGTGTGAATATAGTTCAATCACCTTACCATTCGCTTTTTTTAATTGCATTAGTGGCGGCGCGCATGTGGAAAACAGTGCCGTGCGTATACAAGAGATGATGGTAATTCCTATAGGCATACCCAACTTTCGCTCATGTTTTCAGGCTGCAATAACTTTGCAAAAGTATTTGCATAGCTTATTACAAAAAAAATTTCCTTATGTTGCGTATACGGCACAAGGAGCGTTAACAGCACCTTTTAAGGATGATGCACAAGCGCTTGATCTGCTAATGGAAGCTATTGAAGCGGTGCAAAAATCAAGTAATCATAGATTCTTAATAGGTCTTGATGTGGCTGCTTCTCAATTTTATAATCGAAGCACCAAAACATATGATTGGTTTGGCCGTTCTTTGCAGAGCGCCGATCTTATTGATTTGTATGCACGCTTGGTGAATCAGTATCCCATATTTGCTATCGAAGATGGCTTGAGTGAGCGAGATGAACAAGGATGGAAAGATATGACTGCGGCGCTTGAAGAGAAGGTGCAGCTTATTGGGGACGATATTTTTGCAACGAATCCAGAGCTGATTGCGTATGGCATAGAGCATAATGTGGCCACTGGCATTTCTATAAAGCCTAGTCAGATTGGCACAATCACCGAAACATTGCAAGCGATCAAAATGTGCCGCGAATATGAAATTCTTTGCTTGCTCTCTAATCGTGCGTATGAAACGAATGATCCTTTAATAGTAGAATTAGCAGTTGGTACGAGTGCTGGCTATATTAAAGCAGGTGGCCCCAATCGGGGGGAACACCTGGCGAAATACAACGAGCTTTTACGCATTGAAGATAATCTTATGCTCTCTCTTTTGGGTTCATAAAAGGATTTTCTAATTCTGCTACTAATGTTTTTAACTCCCGAGACTGCTGATTAAATTCTCCGTGAGCAGATTCTGTTGTTGTTTGTGCAATTTGCACAGCAGGAGATTGGCTAGCAACTGTTTTAGGAGCGGGAGCCGTGGGACTAGATTGAGCAAGCACTAATTGTGTATCAGCAGGTGCTGAAGAATGTGCAGGAGCCGATGGAGGCGCAGGAGTTTTTGGTGCTTCTTTTGGTTTTGCTTGTGCAACAATAGTAGATTTTTTCTCTTGTTTATTATTTTGTGTGGTGATTACCTTTTGTCTATTCTCGCCCGTATCAAAAATAGTTGGCGCTATAAATTCATCTTGTGAGATGAAGTCATCAATAGTTGATTCTGCATCCGATTGTGTTCTGAAGAACCAGCGAGTAATTGGATCGCGCAAGTTATCAAACAGCATTCCTTCGCGCGCATACCCTTTGGCAAGTTGCACCTGATTTTTGGTGTAGGTGCCAATGCCGCCACGCACTCGAGGTTCGATAATAGTTGGCGATATAAAAACGGTAAGATTATTTTTATTGATAGTATTAGTTCGTTCTTTAAAGAGCCATCCAATAATTGGTATTCTTGCCAGCAATGGGGTTTCAAGCCGGTCGGTTGCCGTGTCGATACGGGTGAGTCCACCAAGTGCTAAAACAGAACCGCTGCGAACATTTGCATTCGTGGTTACGTTACGCGTTATCTGGTTTGCTGTGCTTGGATTGTTATTAGAGAATGTGGCAGCAGCAGTAGTAAATTGATTAATGTTGATAATTACCTGTAAATTAACAGTCTGTACTGAGCTAATACGCGGTATGATTGTAATATTGATTGGCGCCGGAATCCATTTACGCGTTTGTGTTGTGGTACCACCAGCACTACCAGAGCCTTGGTCTATCGCCAAACGTTCTTGCATCACGTTGACCTCAGCTTTGGTATTATTCGTAGTAATAATATGAGGACGCGTGAGAACTTTTCTCCCATCTAGGAATTTACGAATTTCTGCTATACCCCATGTTTGCCCGGTAGCAGGATCATTAAAGGAGAACAATGTGGTGCCGGGTGCAAAGAATGGTGCCGCACTAAAGCACGCCGTTGGTGTTGTTCCAGGGCTATCACAATCAGAAACAATAGCGCCAGAGGCATTAAAGGCGCGGCGCAAGAGATCTGCTTGAATAGTGCTTGGATTCGTAACTGTATTGGTGAGAAAGTCTGAAATTTGCGCTGATTGGAAATTAACATTATCTGAAAGGCCTGTGCCTAATGGATTACGAATATTGGCACCGAGCGTTGCAATATCTTGTACGGTTAAATCTGCAATAAGTATTTCTATAATTACTTGCGGCTGTGGTGTATCAAGCTGTTCAATAAGTTTTTTAATGCGCTCATAATCATCATTGCGTGCAGCAATAATTAAATTGTTATTACCGCGTGACTCGCCACTTGGTTGCTCTCCGCCCACCGTTTCGGGGCTGTCTGCTACAATAATTACCTGGTCAAAGCTGCGTTCAAGGGTACCCGTGCTGACACCTTTTGATTGTTCAGTGCCACCCGTTTTGCCAGATTTAATCATATTTTCCAGTTGTTTGGCAAATGTTCTTGCATCAAGATATTGCAATTGATAAACGTGTAAAATTGATTTACCCGATTCCAGTTCAACATCAATATATTTGTTAATAAAATTTCTCACGCGTTCAATAGCCTGTGGACGACCAAATACAATGAGGCGATTGGTGCGCATATCGGGCACAATTCTGACTTTTTTAAAATAGGTTGCATTATTCGGTTGCTTGATTCCTAAGCGAGCTTGATTATTATCGCCAGCTGTTTTTAAGAGGCTCTCATTAAATAATTTATCCACCGTATCTGCAGTAACATAATGCAGTTCAATAATCTCAGGGCGTTCTTGTGCCTCAGCGCTATCAAGAGCGGTGACAATTCTCATTGCAGCTTTAATATTATTTGCTTTATCAACTAACACCATGCTATTGGTGGCAGCATCAATTTTTTTATAGGCAGGCGCAGTGCCGGGCTTTGTGCTTTTGTCGTCGGGTAAAATATCATTGAGCATGGTCATAACGTCACCCCGCTCTTCATCGGCAATTTTGATATTGTTAAAATAATAAAGATAACGAATGCGCTTATCGGTATCAGGAATATCGTCGGGCTGCACAATATAAAGTGGCATTGGTTCCCGCACCACTTCTTTTGATGTTTTTACAATGTTATAGGTATCTTCTTTGGCAATCATGGAGTAGCCGGCAAGATCGAGCAAGGTGTATAAAATATCCCATGCTTGATCGATGGTTACTTTCTCTTCTAAATGCAACGTAACTTTAGCATTGATTGCATCGGCAAACATTGGCAAGACAACATTGACCTCTTTTACTGATGCTAAATAATTAATAAGATCGACCAGATCTTCATTTTCAAGATAGAGGGAGATCATTTTTTGCGTAGGGCGAACAGTATTTTTTTTAGTTGGTGCTGGAGCAGTATGTTGATTAAATTTTTCTTGCAAAACGGTATGCGCTGGGCTTGGCTGAATTGTAGTAGTTGCGTAATTATTACGTGCAATACCAGCTATGGCTAGAAATAAGCAAAAGCTCAGTAATGTATGCATAAAATAGTTCATGATATGCTCCCAATAATAACTATGCCGCCTCTTTTGGCATCATGGTTGCCATAGTTATATTTACATCGATGGTATGCGGTACTCGCTTTGATTTCGTTATATCAAGTTCTTTGGTAAATACTCGTTTATTTTCATCGATCTCATTTAAAAATTCAGTCAGTTGCTTCATGGTAATACCATTTAACTGGTATGTAACAATCTCTTCTTGATAATTATTATCATGATCAATTTTAGTGTCTCCTACAAAATCAGCAACTATTCCTATATTGCTCATGATATCCTGAAGCGCTTGTTTAATTTTAAAGTTAGGATCTTCTTCAAGCAGCGTATTAATTTCGGCCCGTTGTTTTTGTATTCGTATAGCTTTGGTAAGAATAGTCTTAACTTCTTGGCGAGATTCATTAATTGCAGCTATGCGCTCTTGTTCTTGCGAAATGCCGCTGTAATAAAAATAGAGCGTGATCCCAATCAGCGATAAAAAAATTGCCCCAATGATTGCCAAATATTTATAGTAACTTTCTTTATCTAAGTTATTAATGAACGTGGTTAACGAATCAAAGAGTACCATTATTTCTCCTGTGGCCGTTTGGCAATGCGAATGGTTTTGGTAAATTTAGTATCGCTATTGCGTTCTACCCAACTGAAAAGCTTTGATTGATCAAGGTCGGCTTCCAGTGTTTTTAACTCATCAAAACCGTGCACAGATCCTTTAAGAGTAATTGTATCTTGATTAATCGTAATTTTTTCTAGATCAAGTCCGGTACCAGCTCTATCAATCTTGGTCGTTAACTCGAGCAAATATTTTAAAAAACGTGGGCGTGATTCACTGCTAAATCCAGACCATAATTTTTCTTCGCGGCTCACTTGTCCTCTGGCCTCTTGTATCGCTTCATCAAGTGATTGTACATCATCAGGGATTTTTTTAAATTTTTCTTTCAGTGCAGTCACCGCTTCTTGCTCAAGTGCTGTTGCATCTTGATTGAGGCGCCGCAATTGCCAGAACGTATTAAAAGCAAGTGCTCCCAGCGTTAGGAGCATGAGTCCTAGCGCAATAGCAAGTTTAGACAAGACCTCTTTTTGTGTTGAAGGTACAAACTCTTTCTGGCGCAAATTAAAATCAGCAATTGATGTTTGTGGTAAAGCACAGGCTAAACTAATGCATTGGCTTTGATTAAGCGTGGTCTTAGCAGTGAATGTGTTGTTGTGTAAAAGCCCGTTGAGCGCAAAAAGCTCTGTTTGTGTATGGCATACCTGTGTAACAAATTCTGGTAATCCCTTGATGGTAGCACCAGTACCAAAAATAATTATTTTATGAATTGATTGAGCAGGTTTTGCTTGCACAGTAAATGATTGCAGCGTGAAGTTGATATCATTAAAAAAATTGGTAAATGCTTGGCTGATTGCTGCAATATAGGCATCATTGTGATCCTTTTCAAGGCCAAAGCGGACGATATGCTCGAGCGCTTCAGGCTCAGTGGTATTCATTTTTTGTGCTACTACGCGTGCTTGATCCAAAAGCCCTTTTGGTAATGTTCTAATAAAGCGTAGTTGTTGATCATACATATAGGCAATGCGTGTTTCGTGTGGCTCAATATCGAGTAAAACAATGCCGCCTTTTTGTTGTGCATACGCAGGAATGAGTTTAAAAAGGCCGTAGAGCGCAAAAAAATCTATAGTAATTTTTTCAGGATTTGCCTGTGCAGCAGCAAAAAGAGCGATTAGCTGGGCTATGTATTGATTTTGAACAGCAGCGACCAAAACTTCTGAACTTTTTTCTTCAGGAATTTCTTTGGTCACAATACAGTCTATCACGGCATCAGACAACGCAAATGGTAAAAGCGGCTCAACTTCATACGCAATAATTTTTTTTATGGTGGCCGACCCAACAAAAGGAACTTTGATCTCTTTAAAGATCGCTTGTGAACTTGGCAATGCACACACAATGTGATCGTATGAACCAGCTTGTTCTAAAATTAATTTAATTGCTGCAGCAGCACGATCTTGATAATCAGTTTGTTCGGTGGCTTGAATTGGTTCTTCAAAAAACTTTTCTACAACAATCTGCTTTCCTTTACAAAGGACCTGTGCAGCTTTGATGGTGGTTTTACCAATATCAAATCCGATGGTGCGCGTAGTAAAAAGATAGTATCCCTTGATTTGCTCAGGCAGAAATAAATTTCTTATCATGCGTACACCTCCTTATGATTTGACTCGCCATCAAGGATCGATTTCTTTGAGCGGCGTGTTTGTCTGTTTGCAACGACAGCTTGTGGTTGTGCGGGAGTTTTTGCCGG
>Ga0209624_10000696_pt1 | contig 29314 bp, 24 predicted proteins | sample JacPinW_OM2H0_O1_FD_188565 | JGI IMG/M metagenome (GOLD analysis project Ga0209624, IMG submission 188565) | Forest soil microbial communities from Algoma, Ontario, Canada - Jack Pine, Ontario site 1_JW_OM2H0_O1 (SPAdes) (version 2) | ecosystem: Environmental > Terrestrial > Soil > Boreal...
GCGGATCAGCGACGTCCGGCGATCGGGCGCGATTTCAGATAGCCGAGAAGCCGCCGTCGACAGCCAAATCCACCCCATTCACGTAGCTCGACTCGTCTGAAGCAAGAAACAGCGCGGCGGCCGCAATTTCCTCAGGACGACCCATCTTTCCCCGCGGGATCAGGGATTCGAACATCTCCCTCGTCTCCTTGTCGAGTCGCTGGGAATCCGGTGTGTCCACCTGCCCCGGGCTCAGCACGTTCACTCGGATATGCCTGCCCTTCAGTTCGTTGAGCCACGTGCGTGCGAATGAGCGCAGTGCCGCCTTGCTAGCCGCATATACGCCGAAACCAGGAAAACCTTTCACCGAAGCAACGGACCCGATCATTATGATCGATGCGCCATCGTTGAGCAGCGGCAACGCCTTCTGAACCGTAAACAGCGTTCCGCGCACAATCAGGTCGAAGCCCGCATCGAAGTGCTGCTCAGTAATCTCACCCAGTTTGGCGGCTTCGCCCTTGCCGGCGCTTGCGAACAGGACGTCGATCTTGCCCTTCTCCCTCTTGACCGTATCGAACAGACGATCTAGGTCGTCGAGATTGGCCGCGTCGCCGCGCACGCCGGTCACATTCCGGCCAATCAGCGTGGCGGCCTCATCCAGCTGCTCCTGCCTCCGGCCCGTGATGAAAACGTAGGCGCCCTCTTCAACGAACCGCTTCGCAGTTTCCAGCGCCAGGCCGCTCGATCCACCCGTGATAACTGCAACTTTTCCTTCAAGCTTTCCCATAATGACTCCCGTCAGTGAATGTGTGTAGCATTCTGTACTGAAGAGTAGATTTCGTTGGCGATGGACGAGAACTGCTTTGGAGTCCATGAATTTTGTCTATTCGTCCAAGAAATGGAGTATCAGTGGACCCAATAACAGACATCTTCAAAACAATGCACGTAACCGCGTTCGGTCTGCACAGGCTCGAAGCTACCGCTCCATGGGGCGTGACACAGGAAAATCAGGCCAAAGAAAAAGCCACATCTGCCGACAAGAAGATGGCCCCCACCGACTTGGCCCACTTCGCCATGCTTTCGCGCGGCAACTGCTGGCTGAGTGTGGAAGGCATTCCCGAGCCGATCCCCCTCACCGGTGGCGATTGCTTTTTGCTGGCCAGGGGGACCTCGATTGTGTTGCGCGATAGTCCGCGAACAAGTCCGAGGTGGACCTTCCGCGAAATCGGGGCCAAAGCCAACGGCAATGTTGCTCTTTGTGGCGGTGGTGGCGCACCCACGACCATCGTCTGTGGGTCCTTGAGTTTCGATCGCGCCAGCCTGAAGCCGATCACGCAGCTATTGCCGAGCTTCATTCTGATGAAGGCCGATGAGGCACGCACACTTGCTCTTCACAACACAGTGCAGGCGCTTGCTGCAGAAATGGCAGAGCAGGCGCCGGGATCTGAAGTCGTCGCGACTCGGCTGGCTGAGGTTCTGTTTATCCAAATGCTCCGAGCGCATATCGCGTCAGGACCGGAACGCAACAAAGGATGGCTTCGTGCTGTTTTCGATCCTCAAATGGGCACTGCCCTGAGTGCCATTCACGACAGAGTGAATACACCTTGGACGGTCGAATCCCTGGCCGAAGCGGCGGGCATGTCTCGCTCCGCATTCGCAGCACGTTTTAAAGAACTACTCGGACAAACACCACTGGAATATGTAACCGAGTGGCGGATGCAGAAGGCGATGCAGTTACTACAACAGCGTGAGAAGAAGCTCATAGACGTCGCTCGGTTGGTCGGTTACGAGTCCGACGCTGCGTTCAGTAAGGCGTTCAAGCGAGTTGTCGGGGCCAACCCCGGGGAATACCTCAAACGTGGTTTTGAAGGCCGCGGTAATGCCGGCACGGCAGAAGGTTTTTGAAGCAAAGGATGCATACGCCCCCAGAAACGCGCTCTGCTCCAGGCAAACGCTTGCTAAGGCTGCAGGCTCTGGGTTTATGCCAAATCGACAATGCACTAATTGATAAGCAATGAATCCCGATGGGCAGCTGGTGGCGTACGCGACACATCGCTCTGGTAGCGGATATGAGTTTATCCAGCTTACCGTCCGAAAAAGCAGCCTATGGAAATGACAGAGTATGGAAAGCCATGATGCCGGCTTCCCACCCTTCCCACACTCTGTGGAAATCCCTTCGGATTTCCACATTCCCACGGCCTCGGCGACTAGATAGTTGTCTTCTCATATTCCCTTAACTCGAAATCATCGCCGCCGCAAGGGGCTTGTAACGGATGTCTCAGGTCCACAGCGTAACGCATGTCCCGGTACACTCACCCCTTAGCGAGGCTTGTCTACCTCGTTCGCGCGCAGCGCGGGATGATCAGGGTGGGCGTTGCGGGCAGGAACGGCCCGCTGAGGAGGGTCGCGCAGGAGGCAGCACAATCCGCAGCGAGGGAGGGGACCTCCTCCTCAACCGTGAAAGCAATCTTCGCTGGAACTTATCGATCCTGCTGTTCCACGTGGTGGTTGGCTATCATGGGTACAGGAAACGAACCGTGCCATCGATCCAAGCCGTCGAATCTCCGAATAGCGAAACAAGACGAAGCGACGTTTTCCGAGGTCGTCCGACTGATTGCTGCTCCCCGCGAAGAGGGTGTTTCAGGCGGTCAATACCGAGCTGATCGATCTCTACTGGCAGGTCGGCGCAACCATCAGCCATAAGATCAAGACGGCGGAATGGGGAGATGGGTCGTCGAACGACTGGCCGCCTATATTGCGAAAACGCAGCCGGGATTACGTGGTGTTTCCTGGCTAACCTGTTCCGTATGAGGCATTTTTACGAGAATTACCAAGGCGACGAAAAAAGTCGTGCCTCTGGTGCGACAATTCGTGCGACGAGCATGTATTGCTCTGTCGTCGCCGTCACCCTTCTCCAGTCATAGACGCGGGTTCAACAAGGGATTGCAATGTTTTTTCGCCCGCTGTTGGCGCTTTGTTATGTGTCGCCAAATCGTCGAAAGACCGGCAAATCCCTGTGTGGCTGAAGCGTTCGACCTGCGTTCAACGGTCGGTAGCAAACCTGGGGCGGGCCATCACAGGTGTGGCCCTTATTGCTCCTTCGCAACGACCTTCTGCGGACACCAGAATAAGGTTAAGAATTGTGCTGGAGTCTCATTCTGCTGATCGAATTCTTCCTGTGGGTCAAGTCACAGGGCAGGGCACTAAAGCAAGACGTCAAAGCCTTGAAGGCGTTGGCATCGAGAATGCCGACAACATACCGTCGAGCACCTGACCGCACTTGGCGACAGCATGCAAAAGACCTCGAATCGAACCTTGACGCTCCGCAGTCACAGAGCGCGCAGGGTGAAGGATTTGCCGCGAGAGTACGAGGCTGCCACAGCAGTCTGACCCTGGGGGACGCGATCGTCCCTCATTCACATCCACCTTAAACATCTTTCTATTGGAGAAGCTTTTAAATGAAGTCCTTTTTTAAGAGTACAGCCGTAGTACTCGCATTGCTTATCTCATCATCGTTTGCCTTGGCGGACACCCTGCAGTTGGCCGGCGTTAACGGTTCGACCACGCCCAACGGTGCCAGTTACACCGGCCCGTACACCATCGACGTCAACGGTGTGGCCACCAACATGTTCTGTCTCGACCTCGATCGCGACATCACTATGGGCGAGACATGGACCGCTACCAGTTCGGTGGTCAGCACCAGCTCTCCGACCAATGTCCAGGCGGCTGCACTCATCCTCAACGCCATTAATATCCAAGGACTCGACGCTGTCGACGGACAGCTTGAGATCTGGGCGCTCGGTGACCTCGCTGGTGCTCAGGCTGCTGGTCTGACGACTGCTGACGAGGCGCAGATGAACACTTTCCTTGAGGTTGCTACGTTGGATCAGATTCCGGGTGAATTCACAGGGATCAACTCCTTCTACAGCCAGTTCACTCTCGAGACTGCTGTCGGCGGCACCCAAAGCTCCGGAGGAATTCCACAGGACTTTATCGGTCAGAACATCGCGCCCACTCCTGAGCCTTCGTCGTTGTTGTTCCTCAGCACCGGCTTAATGGGCACCGCTGGTATCGTCTTCCGCCGCGCCAAGTCGCTCGCCGGTAGGTAACCAACAAGCCCCCGCAAGGGGGCTTCAACCTCATCATCGATAACGATAAGGAAGACATGGCCACGAAGCTGGCCGACATTGTCATTCTTTGAGGAGGCCATTTCTCCTTCTTCACGCAAGCACCGCACCCCTCACCGTTTTCAACTGAGGTTCGAAGTCACGGGAAAAACATTTAAGCCGTCCTAATCGCCGCAGTCGCCCCAAGAACACCACCAATGGAGTCCGTCTTGTCGGCGGCTGTCTCACCGCGGCTCGCGGGCGTCGGCACCATCACCTTCATCAACTGAGACTCCGGTCCCGTGGAGGACAGCAACACGATCGATGGCGTTCGGCGATCGATAGTGTCTTTCTGCCAACAGGGCGGCCGTCATACGCTGCCTTGGCGAGCCTGATTTATTTGACTATCAAAAGAATGAAAGTCACCGCGTCGGAGGATTACGGGGCTGGAAGGTCTTCTCGGAAAATCCTCCAATTGGCGTTTTCATAGATTTTCGACGCGAATATGTGAATATCTGTAGGTTAATTTGCTCTTTCCTGGGGCGGCCTTCCAACGCTTAAGTTGCTTGACAGCTTCGTTTCGATGCGACTAAAGTTCGCGACGCATAGAAAATCCCCAGGTACAAGTGAACAGCCGCAAGACTTCTTGCGCGAGATGGGACACAAATCAATTAGCTGCAATTTAAATACTGGAGGAGTGTATGACGCAGATCGGGAACACAGTTCGCCGGATGGTTCACTCTTTATCGAAAGGGTGTGCTCTTTCAGTTGCATTGTGCGTGGGCCTTGTGACCGGGCCCGCAGCTTACACCCAAATTCTCTACGGAACATTAACCGGAACGGTGAGAGACGCCTCCGGGGCTACCGTCCCCAATGCGAAAGTAGAAGCACTGGACACCTCCCGGGGAGCAATAAGAATCGCTAATTCAGATAGCGATGGTACCTATCGCATTACGGACCTCGTGCCGGGGAACTACAAGATCACCATCTCAGCCCCCAACTTCGCATCCTTTATTACCGACAATCTCCCGATCGACGCCAATACCGTGCAGCGTCTCGATGCGAAGCTGGGTGCGGGCACGCTCACACAGACCGTGGCAGTTAACACTGCTCCCGCTTTGTTGCAGACGGAGCGGTCCGACGTGCAGGCACAACTCACGCAGACTCAACTGCAAAACATCCCAGCCATCTCCTCGGAGAGGAAAAACTTTCAGGCCCTCTACAAACTCGTTCCTGGTGCGACGATGCCGACGGAAAATAACTCCGCCGCAGGCAATCCGCCGCGCGCTATGACGTCAAATGTGAACGGGCAATCTTCGCAGGAGAACAATACAAGCATTGACGGCGTGATCAATTCCTATCCTTGACTGCCGAACAACGTTGCTTATGTGCCGGCTACAGACGCAATTGAATCTGTCAACGTTGTCACCAGTTCCTTCGATGCGGAGCGGGGTCAGGTTGGAGGAGCGGCAATTAACGTGCAAACCAAGTCGGGCACCAACCAATTCCATGGAGACGTGCACGAGTACCACACTGACAACGCGCTCAAGAATTTCAATTACTTCAATCCGACCGGTTTTCACAAGGCTCTCAACGTCTTCAACCAATTTGGCGCAGCGGTCGGCGGCCCCATCCGCAAAGATAAGCTCTTCTTCTTTGCCAACTGGGAGAGCACCCGCCAGGTTCAGTCGCCCTCAGGAGGCAACCCCCAAACCGTGCCCGCGGGTGGCCTGGTAGCCGCGACTGCCGTAACCAATGGGTTCTTCGACTTTCGTGGATTGCAGGTCGACAAAAATGGTGCCCCAGTCCATATTTACGATCCGAGAACCGGCAATGCCAATGGCACGAACCCCACTCCTATCTCCTGCAACGGAGTTGTTGATGAACTCTGCGTTTCACAGGTTGATCCAGCGCTCATCATGCCGAAGCTGATTCCGGCGCCGAACCAAACCGGCACCACGAACAATTTTCTGGACACTCAAAAAGGCTTCTTCAACCGAAACTATATCGACGGCAATGTTAACTGGGTGAGCGACAAGACTCAGATATTCGGTCGCTACAGTTACTCCGGCAGCCAGATCTTCGATCCTCCGGCATTTTCGGCTGCTGGTGGCAACTCAACCTTGGGCCGCCAACAGGGAAATGCGTTTTGGAAGAATCCAGGTTGTCGGCATCGGTTCTACTCACACCTTTACGCCAAATTTGATTCTGGATCTGAACGGCGGCGTTACGCGCCGGTGTCTGCTTGACAGCTTCGTTTCGACGCGTATATAGTTCGCGACGCGTAGAAAACATTGGCGGGGAGTGCGATCACTCAATCAGGCCCCGCCTTGGCATCATCTGCACGACAAGTTCGAACTTGCAAGCTGAAGGTTTGGAGGGGTCTATGACGCAGATCAGCATTACTATTCACCGCATGGTTCACGTTGTATCGAAGAGGCTGGCTCTAGCAATCGCATTCAGCGTCGGTCTTTGCCTCGTGCCCGCTGCCCGCGCCCAGGTGCTCTACGGTTCTATTGCCGGCGCCATAACAGACGCATCCAAAGCAGCGGTACCGAATGCCCCCGTGACCATTTTGGATCAGGGAACCGGCGCGACTCGCACTACGACGACCAATAATCAGGGCGAATACACCGTCGGGGATCTGCCGCCAGGAACCTATTCGGTAATCGTCAATCAGACCGCGGGCTTCTCCAAGTTCACCCAGGAAAACATCCTGGTCGACGTCAACCGGGCGAGCCGCATCGATATCACTCTCCAACTCTCCAGTGTCTCCTCTGAGGTGACCGTCAACACCGCGCCTCCCTTGCTCCAGACGCAAAACGCCGAAGTAAACCACAACATCACTCAGTCTCAACTCGCCGAACTGCCGATCACCTCGTCTCAGGGGCGCCAATTCCAGGCCCTCTACACACTCGTCCCAGGAGCCGCCAACGTCGTCGAGCAGAACTCGACCGCCTCGAACCCATCGCGAGCCATGTCGGTCAATGTGAACGGCGTCGAAGACATGAGCAATACCACTCGCATCGACGGCGCGATTAACACTTACGGCTGGTTGCCCTACCTTATCGCGTATGTCCCACCCGCGGACGCCATCCAGACCGTGAACCTCGCCACCAACTCCTTCAACGCCGAGACGGGTGTCGCTGGCGGAGCTTCCGTCAATGTCATCATCAAGTCAGGCACTCACGACTTCCACGGCAGCTTATGGGAGTACAACCAGCTCTTCAACACCAACGCCCGCGGATATATCAATACTGTTCAAGTCCTGCCTCGGGTTCCGAAGAACATCTTCAACCAGTTCGGATTCTCCATCGGCGGCCCCGTCTACATTCCGAAGATCCTCACCGGAAAAGACAAGCTCTTCTTCTTCCAGGACTTTCAGCGCACCACTCGACGTCAGTTAATCACTGCAAGCGCACCGCTGACTGTTCCGACGACGCCCTTGCTGGGTGGTGATTTTTCCGCGGCTACCAATCTCACTGGCGCTGCACGCACAGTACTGTACGATCCGCAACCAGGCGGTGTCCCGGTGACCGGACCGACTGCGCAAAACGGCTACCTACTTCCGCAGTACCGCACCACCACCTTCATGTCCGAGTACGGATGTAACTGCATCCCGGCGTCGCGTCAATTCCCGGGATCCGCGACGATGCTGGCCCTTCTGCAGCCCATCTCCGCTACGATCACAAACCCGAACTATCAGAACCAGCTTTCAGGCGATTACGGCTCGGGAAGCGGCACACTCGCCTATAACAGCAACATCTCCGACTCCAAGGTCACCTACAACCCGAACGATAGAACCAACATCTTCGGCCGCTACAGCGTCAATCCTTTCACCGTTACTGATCCGCAGGAACTCGGGATGGCAGGTGGCGGCACCTTCGACGGCGGCCAGCCCGGCGCAGCCTCAGGCCGAATCCAGAACGTCGGACTCGGGTTGAGTCGCGTCATCACATCCCATATGGTTTTCGATGCCGACTTCGGCTACACCCGCCAGCACACCGGCGCGCAATCTCTCATTGATCTCGAGGTTGGTGACTTTGGTCTCAACACGTTGAAAATTCCCGGCACCAATGGACCGGGTATCAACTACGTCGGCCAACCCTCCCTGATGTTTACCGGCTGGTCGGCAATGGGCAACTCCAACGGCGCAAATCCCTTTCTCTTCCGCGATAACCAGTTCACCACTGACGCGAACCTGAGTTGGACAAAGGGACGGCATTCGACCAAATACGGCTTCACTTACTACCATTTCCTCCTCAACCATTTCCAGCCGACCAGTGGGTCCGGCATCAACGCTCCCCGTGGCGGGTTCCAGTTTCAGGGCGGCATGACGGTCAGCACGAACGCCGCTAGCCTGACGAATGCGCCCAACGCGTACTCGTCGCTGGCCGACTTCCTGCTGGGCTTGCCAAACAACGGCACCGGCGCGGCCGTAGCAAAACCAAGCCAGGTGAACAACCCCAACTCCCTGCGCTGGACCGAACTGGCGGGATACGCTCAGGACCAGTGGTCGATGACTCCCAAGCTGACCTTGAACTATGGCTTGCGATATGAGTTCTATCCCGCGATATATCGAGACCGCCCAGGTATCGCGCGCTTGGATCCCACGCTGCCACAGACTGCGAATGTGGAGATCGGCGGCATCGGCGGTAATCCGAAGGGAGCAGGCTACAGTGGTGGCCACGGTTTCTTCGCTCCCAGAGTCGGCATCGCCTACCGCCTGACCGACCAAACGGTTATCCGCGCGGGCGGCGGCTTTACCTCAGACCCCGACAGCATGCGTTTCCTGCGCGACGCCTATCCCGAGGATCTGGCTCCTTCCTATAGCGGACCGGCGGCCGACACCATGCCCGTCGATCCGATTTCAGGCAGTGCGATGCCATTGACCTTCGGTATCCCCATTCAGACGGCGCCCAATCTTTCCTCTGGTTTCGTCTCGCTTCCAGTCAGTGGATCAACGAATACTGCTCCGGGCAACTATCGCCGCGGGTATATCGAAAGCTGGAATCTTTTCATCCAGCAGGACCTGGGCCGTCGGTTCGTCGCGAACCTTGGCTATGTCGGAACGCATGCGGTGCGCCAGTTATTCGGCTATAGCCTCAATGCTGCTCCATTACCTAGCTCCGCTACCATCTGCATGGCTAATGGCAATTACAATCCTTCGACCGGACTGACGGGCTCGTGCAACTTCGCTGCGAACGAGTTGGTAAATACAAACGCAAAGTGCGGTGCCGCGTCGGTAGGAGGATACCTCTGCTACAACACAGGTGGCATCACCTGGAATGCGCCCAGCCAAAGCGCAATGTACAACGGTTTGCAGGGGCAACTGACCCAAAACGCCGGCCGCCTGGCGCAGTTCGGCATTGTCTACACATGGTCCCACGCCATCGACTACGAGGACAACGGAGCAGGCTCAGGTTCGGAAGGAGTCAAGTTTTCTTATCCGGCTTACTTCCGCCTGAACCGCGGTGATGCGGGCTACGACCGCACCAACAACCTGCAGTTCTGGGGCATATATCACCTGCCATTTGGCGCCGGCCAAAGCTATCTCAACCACGGTATCGCATCGGCTATCCTCGGAGGCCTCCAGTTGAACGGCCAGGTCAGCCACGTCAGCGGCGCACCGTTCTCGGTGGGCCCGGCGTCTTCGACAGGGTTCAATTCTCCCGGTAACACGCTGTATGCCGAACTGGTGAAGCCTTATGTGCAGCTAGGAGGACATAACCGCACTCCCGGCAACAACGCGATCTCCAATGGTCAGCCGTGGTTCGATCCCACCGTGTTTGCCAACCCGGTCCAGCCAGGAGGCAACAACCAACCCGTCTTTGGGAATACGTCTCGCAATGAGTTCCGCGGTCCGGGAGTGACATACGTCAACGCAAGCGTCTTTCGTGCATTCCACGTCTATCGTGAAAGCGAATTCCAGGTTCGCGTCGAGGCATTCAATCTGTTGAATCATCCTCAACTCACAAGCAATCCCAATGTAACCGTCGGAGGTGGCACCTTCGGCTACATAACCGGCTTTGGTAACACTCGTTCGCTCCAGTTCAGCGGCCGCTTCAACTTCTAGTCGCACCTGAGAACGACAAAGCTCCGCACCTACCGTGCGGGGCTTTGTCGTCCAGCGCAATCGGTTTCTCGAGCCACTGAGTATCCATGTCTCTTGACTTAATCCCTCCTTCAAAGACCTGGGTCGTCGCGACGGTCCAACGAAGCGCAATGCGCAATCAGTTATAACTGATTTGAATGGAATACTTTGTAGCCATGGCCCATTAGAATCAATACTTTACACCGCAAGTCCAATCCTAAGTCACATAAATTGAATACTTTGCGCGATCTTGGGTGGGGTTGGGGCATCCGAAGCTATTCGACGGACGCGTCAAAGGCTCCAGTCTCGATCATCACTCCATGCTTCATCTGCACAAAAATCCGATATCGCCCGGCAGACGGAAAGCCATAAGGAAACTCGACAGTATTAGAGATAGGTTCACTATGCTCGCTCATCTCCATCCCCATCGGCATATCCATATTCATCCCTGAATGATTCATCCCTTCATGGCTGTCGTTAGCAAGCATGAGAGCAGCCATCGCGGCAGAGCCCTCCGGATGCGTGTGAGCGAAGACCGTGCCATCCGTCTTGACGAACGCCGCATGCCCAGCCATTCCCATGTAAGGCTGCATATCCGTTGCAGGCTTTCCGTTGGCGTCCAGCAGATGGAACCTGAAGCTATAAGCCGTATTGGCCGTCAGGGGTGAAGGACGATCCCACACCATCACATACCCATCCGGCAGCTTGTAACGGTCGCCCAATTGTCCTGCACTGAGCGACGGAGGATTTGCCGCCGCATCATCCGGCCCCGCTGGTGCGGCCGGCATATTTGCCGGAACGGTAATGGAAGAAACAAGGGTCTCTGGAAAGCCCGAGGCATGGACCACATCCCCATAGAGCGTGTAGTCGCCCGCAGGCATTTCAGGCAGCGAGATGCGAAACTTCCCGGGGCCGGCCAGCGACGGATGGAGGTGAAAAACAGCATCCATGCCCGGCTGACGAATGGCATAGAGGTGCATCAGGTGACCGTGATCGGGCAGAAAGTCATTATTGGAGCGGCTTCGGCGTTCAATATCCGTATGGAGAGCCTGCACGTCGAGAGTGAGCACATTGCCGGAGAGAGTAGGCGTGACCTTCAGAGGCCGATACACATCGGTGGCGTAACCCGCAGCCTCAGCATTCCACCACACTCCCCCCAGCCAAACAATGATCCCCATCAAAACCAGACCGCCCACGGTTGCGAGAACAGCTCGCCGTTTGCGACTGGGAGGCGGAGTAGCGCCCGGCTCGAGTCGTGCTTCGCGCACAGCCGCCCCGATGATTCCAGCCATGCTGATCACAAGAAAGAGGCCGAGAATTCCAAGCGTGATTCCGAGGCCGCGCTGCATCTTGAGTGTCGAGAGTGCGACCGCAGGCACCGGAACGGATGCGGTCTGCTCGCCCGCATCGCCGCTGATCTCGAAGCGCACCTGCCATGAGCCGGAGGCCATCATCCAGAGGCTGCCCGTGAAAAAAGCAGGGTCGGAGGTTGATCGCGTCATGGGGTCTGAAGTTGGAGGATGCTTCGAGGCCTCACCGGTGATCGGAAGGGGAGTGATATGGATTCTGCTGACGGGAGCACCGCTCGAGCGCACTTCAATGGCAGCGACGCCGGGGATCACAGTCGGCATCCGGACGGTGACGTAGAGCTTGTAAGGCCCCGCGCTCACAGTCTCAAAGACGTCTTTGCTGCCCACGTGAGCGTACGTTGCTGTAGGAGCAACCAAAACAAAGAGCAGCATCAGGAGAAGCGGGCGAAAAACCTTCATCGTTGAACGCTCCGCATCCAACGACCAAAGCTCAGACCAATCCACGTGCTGATCGAGGCGTAGATTGCGGCGCGCAGAAGTCCCCAGTAAAGCGTGATGCCGTGATCGGGATGGAAGAACTGGCGCAGACGGTCATAACCATCAGGGCGCGAGTTGTAGTCGAAGTACATAGTGCCGAAGAACCGGTTCTCAGACGCTTTGGAGAGCAGGAAGTTGGCGAAAGGCCATTCAACGATAGTCAGAACAGCCACGAAGAGAAAGCCCGAGGCTAGCGCGATCTTCCACGGCTTCCACGCACGCGTCCTTTGCCAGAGAATATCCAGAGCAAGCGCTGGAACGATGATGAGGATGGGAAACTTGGCAGGGATCAGGTGAGTGACTGGGTTGAAGACAGGTCCCAGCTTTGGCTGCGCAGGAACGAGCGGCATGATAAGAATCTCGCCGATGGCGAAGACCATGTAGACCGCAGCGGTGGAAGTCGCGGCCCACTTATAGCGCGAAGCCTGCGAGAGCACTGCGAAGGCCACCGGCAAGGCGACACCCATCCATACGTAGGCAGCGACCGAATGAAGCTCGACGTCCCACGTCTTCTCGATCAGGAAGAACATCTGACCGGAGACGATGAGACCTCCAACGTAAAGAAAGAGTCGTTGAAGCGTCTTGAAGGTGCGCTCCCCGGAGAGAGTCTGATCGGTCGAGGCGCGGTTCATTGCCGCAAGGATAAGGAAAAGAATGCCGACGGCTACGCAGCGTATTCCAAGGATCAGCAGTGTATGCGGCGGACTGATAATTTTGACGTCAAGGCCGTAGGCTGCATGCCACCAGTTATCGAACGGCGCAGAGGTGATCATCGCGATGCCGCCCCATGCCGCTATGAAAGCGCCAAGCGGAGCGCGGAAGCCAAGCACATTGACCGAGGCAGCCTTCAGCTTTTCGGAGCGGCCGAAGGTATCAACGAGAATGAGGTAGCCGCAGATGATCGCAGCCATCATTCCACAGGCTTGTATCGCCAGGTGTGCCGGGGTCCAAAAAGTATCGCGCCCGATGGAGCGGTGCCAAGCGACGTCCCAGGCGCCGCCAATCGAGGCAGAGGTGACAGCAAGGGCGCCAAACCAGATGTACCACGGAACGGCGGCCGTCTCTTCGGCGGCCCGCGTGACTTCGATGGCGCCGGAACGGTTCATCGAGAGGGGTGAAGTCGACATAAAACCTCCCAGGATATGGCCTATCTTATACTGCGGCTCTTTTCGTGCCTAAATTTGGCAGGTGGAGCGGTGATTGTCGCCGAAAGGAAGAGCAGAAGGGCTGCCCCCGTGGCCGGTATGAGTAGTCCGACCCGGAGGCCACCGAGGTGGGTGGAGACGACGCCGGTCAGCCAGGGAAGTGTGGCTCCGCCGATGGAAGCGCATGCGAAGAGCACACCGAGTTTGGGGTGGTTGCCGGTTCGGGCCAGCAGGAAGGACGTGAGGAGGGGATAGAGAGGTGCGAGGGTCAGGGCGGCGAATATCGTGAGGGCTACGACTCCGGCAGCGGCGATGTGAGCGATAGTGCACAGCAGGATCTGGGTAAGGATGAGAAGAGCCAGGCAGAGGCGATAAAGAATTGCTTCGTCGAGAAGAGACATCAATCCGGTAACGAGAATGCGACCGGCCAACTCCGCGATCCAGAAGCAGAGGGAGATAGAGGAGGGTCGCAGCGTTGGGTTGGTGCGAACGGCATAGCTGGGCAGCCAGCCTCCGAGGGAATTTTCGACGCCCACATAAAGGAAGGCGGCGATGGCGAAGAAGAGGAGAGGAATGAGAGGCAGAGGCATCCGCGGGTGCGCGGCTGACGTCTGCGTCGCGGTGGATTGCTGCGTGATCTCGGCGACTGCCGGAAATTCTGCTTGTGGTGTACGCGGGATGATGATCGAGAGAAGCGACGCGACTCCGAGGGCTGCCGCTGTGACAAAGAAGAAGTTCTGGATGCCACTGAGGCGCACGAGGAGCGGACAGGCGATGGCTCCGAGACCCCATGCCACATTCAAGGCAGCGATGAGGCGTGTGCGGGAGGCCGGGATCGCGGTTCCCGCGATGACGTTGCCAGCTGTGAGACCCGCGCCCAGGCCAAGCCCGATCGAGAACATGGCGATGTGGGCAATACCAAAAGCGGCCCACGCTATAGCTGCACATCCGGCCGCCGTGATAGCGGAGCCGTAGAGGATGCTCGCCCTGAGATTGCGTGTAGCAACCCATGCTCCGCAAAATTGGCCAATGAAGCTAGCAGTGAAGAGGGTGCCTGCCTGGGCGTCCTGAATGTGCCATCGCTGGATGAGCGCAGGTAAAAGAGGGCCAAGCATGACAGTGGCAATGCCAGCCGCGAGAAAGTAAAAGAAGACCGGGAGGAGCGTGCGGCGTGGATTCGCGTTTATGGCTAGGGGCCGGTTTGCAGGGGAAGAGGGGATTTGCAAAAGCGATCCTGTTAGCGTTTGCTCCGCGTCGACCGCGGCTGGGAGGTTCGAGAAATTCGTATAGTGGATTCCCTCACGATCAGTTCGGGATCGAAGGAGAGGTCCTGTGGATAAGATTCGTCGGGTGCATTGATGCGACGGATGAGCAGTTGCGCGGCGGCCCAACCCATTTTGTGAAGGGGCTGGCGCACGGTCGTGAGGCGGGGGTTGAGATACTCGGCCACGATGATATCGTCGAAGCCGATGACGGAGATATCGCGGGGGCATGAGAGCCCGGCATCCTGAATGGCCCGAATGGCGCCGATGGCAGCAGTATCGTTGAAGCAGAAGAGCGCTGTGAAATCTTGCGTGCGCGCCAGCAGATCGCATACCGGGGGGTAGCCCAGCTGGGGCGTCCAGATGTTCTCTTCCAGGAAGATGCAGAGTTCTGGATGAACTTCGATGCCTATCTCATTCGCGATTCCAACGATGGCCCTCCAGCGAACCTCGGAGTCCAGGGAATAGCGTTGTCCCTTCATAAAGGCGATGCGTCGATGACCGAGTTCATAGAGATGGCGAAGCGCCATGCGGGCGGCGGCCAGGTGGTCTAGCACGATGTTCGTGACGCCGGCGGCTTTCGTGTGCGTGGAGATGCCAACCACGGGCAAGTGGATCTTGGCAGAAAAGTCGGTGTTGATAAGAAGAAGGCCGTCGACACGGCGTCGCATGAGGAGCTCCTGGTATTCCTCACGCAGATCTGGCTGACCGAGATGACTGACGGTGAAGGATAGGAAGCCCTCCTGAAGGAGATATTGCTCTACGCCGAGCATGACCCCTGTGACGTAGCCTTCGCTCAGTTCGGGAACAATGACTCCGATGGTATTTGTAATACGGGAGCGGAGCATGCGCGCGTGAAGATTAGGGCGGTAGTTGAACCGCTTGGCCGCTGCATGAATGCGCTGCTTGGTTGCTGAGGGAATGGATGTAGCGACAGGGGAGTTGTTCAGAACGATGGAGACGGTCGCGGGAGAGAGGTTGAGATACTCGGCGAGGAGCTTGAGGGTGACAGGCTTGTCGGGGCCGTGTGTGCGGGACCTGGCCTTGGGCTTATCTGTCATTTCGGGCCGCCGGGATGGATGTACAACATATGGAATAAGTTGTACACCCTTGGATAGATCGGCGCACGGGGTTGTTGGCTAAGGACAAGTAGCGGCGCTGAACTATTGAGGGGAAGGGGCTGGGACGAGGTGCGGAATGATGTGACGAGTTGCGATATATCTTCACTGGTTTTTGTGTGACGTTTTTGGCGGGAACTCGTCTACAACGATATATTTCTATTAGCTGAGCGGCTATCGAGAGCGCTGTATTCTGGTGCACCGTTGCACTCGCGGTTGATTTGCAGGGATTGCGGAACAACTTTTAAATGCACCCCTGCGCGGGTTTTTGTACGACGTCTGCACGGACGATCGTGCGAAGATTGTCTTGTCCACTGATCGACAGAAAAGGAACGAATCCTTCCACACGAACGTACAGGTGTCATGCCTTTGTGAGGAAGAAATTTACTGAAAGACCATGTTTCTGTAATGACCGCAGCGCGTTGACATGCATTTTGATCCATGGAATCTTAGATATCACATTTCGATTTCCATCTTGGAATTGGTCCCCCCCGAAAAGGCCAGCGAGGGTGGCTAAGACCATTGGCATTTCTTAGGACCGCTGGGTTGTACTAAGCATGACCCGCGATTTTCGCGTCCGAAATTCAGATTAGCTCCTTCCCAATTCTGGAAAGGGGCACCAAATTTAACTTTCTGGAGGAGGCTTGCAATGAACGTTTCATTGAAATTATCCAAAGGTTTGCTCGTGGTTTGGCTGTTGCTGTTAACGAGTGTCAGCGCGTCCTTCGCGCAATCGACAGCATCGTTGAGCGGAACTGTTACCGATCCAACCGGAGCTGTAGTTCCAGGTGCGAGCATCAAGGTGCGATCGTTGGCTACGAATCTTGTTCGAGAGACCGTAAGCGATAGCGCGGGTGCCTACGTGGTTCCATCTCTGCAACCGGGCGACTATGAAATTCGGAGTACTGCTGCTGGATTCGGCACCAGTGTGATCAAGAGCGTCACCCTGCTGGTAGACCAGTCTGTGACCGCCAATGTGAAATTGAATGTGCAGTCGACCGGTGAGACTGTTCAAGTGGAGGCCGGTGCCGCGCCGATCATCGATTCTCAGACAATCACAATGGGACAGGTCATAGATAAAGAGACAGTGCAGAATATTCCGCTGAACGGCCGTCACTTTCTTGATCTCACCAACCTGACACCCGGGGCTGTGGTCCCTCCAGCGAATGGATTTTTGACCTCTACCAGCCGTGGTCTCGGAGCGAACTCATTCATTACGGGCGGCGCTCGCGAGGACGCAAACAACTTCCAGATCAACGGCATCAATCTGAACGACATGACGCAGAACCAGATCACGTTCCAGCCGTCGATCAACACGACTTCGGAGTTCAAGATCATCAATTCGACCTTCGCCGCGGAGTACGGCCGAAGCTCGGGTTCTGTAGTAAACGTCGCTACGCGTTCGGGTGCGAGCTCTTATCACGGTGAAGCATTCGATTATCTAAGGAATAACTACTTTGACGCGCGCAATTATTTCAATCGGAAAGGGACCCGCCAGAATCAATTTATACGGAATAATTTCGGCGGCGCGTTCAGTGGCCCAGTTCCATTTGTTCTGAAGGACAAGGCTTTTCTCTTTCTGAGCTACGAAGGACTTCGGCAAACGCAGGCACTTCTACTGACGAGCAATGTGCCGACGCTGGCACAGCGCGCGCTATTTGCCAATAGCCCTGCCGGAGCGGCCTATGCAAGGCTGATTACGTTGATCCCGGTTGGGGTTCAGACGACTTCGGCTACTGGTGTTACCACCGCCGTGGCTACTGGATCTTCTCCTGGGCCCGTAAAGACGGACCAGTACAGCGGCGACTTCCTCTATAACATTTCCACCGAGGATACATTGCACTTGTACTATGCGTGGCAGCAGGACGCGCGCACCGAGCCAAACCTGCAGGGCAACACGATTGCCGGATTTGGAGATCATCGCACGGCGCATCGTCAGATTGGGACAGTTAACGAAACTCATATCTTTTCGCCGAATGTCGTGAACGAAGGGCGATTCGGGTTTAATCGCATCGCGATCAGCTTTGTGGATTCGTTCAATGCGGTTTCAAGCGATTACGGTATTCCGAACGGGGTAACTGCACCTATTGGACTGCCGCAAATTACGGTTAACGATCTTGGGCTTAATTTCGGCGGACCTTCGGGCTTCCCCCAGGGGCGGTTCGTGACCACAGGAGTGTTTTCCGACACGCTCACTTATTTGAAGGGCAAGCATGCGATCAAAACCGGCGGCGAGTTCCGGCGGTTTGAAGGCAACAACTACCAGAATACGGCTGGTACGGTCAATTTCACCACGACGGCCTTCTTTATCGCTGGCGGCGCGAATACCTATACCGCCAATTCAATAAATCCTGTGAACAGCCGGATCTTTATCAGTGCGGTGGCTGCCTTTGCGGAGGACAGCTTTAAGATGACGCCTACTTTTACTTTGGAGTACGGCCTCCGGTACGAATGGAATGGAACGCCTGCCGAGGGTGGTCACCGATTCATTACTTTCAACCCTACAACGAGCGCTTTTCAACAAGTGAATCAGCCTTACAAGCAGAACAACAATTACGAACCCCGTGTTGGTTTTATCTACGACGTCTCCGGCAAGGGTAAAACGACTGTTCGCGGCGGCTTCGCGTACCTGGTGGACCAACCGATCATCAGCGTGGTGACTGGACTTACGACGAACCCACCATTGTCAAACCCTCTACAGATTGCATCTTCCACAGCGCAACCGGTCATTCCTATCGGTACTGCTTTCACCAGTGCTGGTGCGTCCGGTCTTGCTCCCAGTTCGGTCAATCCGAACTTCAAGAACGGCTATATCGAATCCTACAATCTGAACGTGCAACAAGAACTCGGCCCTGCATCAGCGTTGCAGGTGGGCTATATTGGCTCGACAGGCCATCATCTTCGCCTGAACCATAACATCAATCAGTTCGTGTATGCATCTCCTACGGCGACGGTCGGCACGCGCCCATACCCCACGGCAAAGATGCTGGATGGCACCACGAGGCCGCTGGGCAATATCACCTATAACGACTCTATTGGTATGTCGAACTACAACGCGCTGTGGATAACCTACCGAAGGTCGCTGCGTGGCGGTTTGGCGTTCAACACGACCTATACCTATTCAAAATCGATGGACGAGAACTCGCAGTCGGGCAACGGCATTCAGGACAACACCAATCCCGCTGGAAGCTATGGTCTGTCGGACTTCGACGTTCGTCATCACTTTGTCTTCAGCGGCACCTGGACGCTTCCGTTCCATGGCAATCGTTTGAAGGATGGCTGGTTGCTTGCGGACGTCACTCAGATCCAAGGCGGCAACCCGTTGAATGTTGTGACGGGTTCGGCTTATAGCGGAGCCTCGGGCAATATTCGTCCTACGTTGCTGGCTCAGCCTTCAGTCGGTATTCACAAAGCGCTGGCCAACTTCAATATTCCATATATTGTTGGCACATCTTGCTTGGCCGCGACTGCGGGTTGCAACTTCCTTACTCCGACGATCGGTTATGGCGCCATGCAACGCAATGGTTTGACCGGACCCGGCTTCTCCGACACCGATGTCTCCTTGCAGAAGACGACCAAAATTGCAGAGAGCGTGAATTTTATTCTTCGTATGGATGCGTTTGACGTATTCAACCAGGCCAACTTCGGCAACCCTGTGCTGACAGCATCACCGACCAGCACCACCTTTGGCCAGATTTCAGCGACGCGAGGCGCAATCGGAGATGCTGGATCGTCTCGTCAGCTTCAGTTTGCGGCCAAGGTGCAGTTCTAGATGATCTAAATCCTGATACGCTCTGCCGAATGTTCCGGCAGAGCGTATTTTTTTTGCTGTTCTGTGATCTGTGGTGTTGAGATTAGATTAAATGATGGGCGATCCTCCCAATCGAGGACGCTTTGGGTTGAGCGCCTGATGAGTAGTGAGATTTTTATTCGCGATTACTGGGTCACTGATTTGGAGGCGATGTTCCAGCTGGATGAGGCTTGCTTTGCCGAGGAATTTCGTTTCGATCGAGAGTCGATGCGGGAGTTCGCTGAGGAGCGAAACGCGATCGTTCTCGTTGCGCAGAAAGTCTCTGGTGAGATCGCCGGGTTTGTCATCGTACATGTGGAGCGGGTTGTGACAGGCGGGCGGGCGTACGTAGTGACGCTGGACGTGGCAGTTGAGTGCCGGCGGATGGGGCTGGCCAGACGGCTGATGAGAGAGGCGGAAGCAAGCGCTATGGCTGCGGGAGTGCGGTGGATGCATCTGCATGTGTTTACCGGAAATGCAGGCGCTATCCGTTTCTATGAGCTGATGGGCTATGAGCGAATTAGGACGCAAACGGGCTTTTACGGCGAGAGCGGGTTGGACGCGTTCGTGTATGGCAAGGAGCTTCACGCTTTATAGCGGTGCCGAAAAGTCTATTGCGGAGAAAGAAAACTCCCTCAACGGCTGAAGCAACTAAATGCAGTGGCGGCAGCTATAGCGCGACTAAAATCGCGCCATTGAAAACAACGGCTCTTGCCGGAGCCCATTGTAACGGTGCGGGTTATTTTTTTCCAAAGACGTCGCCCATGCGGCGAATCTGGGCGCCGACGCCGCGGAGTTTTTCTTCGAAGTGCTCGTAACCGCGGTCAAGGTGATAAACGCGGTCGAGAATCGTTTCGCCGTCCGCTACGAGAGCCGCGAGGACGAGCGAAGCTGAGGCGCGGAGATCCGAGCACATGACCGCGGCGGACTGGAGCGGTGCTTTCCCGCGAACCGTCGCGGTGCGGCCAGAGATCGTGATGTTCGCGCCCATACGGATGAGCTCCTGCACGTGCATAAAGCGGTTCTCAAAGATGTTTTCTGTGATGGTGCTGGTTCCATCCGCCTGGGTAGCCAGTGCCATGTACTGCGCCTGCATATCGGTAGGGAAGCCGGGGTACTCTTCGGTCGAAATGTCGGCAGCCTTGAGCTCGCCGCCTGAGCGAACCCGGACCTTGTCTTCGCCCACGTCGATGCGAACTCCGCATTGTTCGAGCTTGGAGATGAGCGCGCCCAGGTGCTTGGGCTCGCAACAGTCGACATTAAGGTCGCCTCCTGTAATGGCACCCGCGACGAGGAATGTGCCGGCTTCAATCCGATCGGGGTTGATGCGGTGCCGCGCTCCGTGCAGTTTGGAGACACCTCGGACTCGAATAGTGCCAGTGCCTGCGCCCTCGATCCTGGCTCCCATGGCAGTCAGCAGCGCGGCAAGGTCCGTGACTTCCGGCTCGCGGGCGCAATTCTCAAAGACAGATTCGCCGTCAGCGAGCGCCGCCGCCATGAGGAGGTCTTCTGTGCCAGTAACTGTGATCTTGTCAAAGACGATATGAGCGCCTTTGAGCTGTCCTTTCCCATCGTTGGGGCTCCGGGCTTCGAGGTAGCCGTGGTCATAGACAATGGTGGCACCCATGGCCTCGAGGCCTTTGATGTGGAGGTCGATGGGGCGGCCGCCTATGGCGCAGCCTCCCGGCATGGCAACGCGGGCGATGCCGGTGCGCGCGATCAGCGGTCCCAGCACCAGCGAGCTGGCGCGCATCGTCTTGACGATTTCGTATTTCGCCACCGGATCAGACAGGATGCCGCACTTGATGCGGGTGCGATGTTGAGCGCGGCCATACCCCAACTCAACCTCGGCCCCCATGCTGGTGAGCAGCTTGCGCTCGGTCTCGATGTCGCGCACCTGGGGGATGTTTTCGAGGATGACCTCATCTTCCGTCAGGATGGCGGCGGCCATGCAGGGCAGGGCGGAGTTCTTCGCTCCGGAGACTTTAATTGTGCCGAGAAGAGGGTTTCCACCGCGTACTACAAACTTGTCCATTGAATCAGTTTACGGACAATTGTCGTGGAAATGAGTGGCGGAGATGGTTCGGGATCGGGCAGACAAAGCCCCCGCGAACGCAGGGGCTTATTAGCCGGCCGCCTTAATTTCCAGGCTGCGGAGTGGGTGGAGCGGACTGTTGCTGTTGGCCACGACCACGGTGATGATGCATCTGGCTAAGCTGCTGCATTTGCTCGGGAGTGAGTACTCCGGCGAGCTGCGTCTTCATGCTCTGGTGGATGGCGCGGAACTGTTGGCGGCGTTGATCCTGCGACAAGGTGGTATCGGAACGCAGAGCGGTGATCTTCTGCTGGCTATCAGCGAAAATTGGCTCGAGCTTCGCGGTCTGGTCGGCAGGGAGACCGAGACGTTGGCCAATTCGCTGCGCAGCGAGATGAGGGTCGGGCGTGTGATTGTGCCGATGGTAACCCTTCTGCGGCGTTGTGTCGGGGGACGCTGGGGCCGATTGAGCCAGCGCCAAAGTGCCAGTCAGAGCCAGGGCGAGAGAGGCTGAGAGGAATAAATGCTTCATGGTCTTGCTCCTTGTCGCGGCCGGTGAGAGCGCGCTTTCTGAGGGAGTAGACGGGATTTCCTGGGGAATGTTTCGGTGACGGACCAAGACGACCGTGTGGTTGTCAGCAAGCTGCTGACAACTCAAGAGGGGCCGCGAGATACGCTGGGAGTCAAATAAGAACCGGAGACTCGTCGTCTGGCGACGCGAAAGGCACATCAATCCCGCTTATCGGACGCTTTACAAGTTCGTCTCGACGGGGAATAAGCCTTTTAGAGTTCGAGTCTTGAGTCGTCGATGGCCAGGCGCACATTTCCATCCGACTTGGTAAGACGGCGGACGGCCTCCATCTTGTCGACGTTCGCTTTGAGCATAACGACAGCGATCGGTATGGATTTCCCCGCCGACTTTATGGTGCGAATGGCAGTGTCACGGTCGATGCCGCAGACTTTCATCAGCACTCGAATGCCACGTTCGACCAGCTTTGCATTCTTCATGTGTACGTTAACCATCAGGTTGTCGTACACGTAGCCGAGGCGAGTCATCGCGCCCGTGGTGATCATGTTCAGGGTCATCTTCTGCGCGGTCGCAGACTTCATGCGCGTGGAGCCGGAGATGACCTCAGGGCCGACTTCGGTGACGATCGTGGTGTCGGCCACATCGGCAAGAGGAGTGTTGTGGTTGCAGGTAATGGCGGCAGTCTTGGCTCCGCGAGCTCGCGCGTACTCGACCGCACCGACTACGTAAGGGGTGCGGCCACTCGCAGATACTCCAATGACAATATCTTTTCGCGTTGGGCGGCGGCGAGCGATGTCGCGCTGGCCAATCTCCGGAGAATCCTCGTTGACGTCGGAGGCCGAAGCCAACGCCTTAGGGCCGCCTGCCATAATGTACTGCACCTGTTGTGGCGCGGTGGAGTAGGTGGGCGGGCATTCGGAGGCGTCGAGCGACGCAATACGTCCGCTGGAGCCGGCGCCTACGTAGATCAGACGCCCACCATCGCGTAGGGATCGGGCGACGGTGTCGATGACGATGGCAATCTCGGGCAGCGCTTTCTTAACGGCTGCGGCGATCTTGGCGTCTTCGTGGTTAATGATCCGTGCGATCTCGAGGGCGGACTTGGTGTCGAGGCCTTCGGATGCGGTGTTGATAGTCTCCGTCGTGAGATCGTTGAAATTTTCTGTGCCTCGGTTGACGGATCTAGGTGTCGGGGCCTGCTCTAGCATGGTAAGGGTAGCCATAAGTTTCCTGCTTTGCTATATCGATTCTATTCCTATGGGCTTGGAAAAGCTTTAAGAAACCTCCAAAGGAAATGGTACCCGTGGTGAGTCTCGAGGGGGATGGAAGGCGGTACTTATAGGCGGAGATGCCTTATGGCTGGAGTTATGCGGCAGCCTGTGATATATGAGATGGCAGCCCAGTTCAATTGGTTAGCTGTGCCGGATGAGGCGATTCTGCAGCTTTTTGAGGAGCGCAGGAGTCAATCAGGGTTGCTTCTTTCGGCGGGGCGAGTCTAATGAAAGGGGTGAGGAGACAGGGTGGAGAACGACCGGCAGGTAAGGCACGATGCGGAGAGCAGACCGCCACAGAAGCAGGGCGGGGTAATGCAGTCGTGGCTGCGGGACCTGGTGGTGTCGGTGGTTGTGTCTACTTTCATCATTATCTTTCTGTATCAGCCAGTGAGGGTGGAAGGGACCAGCATGCTGCCGATGCTGGAGGATCAGGATCGGCTGTTTATCAATAAATTGGCGTATCGCGTGGGGGAGATTCAGCGGGGCGATGTCGTGGTTTTCCTGTATCCGCACGATCACCAAAAGAGCTATATAAAACGTGTGATTGCACTTCCGGGCGATACTCTGCGAATTGATCATGGGTTGGTTTATGTGAACGGGAAAGAGGTTCATGAGACTTATGTGCCACGGCAGTTTGAGGATGACCGGTCGCAGCCGGAGATGACGGTGCCTTCGCATGAGTATTTTGTTATGGGGGATCATCGTTCGATTTCGAGCGACAGCCGTGAGTTTGGGCCGGTGGACCGGGATTTGATCTATGGCAAGGCGGCGTTTGTGTATTGGCCGATGGATCAGGCTGGAGTGGTGCACTAAGTTTTTACGTTTTTTTGGGTGTGGTGGAAGGGCGTTTTTTCAGGGGGTTTTTGAAAAAACGGGTGGTTTCGTGATGGTTTTTTGTGGTGAAGTTGTGGTGGATTGCTGGTAAGTTGTGGTGTTTTTGACGGCCCTATTCGCGTGCTAAATAAATGCCACTTTTTTTAATTATTTCTGTGGAAATTCTGTATTGATACGGGCGGCTCTCTGGGTGAGAGGAACCAACCGTCCCGACTGAGCGTACCAACCCTATCTCTTCTGCTTGAAGGAGTTCAGGTTGCGCCACGTAAGCCGTCTTGCGGTCCTCTCTTTTGCAACCCTTCTTTCCGCCCGGCTTCCGGCACAAGGGCTTCCTACGATCCAGGTGGAAACTCATCTTATCGACACGGCGTTGAGCGTCCACGATGCTGAGGGACGCATCGTCACCGGCTTGACGCAGAGCGATTTCACGGTCGTTGAAGATGGGGTGCCGCAGAAGATTCGCTTCTTCAGCCACGACAACCAGCTTCCGCTCAGCATCGGTCTGATCATCGATGAGAGCGGTAGCCAGGATAAGTTCGTCAAGGAGCACGAGAAGGACATCGAAGCTTTCCTGCGGCAGGTGCTGGAGCCGAGCGATCAGGCGTTCGCGGTGTGCTTTGGGAATCACTTGAGGCTCGTCAGCGATTTGACCTCTTCGACTTCGACGATCATGGACGGTATCCGTGGTTTCGACAAAGGGAGTAGTAATTTTCCTGAACTTGGTCCGAAGGAGGAGCGCGAGCTAGGAACTGCTCTCTATGACGCGATCTACTTTGGGATCACGGAGAAACTGGCGAGCATTCATCAGCGCCGCAAGGCCCTGGTGGTCTTCAGCGATGGGGAAGAGAACTCGAGCGAGCACGATCTACTGGACGCGATCGAGATGGCACAAAACTCCGATGTTCTGGTCTATGCGATTCGTTATACGGATATTAAGCACGGCAAGATGGATGCGCGAGACAGGTATGGGGTTAGGGTTCTGGACCATCTGGCGGGGCAGACGGGTGGGAAGGCCTTCGACTATCACGCGACCAATCTGAAACAGGCGTTTGCGGAGATTGCGGGTGATTTGCGTTCGCTTTATCAGATTGCTTATCAGTCTACGAATCCTACTCGGGATGGGACTTATCGGAAGGTTGTGATTCAGACGAGTAAACCTGGGCTGACGGTCCGGGCTCGGGCTGGGTATTACGCGCGGTAAGTGGGGCGAGAGAACAGAGGCAAAGACAAAGACAAAGACAAAGGCAAAGGCAAAGACAAAGACAAAGGCAAAGACAAAGGCAAAGACAAAGGCAAAGACAAAGGCAACAGCAGATCCCCTCCGGGGATGACAAACAAGAAAAGCAAGGGCAAGGGCGATAGCAACTGCAACCGCAAATGCAAGAGCAAGAGCAAGAGCAAGAGCAACTGCAACGGCAACCCACCCTTCGCGATGAGACTGCGAAGGATGGGCCACCCGGTCACCTAGCGACCTAACCTGAGAGTATTTTTATTTTGCGAGGTGGAATGGTTGCCTCGAAAGAGAATTTATCTTGGTGCAACAGACGCCGCGACATCGGAATCAGACTTAGAAGAACGAGAAGTTGGTCGATCTGAAAAGAGGAGAACCGACAATGAAAAGTCTTCTGATTCGCGGAATTTTAGGTCTGTGTGTGGTTTTTACAATGGCCGCTGCAGCACCTGCGTCAGCCGATGCGCAGGTCGTAGTTAAGGTTGGGCCCACGCATCACTACCATCACCGCTATCGGCACGTTTATTACAGCCATGGTCATCGGTACTATCGCTACTACTATCGGTAGTCGACGTCAGCCAGGAACGTTCAGAGCCCGCGTTTGAATGCGCGGGCTCTGACGTTTAAAGGAAGCAGCGCTGTCTGGTTACGATGTGGCGTTGTGGACGATTTCGGCGAAGGATTTGGGGTCGAGGCTTGCTCCTCCGACGAGAGCTCCGTCGATGTCGTGAAGGGCGCAGAGGGACTTCGCGTTGTCGGGTTTGACGGAGCCACCGTAGAGGATGCGGATGGAGGAGGCGAGCTCTGGGGTGAGGGACTTTGCGATTTGGGCCCGGATGATTTTGTGGGCTTCGTCGGCGATCTCGGGCGTGGCGGTGCGGCCGGTACCGATGGCCCAGACGGGTTCGTAGGCGAAGACGATTGGTGTCGCGTATGCCGGGTCGATCCCTTCGAGGGCGATCGAGGTCTGAAGCTCAAGGACGTTTCGGGTGAGTCCGGCTTCGCGCTCTTCGAGTTTTTCTCCGACGCAGACGATGGGGATGAGCGAGTGATGGAGAGCGGATTTGAGCTTTAGGTTGACCGTGGTGTCGGTCTCGGCGAAGTACTGGCGGCGTTCGGAGTGGCCGATGAGGACGTGGGTGGCTCCGATGGCGTTGATCATGACGGGCGAGGTTTCGCCGGTGTAGGCGCCTTCGTTTTTCCAGTGCATGTTCTGGGCTCCGATGAAGACGGATTTGCCGCGGGCCGCGTCGACGAGTGCGGGAAGGCAGGTCATGGCGGGGCAGAGGACGATCTCTGCGGCGGTGTCTTTTTTGATGAGGGGGAAGAAGCTGGTGAGGAAGGCGTTGGATTCGATAGGGGTTTTGTACATCTTCCAATTGGCGGCGATCAGGAGTTTGCGCATTTGGTTTTTAGTATTCCATCTTTGGCGGTATGGTGGGAAGGAAGGTGATGCTCAAGCCTTGTTGAATTCATCTGCGCTGACCACGGCAAAGCGATGCGGGTAAGATCCACGAAAGCTTGATGCGCTCTTGAAGCATAGGTATGCGAGTGCGAAACCCGTAACCAGGCATGAGATTGCAGCTGAGACAGATGAAACGACGGTCAACAGGTTGACCCTGAGAGACAGGACAAGAAAGAGGCAGGAGAGGATGCCTACGCCAAAACTGACTGCGGCTAGATAGAGACGAAAAAGCGCGAGAGTGAGACGACGAACAATCAACCCGTGAAGGAGTGTTATTGTTGTTGCTCCTACGATGGTGATGAGGAGGGCCGTCACTGCAAGGAGCCAACCAAACCATGATTGATTAAGATGGATTCCGAAGATTCTGGAATCATCGAACTTTAGGAACTGTTTCAGTGCGTCGATGCCCAGAGTCAACAATAGTGTGACTGCGATGATGGAGAGAATGCATGGAATGCAGGCCACGCACCACAGGGAACTGCTCAAGGCAAAGCGGCGAAGGGGTGAGACTGCCGCGCAAATGAGGAAGCAGGCGCAACCCAACGCGAGGAATGGGAAGACTAGGAAGAGGATCATGGTTTCATCTTCCTGATGGTGTATTTGGCAAAGGGAGCGGGTTGCATGTTTGCCAATATAGCGGACGGTGGTGGTGGTCCGGGCAAAATGCGGGGATTCTTCGCTGCGCTCAGAATGACGACCATTACTGGTGCCGGTTACTCCTGAAGGAAGTTGTTGTCTTGAGGGTTGGCTTATGTAATCTTGCCTTTAATCGAGGTTTGAGTCGAAGATGCCGAAGAGTCGGATGCAGAAGGCGGTGATGTGGTTCTTCTATACTCTTGCGACATTGCAGGGTATAGGCTTCTATATATTTTCCACCCAGTCTTATATTGTCCTTCAGGACTACATGTACGGCCGGGAGCGGCTACCGTTTCAGGAGAGAGTGATGGCGGCGGTCCTGCTCCGGTCAATATTGCACTTCGACTTTATGGTGTCCCTGTTTAATCGCCTGCATGGAGTGTTCTCTCCTCCTGTGCAAGGTGCATTCCTGTTGCTGAGCTACATCTGGTTTGCCATTGCGGGATATTTTTGTGTGAAGCTCTACCGGGCGGTGTCTTATCGCCGGACATTCGATTTTCTCGTTTACCCGCTATTTCTGTGCATCACATTGGCCAGTTATGCGGTGCAGATTACGCAGGATTACGCCTACCCCTACGACATACCCAGCCTGGCTTTCTTCACCGCAGGCCTCTATTTTATTTACACCCGTCAGTATCTGCCTTTGGCCTGCGTGATGTTCCTTGGGACGTTCAACCGGGAGACAACGCTATTCCTTATTCCGATCTATTTGATCGATCAGACGGCGGTTGCCAACGCATCAGGCAGCACCATGCCGCGGTTCGACTTATCCCGCGTCCCGTGGCTCCGGTCTGCGCTACTACTTCTCATCTGGGCGGCGGTCAAGTTGCCGATCGACCACCACTTCGCACACAACGGATCGGACAATCAACTCCGTATCCGCGAGAACCTCGTCAACATCGGGCCTAAGCACTGGCCGGGGGTACTCAACATCTGTGGATACACGATCCCGATCGTCCTGCTGTTGCACAGGCGGATCAGCCCCAGGCGGTTCGCGAACTATTTACTCATCGTGCCGTTGTGGATCGTCGTGATGTTTTTCACGGGAGTGATGTTGGAGACTCGCATCTATGGGGAGCTTTCTTCCCTTGCGACGATTGCGATGTTGCTTATTCTGGAAGATTACGCGGAACGGCTTCCGCGGCAGGTTGATCTGAAGGAATCAGTTCAACCTGGATGACGCCCGTATTACCGGGAAGTGACAGCATCTGTTGCCCAGGCCTCTCGGCCCGCCTTAGCGGAATCTCTGATTCTCGGTGAGGGCGGCGACGCCGGGGAGGGTTTTGCCTTCCAGAAATTCGAGGCTGGCTCCTCCGCCGGTGGAGATGTGGGTGATGCGGTCGGCTACTCCGGCCTGCTGGACTGCTGCGACTGAGTCACCACCGCCGACTATGGTGGTGGCGTCGTGGTTGCGTGCGACGGCGCGGGCAATGGCGTTTGTGCCCTCGGCGAAGGCGGGCATCTCGAAGACGCCCATGGGGCCGTTCCAGACGATGGTGCGGGCCTCGGCGATCTCGTCTTCGAAGAGACCGATGGATTTGGGGCCGATGTCGAGGGCCATCCACTCGGCGGGAAAGGGGCCGTCCTTGTCGAAGAGCTGTGTCTTGGCGTTTGGCGCGAACTTGTCGGCAAGGACGTGGTCGACGGGGAGGAGGAAGCGGACGCCTCTGGCCTCGGCTTTTTTAAGCGCGGCTTTGGCTACGTCGATCTTGTCGGATTCGACGAGGGACTTTCCGGTGGATTGTCCCTGGGCGTTGAGGAAGGTGTAGGCCATGCCGCCGCCGATGATGATTGCGTCGGCCTTTTCGAGGAGGTTGTCAATGACATCGATCTTGTCGGAGACCTTGGCTCCGCCGATGATCGCGACGAAGGGCTTGTCGGGTTCGGCGAGGGCTTTGCCGAGGTAGGTGAGCTCCTTCTGCATGAGCAGGCCGGCGGCGGAGACTTTGACGAAGTGAGTGATACCTTC
>Ga0209624_10000697_pt1 | contig 29259 bp, 26 predicted proteins | sample JacPinW_OM2H0_O1_FD_188565 | JGI IMG/M metagenome (GOLD analysis project Ga0209624, IMG submission 188565) | Forest soil microbial communities from Algoma, Ontario, Canada - Jack Pine, Ontario site 1_JW_OM2H0_O1 (SPAdes) (version 2) | ecosystem: Environmental > Terrestrial > Soil > Boreal...
CACGTCGACGTTTCTGGGCAACCCGCTGGCCTGCGCGGCCGCGCTCGCCAACCTCGACGAGATCGCGCGCTTGGACGTGCCGGGGCTCGTGCGTGCGAAAGAGCCCGCGCTGGCCGAGGGGCTGGCCCGGCTGCGCACCGCCGCGCACGTGCGCGACGTTCGCGGGCTCGGGTTTTTGTGGGCCGTGGAGTTCGACTCGGCGGAGCTCGCGAACAGCATCGTCGTGCGCGGTCTGGCGAACGGCGTGATCCTGCTGCAATCGGGACCGACCGGCACGTCGATCACGATCGCGCCGCCGCCGACGATCGCCGGCGAGCAACTGCAGCGCGCGCTCGAGATCTTCGAGCGCACGGTGCGCGAGACGGAGGAGTCCACGTGAGCACGTTACGAGTCGGGATCGTCGGTTCGGGGTTCGGCGGATCGGTCCACGCGCCGGCGTACGCGCTGCACCCGCGGTTCGAGGTCGTCGCGCTCGCATCGCCCGCCAGCGCCGAGCGCGTCGCGGCCGAGCGCAAGATCCCGCACGCGTTTCGCTCCGTCGAGGACATGCTCGCCGGCGTCGAGCTCGACGTGGTATCGGTCGCGTCGCCGCCGTTCGACCACCACCGCTCGGTGCTCGCGGCGCTCGCCGCGGGCAAGCACGTGCTGTGCGAGAAGCCGTTCGCGCTGAACGTCGCGCAAGCGGAAGAGATGCTGGCCGCGAGCGAGCGCGCGGGAACCGCGGCCGCGCTCGCGTTCGAGTTCCGCTACGTTCCGGCGATCATCGCGCTCAAGGAGCTGATCGACAACGGCCACGCCGGCGCGCTGCGCGAGATCGAGGTCGCGCGCCTGAGCCGCGAGCTGCTCGAGCGCGATACGCGGCGCGGTCCTTCCTGGTGGTTCTCGCGCGAGCAAGGCGGCGGCGTCGCGAACGCGACGATGCCGCACTTCTTCGATTTGGCGAACCATCTCGCGGGCCGCGCGCCGCGCGCGACGACGGGCCTGATGCGCACGGCGAACCCGCGCCGCACCGGACCCGGCGGCGAGACGTTCGAGAGCACGGTCGCCGACGGCGCGTTCGCGTTCGTGGACTACGGCGACGGGCTCGTCGCGCGCTGCAGCTCCGATGCGACGACGGTCGTGGAGTCGACGACGGTCGCCGTCCACGGCGAGACGCGCAGCGCCGTCGCGAACGGCACGTTCTTCGGCGACCTGAGCGTGTTCACGATCGCCGAGGACGAGCAGGACGAGCTCGAGATCGCACCGTCGCCGTACGCGAAGCACGAAGTCGTGCACGGCAACCTGCCGTTCTTCCTGCCGCTGCTCGAAGCGTTCGCGGAACGGATCGATCTGGGCCGGCCGGGCGTCCCGGCGTTCGCCGACGGCCTCGCTGCGCAGCGGCAGCTCGAGGCCATCGGCTACGGCCGGTGAGCCTTACGGCAGGGTGAAGCCGGCGGTGACGGCCGTCATCGTGACGGTGCCGAGCACGCATTTCTGCGTCGCGCTGCACGACGTCGCGGGAGCGCCGAACTGGTCGCCGGCGTTGATGACGCCGTCGCCGTTCGCGTCGTACCACACGCCGACGCGGTACGTGCCGGCGCTCGCCGGAACGTCACCGATGCGGAAGTTGCCGGACGCATCCAGCGGAACGCCGTTCGGATAGTTCACGTCGAGGATCACCGGCTTGTTCGAGCCGGAGTTGCTGTACGCGAACGCGACGACTTGCGTGGGGCTGGTCTTTTGCGCGGTGGGTCCGGTGTACGTCGCGCCGGTATCGCCTTTGAGCGATGCCATCGCGCGGTAGACGTTGAGCCGGCCGTGACCCTGATGGGCGTCGTTGATGTTGTCGGCCGTCCCGTCGATGAGCTGCGCGACGCGGGCCGGGCTGAGCGTGCCGTGCCCGCCCGCGGCGGAAATCAGCAGCGCCGCGGCAGCCGCGACCTGCGGCGTGGCTTGCGACGTGCCCGCGAAGAACGCGGTACACGACGTCGCCGGGCTGGGCGTGCGGCACTTGTCGCCGTTGCCGGGACCCGTTCCGAACGCCGCCGTCGAGGTCGAGTAGTTCCAGATCCAGTGCAGCGGGCTCACGTCGTTGCTGCCCGGATCGCCGCCGGGCGCGACCACGCTCAAGCCGGGACCGTACTGCGAGTACGACGCGACGTATTCCGTGGAACCGGCGAACGTGCCGGAATTATTGTCGCGCAGCGCGCTCGCGCCCGCGGAAAGGACGCCGTCGTAGCCGGCCGGGTAGTCGAGGACGGTGTGCGGCGTTCCCGACTCGCCGCCGTCGGCGTCGTTGCCGGCAGCCGCGACGACGGTGACGCCGGCGGCGATCGCCGCTTCGACCGCGTCGTGCTCGGACTGGTCGAAGCCGTTGTCGGTGCCGTAGTCCTGCGCGGCGCCGATGCTCATGCTGATCACGTCGGCGCCGGCCGCGACGGCCGCCTGGATCGCCGAGACCTCATCGCTCACGCAAGCGCTCTGCGAGTCGGACGTCGCGGTGGCGTCCGGGAAGATGTCGTACGCGAGCATCTTCACGTTGTCGCCGCCGCCGGCGAAGCCGACGCCGTTGTTCGTCGCCGCGGCCGCGATGCCGGCGGTGTTGGTACCGTGGCCGTTCGTGTCCTGCGGCGTCGTGTTGCTCACGACCGCGCCCGTGCAGTTGGTGCCGCTGTGATAGAACGTGTGGCCGCCGATGTAGTTCGCGGTGAGGTCCGTGTTGTTGAGGTCGATGCCGGTGTCGATCATCGCGATCTTCGCCAGCGAGCCGTTCGAGTACGACCACGCGTTGGGGAAGCCGTCGGCGAACAGGTACCACTGGTCGACGTTGTTCGCGTGGGTGTCGTTGACCGCGAGCGGCGGTTTGCCGAGCGGGAACCGCTTGTGCACCGGGAAGACGTCGGCGACGTCGCTCTGTGCCCGCAGCTTGCTCGCGAACGTGGCGGCATCGGTGCCGGCGGGAACCGAGACGAAGCGCTCGTACGCGCCGCCGACCGTCGTGATCTCCGGACCGGCCGTCACGCCCTCGGCCGACGCGATTTGCAGCGCGCGCGCGCGCATCTGCGCCGGCGCGCCGCGGAACCGCACGAAAACTTGACCCGTGGCGACGCCCGAACCGCTGAAGCGCCGGATGCCGCGTTGCGTCGCATCGACGCCGCGCGCGACCGTGCTCGTGCGCCGGACCGACTGCAGCGAGGCGGCGCTGATGGAGCCGCTCGAGTCGCCGGCCTGGTTGTAGAACAGCGTGTGGTTGCCGTTGAGCTGCTGCGATATCGGCACGACGTACGGGCTGGCCTGCTGCGGCACGAACACGTAGTTCCACTGGTGCGGCGCCGTTTGCGGCGTGTCCGTCGTCTGCGTGATGCCCGTGAAGTAGACGCAGGTCGTCGTCGTCACGGTCGGGTCGACGCGCTGGACCGTGAGCCCGCTGGGGTTCGACTGCAGCGTATAGGTGCTGCCGGTCGACTGCGGCGCGAGCACCCGGCATTGCGGGTTGGTGGTCGGCGACGCCGTCGGCGTCGGCGTCGGCGTCGCGCCGGTCGGCGGCGGCCCGCCCGTCCCGCCGCCGCCCCCGCCACTGCAAGCGGCGAAAACGGACGCCGTCAGGAGCGCCAAGAGCAGTGGAATGGGGCGGTGATTCATGCGCATCGCTTTCTAGGGAACGCCGGTCTCGGCTTGAACGTCACGTTCGATGCGGCGCCAGATCAAACCAAGCGCCGCGACGGTCGCGCGTTCTCGTATGTCGGCACGGTTGCCCGGAAACGTGAGCCGGCGCGTTTCGATCTCACCGTCTCCAAATGCCAACGCGAACCACACCAATCCGACCGGTTTTTCCTGAGTTCCACCTGAGGGACCGGCGATCCCGGTCGTCGCGATCACAACATCCGCTTCCAAGCGCTCGCGCGCGCCGCGCGCCATGGCCACCGCGGATTCCTCGCTGACGGCTCCCGCCGTCTCGAGTGTGCGATCCGGTACGTTGAGCAGCGCGGTCTTGACGTCGTTCGCGTAGGCGACCACCGATCCGCGGAACGCCGCGGAGGCTCCGGGCGCGTCCACGATCGCGGCCGCTATGGCGCCGCCTGTGCAGGACTCCGCCGTGGCGAGCGTCAGCCCGCGCTCGGCGAGCCGCTCGACGATCGCGCCCGGCAGCGTGGTGTCGTCATCGCCGTAATAACCGCTGCCGATCCGGCGGCGCAGCTCGGCGGCGACCGGCTCGATCATCGCTTCCGCGAGCTCCCGGCTCGCGGCTTTCGCCATGATCTTGACGTCGACGCGGCCGCCGTGCGCGAGCATCGCGATCTTGGGGTTCTCGAGCGTGCGGAACAAGTCTTCGACGCGGCCGTCGAGCACCGACTCGCCGATGCCGACGGTGTGCAGCGTCTTGGTGTAGATGGCGTCGCGCAGCCCGAACCGCTGCACCAGCCACGGGATCAGCAGCTCTTCGAGCATCGGCTTCATCTCGCGCGGCACGCCGGGCATGCACGCGACGAACTTGCCGTCGTCGCGCTGCGCGATGAAACCGGGCGCCGTGCCGTGCGGATTGTCCAGCACGACGCAGCCTTCGGGCAGATACGCTTGGCGGCGGTTGTTGTCGGTCATCGGGCGCCCGAAGAACTTGAAGCGCTCCTCGATCGCGCGCAGCGACGGTTCGTGCAGCACCAGCTTCTTGCGCACCGCGCGCGCGACGGCGTCTTTCGTGAGATCGTCGACGGTCGGGCCCAGACCGCCGGTCGTGATCGCCCCATCGGCGCGGGCCAGCACGTCCTCGAGCATCGCCGCGAGCCGCTCGGCGTTGTCGCCGACGGAGTGCTTGGCGTAGACGTCGACGCCGTGATCCGCGAGCGCGTGCGCGATGTGCACGCTGTTGGTGTCGATGAGCTGGCCGAGAAGGATCTCGGTTCCGATGGTCACGATCTCGGCGGACGCCATGAGGGCCGCTTCGACGTGCCGCGCGCCTTACCGCCCCGCGCAGCCTCTCAGAACGCGCCGGCCAGGTCGGGCGCGTACGGGTAGACGTGCGTCATCCAGCCGTACACGTTGTCCAGGAATACGCCGCCGGCAGCATCGCACGCCGCGCGCGTCGTGATGCTGCCTTCGAACCCGAACGGCGCGCGCTCCGCGTGCGTGCGCAGCGGTGGTGCGTCCTTGTGCGGCACGCAAATGTTGCGGTGGCTGTGCCAGTGGCCCAGCGCGAGGGGAATGCGCTTGTCGAGCTCGTCCATCGACGCGGTGATCGGCGCGGTGAACATCACGCCCGCGAGATCGAACCCGGTCGCGGTACGGCGGTACAGGATCGCGGCCGGCGCCTGGGGGTCGAGGTGCTCTTGGTTGCGAGCGAAGTTCGCGTACTTGAAGAAGTGCTTGAGCTGTCCGGGCGGGACGTCCTCGCCCTCGCGCAGATAGCCGTCGCGCTCGGCGGCGGCGGGATCGCGATAGCGCACGAGCTCCTTGCGAAGGATGGAAAGCAGCCGCTGCGTGTGCGCGAGCTCGTCCGGCGGAACGGAGTCGCGCTGCTCGCTCATGCGCGTGTGGCCGAACGGGTCCATCCCCATCCCGCTCCCGCGCGGATGCTCCGCCTGCGGCTGCTGCGCGCACGCCGCGAGCACCATGAAGCCGAGCACGACGCCGATCCATCGCCGCATGCTCGTATCATGGCCGTTGCGGCTGGAGCAGTGCTGGGACGGGACGCTCCTCGACGGCCTGCCACGGCAGCAGAACGTGGACCGTCAGTAGTCCACCGGGCGCAGGTAGAACTCGTTGATCGCGGTGCTCGACACGAGCGCGGTCGTCGGCAGGTGGCGCTTCCAGTGCGTCGAGTCGACGCGGCGGCGCACGAGCCGCACCTCGGCGCTGGCGTACCCGCGCGCGACGATCGCGTCGTCCTTGTAGCCGTGCAGGATCAAGTTGAGGATCTTGTCGGCCGTCGCATAGGTGACGCCCAGATCGGACTCATCGGTCTGGTTCGCTTCGAGATCGGCGCTGGGCGGCTTGTCGACGACCTCGTTCGGCACGCCCAGATGGCGCGCGAGCGCCCACACCTGCGTCTTGAACAAGTCGCCGATCGGGTTGACCGGCGGCGTGTCGTCGGCGTGCCAGGTGAAATAGCCCATGAGGCGTTCGGTCTTGTTTCCGGTGCCGACCGGCAGCGCACCGCGCCGCGCGGATTGGTCGAACAGCACGAGCATGCGCATCCGCGCCATCACGTTGCCCTTGCGGCGCGGGTCCGCGTCCGGCGCATGCGCCAAATAGCCGTCGACCGCGCCGGTGATCTCGATCGTCTCGGCATGGATGCCCAGCGCGTCGACGATGCGCTGCGCGTCGCTGAGCGACGACGGGCTCGACGTGCGGTACGGCATGCGGATCGCGTACACGTTCTCGGGCCCCAGCGCTCTCGCACACAGATAGGCCACCAGCGCGCTGTCGATGCCGCCAGAAAGGCCGAGAATCGCCTTGCCGATGCCGCGCCGCACGAGCATCTCGTCGCGCAGGAACGCTTCGAGCCAGCGCGCGGCCAGCTCGGGGTCGATCGCGAGCGACGGTTCGGCGAGCGGCGCCTCGACGACCGGCAGCGTCATGCGCGCTCTTCGAGCCGGCGCGTCACGGGGATCTCGTCGTCGAGCCACAGATCGGGCAGCACCGCCGAGAGATCGCCGAGCAGCGGGATCGTGGCGCGCGCCAAGTCGACCTCCGCGGGATCGAGCTGCACCTTGACGATGCACGCGTCCAGCGGACCGGCTGACGCGATGAGGTCGCCGCGCGGCGAGTACGCGCACGTGCCGCCCGACATTCCTTTGCCGCCCTCGAATCCGGTGAGGCCCGCGTACAGCACGTAGACGCCGTGCTCGGCCGCCGCGGACGACAGCAGCGACTTCCAGCGCGCGTTGCTCTCCAGCTCCCCGTCGCCGGACAGACCGCGCCCGGGCGACGCGCTCGGCACGACGATCAAGCGCGCGCCCTTGAGCGCCGCGACGGTCGGCATGATCGCATGCCACGCGTCCTCGCAGATGAGGATCGCGGCGGTGCCGAACGCGGTCTCGAACACGGACAGCTGGCGGCCGCGCGTAAGGAACCGCTCCTCGTCGAACACGCCGTACGTCGGCAAGAACATCTTGCGGTGCACGTGCACGACGTGCACGCCGCTTTCGAGGCCGCAGCGCACGTAGATCGCGCTGTTGTGGAACGTCCCGTCGACGTTCTCGTAGAAGCCCACGACGACGTCGCACGGGCGCGCCGCACCCGACGCGCGCCACTGCGCGTCCACGCGCTGCGCCATCGTCGGCGCGTCGACGGCGAGCTCGTACACGGCGCCTTCGAGGAAATAGCCGGTCAGCGCGGCCTCGGGAAACACGATGAGGTCGGGCGCCCCGGGTGCCAGCTGCTCGAACACCTCGCGCATAAGCGCGAGGTTCCCCGGCACGTCGCCCTTGCGCGGCTTGAACTGAACCAGCGCAGCGTTCACGGCTACTTGGCCGCGGCGAGCGCCGGGACGTCGCGCAGGCGCTCCGCGAGCTCCTCGGCCGGGTAGGTCAGGATCTCGACGAGCGTCGGGTGCAGGTGCGGAATGCGGGCGTAGTCCTGCACCGTCGCACCGTAGGCCATTGCGACGATCAGCGGCTCGATGAGATCGGACGCGTCGGGACCCAGGATCGCGGCGCCGAGGATGCGACCGTCCTTGGGCGAGGCCAGCATCTTCACGAAGCCTTGCGTGCGCCCGAGCGCGACGGCTTTGCCGTGGTCGTTGAACGGATACGTCGCGCGCAGGTAGGGAATGCCGGCCTTCTCCAGCTCGCGCTCGGTCTCGCCGACGACCGCGACCTGCGGGTCGGTGAACACCGTGTGCGTCTTGCTCAGGCTGTAGTCGACGCGCTCGCGCGCGCCGGTCGCGGCGTTGCGGCCCGCGATCTCGCCCTGCTGGATCGCGACGTGCACGAGCAGATACTGTCCCGTGACGTCGCCGACGGCGTAGATGTCGGGATTCGACGTGCGCAATGTGTCGTCGACGGGGATCCCGGTGATGTCGTGGTGCTCGACGCCGGCGTTGTCCAGGCCCATGTCGCACACGTTCGGCACGCGCCCGAGCGCGTAGAAGATCTCGTGCGCGGCGGCTTCGCGCTCTTCGCCGCCTTGCGTGAAGTGGACGACCTTGAGGCCGTCGTCGCGCACGGTGACGCGGTGGACCTGCGCGCCCGTCTCGACGCGCAGCCCTTCCTCGCGGAAGTACTGCGTGAGCCCGAGCCCGACGTCGTGGTCCTCGCCCGAGAGCAAGTGCGGGGCGCGCAGCACCAGCGTGGTCGGCACGCCCGCGCGGTGAAAGAACTGGCCCAGCTCGCTGCCCACGTAACCGCCGCCCAGCACGATCAGCGACTGCGGCGGCGCCTCGAGGTCGAGCGCCTCGTCGCTGTCGATGAAGCCCGCCTCGGCGAGCCCGGGCACCGCCGCGGGCGCGACGCTGCTCCCGGTCGCGATGACGAAGCGGGGCGCGTAGAGCACCTCGTCGCCGACGCGCAGCGTGGTGGGCGACTCGAAGTACGCCGGGCCGCTGAACAGCGGAAACGTCTCGATCCCGGCGATGCGGTAGTCGGCCCAGCCGCGAACGAGCGTCCGCTTGCGTTCGGCCAGCGCACGGAAGTCGAGCTCGGGCTCGCCGGCGCGAATCGCGAGCTCGCCCGATTTGCGAATCTCGTGGAGCATGTCCCCCGTCGCCAGCAGCGTCTTGGACGGCATGCAGCCGCGCAGGATGCACAGGCCGCCCAGCGGGCCGTGGTCGACCAACGCGACGTTGGCGCCCAGATCGCGGGCGGTGCGGGCCGCGGCATAGCCGCCGCTCCCGGCGCCGACGACGATCAGGTCGAATCGATTCGGAATGGTGCTGCTCCTTGGGGCGTCGAGCCCCGAGAGTGTGGACACGTGGGACGCATGCGACGGTTCCGGCGGCACGACCGGGCACATTTGCCGCCGGCCGGAAGCGATCCATGCAGGCGACCGATGCCGTTTGCGGGGAACGACCGGGACCGTGGATCTCGCTTTCGTCGGGAACGCCCGAGCGAAGCCCGCGGCGTTCGTCGCCGCCGTCGGCCTGCCGGCCGTCGTCGCGGTGGGCATCGCCGGCCTCACCGCCGGCTTCTTCTCGTGGTACATGCTGGCGCTGCGCGGCCCGCACGGCGCCGCCTTTCTCGACGTCACCTTGCCCGCGGCGGTGCTCGCGGGCGTCGCCGGCGTCTACGCCGGCTGGATCGGCTACGCGCGCTACTTCGCGCGCCGCGCCCGAGTCGACGAGATCACGGCGCTGCAGTACGACGCGATCTCGTGGTCGGGGCTGGTCTTGCTGTGGGGGATGCTGCTCGCGCCCAGCGGCGGCCACGGCGGCGGCCGCGCCGCCGGGGTCGCGGTGGGGGCGTTCGTGCTCGCCAAGCTCGTCGTCGCGGCGCGCTTCAACCAGACGGTCCGCGACGTCGCGCTGACGTTCCTGATGACGCGGCTGCCGCTGCTCGCGATCGCCGAGCTCGCGGCGATGGTGATCGGGCCGCGGCCGGGCGCGCACTACACCGCCTCGACCAACCCGCTGCTCGCGGTGTGGGGGCGCTGGGACGCCGAGCACTATCTGGGCGTCGCGAAGTACGGCTACTCGGGCACCGAGCCCGCGTTCTTCCCGCTCTACCCGCTGCTGATTCGCATGGCGGGCGCGTTCACGGGCTCGCAGCTCATCGCGGGTCTGATCATCTCGAACGTCGCCAGCTTCTTCGGGATGCTCTACCTCTACAAGCTCGTCGAGCACGAGTACAACCGCCACGTCGCCCAGCGCGCGACGTTCTACGTGTCGATCTTTCCGACGGCGATCTTCTTCTCGGCCGTATACAGCGAGTCGCTGTTCTTCTTCCTCACCGTCGCCTCGTTCTATTACGTGCGCGAGCGGCGCTGGCTCATGGCCGGAACGTTCGGCTTTCTCGCCGCGCTGACGCGCTCGGAGGGCGTGCTGCTCGCCGCGCCGCTGTTCATCGAGTGGGCCGTCGCCGCGAAGGAAGGCGGGCGCGAGTTCTTCCGCTACTGGGTGGACGACGTGGTGAAGCCGCTGATCGGGATGGCGCTCGTCCCGCTCGGCCTGGCGTGCTACATGACGTACTTGTGGGTGATCAGCGGCGACCCGCTGCGCTTCTCGCACGTGCAGTCGCACTGGGGCCGGCACTTCGCGCCGCCCTGGGTGTCGTTCGCGAGCACCGTGCAGAAGATCGTCCACGCGCACGCCACGCAGACCGTCGCCAACGAGAGCCTCGAGCTCGCGTTCACGCTGCTGATGCTGGTCGTGCTCGCGGCCGGGTTGCGCCGGCTGCGGCTCTCCTATGTGGTCTACATGTCGCTGTCGATCCTCATCCCGCTGTGCACCGGCAGCCTCATGAGCATGCCGCGCTTCGCGCTCGTGCTGTTCCCCATGTTCGCGCTGTTCGGGCTGTGGGGCGCGCGCCCGACGTTCAGCAACGCGTACGTCGCTTTCTCCTTGCCGCTGTTGGGACTGTTCACCGTGCTCTTCGCCGATTGGTACTGGGTCGCGTGAGCGCTCCCACCACGAACCTCTTCCAGCGCGTGCGCAAACGGCGCGGCGTGCGCCAGTTCGTCAAGTTCGGCATCGTGGGCGCATCGGGGTTCCTCGTGAACCTCGTGATCTTCACGCTGCTGCAGCGCGTCGTGCCCAATCACACCGCCGCCGGGCCGTACTACGCGATCTACTCGATCGCGTTCCTCGCCGGCGGCGTGTCGAACTACTTCCTCAACCGGATCTGGACGTTCCGCTCCACCGGCCACGCGGGCAAAGAGGCCGCGCAGTTCCTGAGCGTGTCGGTGCTCGCGCTGCTGGTGGGTCTGGTCGTGTCGTACTTCGTCGCGCCGTACTTCGGGCACGGGCACAAGACGTGGTTCATCGCCACGGTATCCGGTATCGTGGTGAACTTCTTCGTCAACAAGTATTGGACGTTCCGGTCGGTCGAGTGACCTCCGCGCGGCTGTTCTGGATCGCGGCGCTCGCGTTCACCGCCGCCGGCGCGGTCCTGCGCTTCAAAGGGATCCACGACCCGATCTTCGACCACCCCGGCTGGCGCCAGGGCGACACCTCGGCGATCGCGCGCAACTTCGCGCAGCTCCAGTACAACGTGTTCTTTCCGCAGGTCGACTACAACGGGCCGCCGCCGAACTACGTCGAGCTCGAGCTGCAGATCGTGCCGTTCCTGGCCGCGACGCTGTACAAGCTCTTCGGCGTGCACGAGGTGTTCGGCCGGCTGATCTCGCTCGCGTTCGGCATCGCGACGATCCCGGTGATCGCGGCGTTCGGGCGCTGGCTGTTCCGGTCGGACATCGCGGGCATCGCGGCGGCGGCGGCGTTCGCCGTGCTGCCCGGTGCGTGGTACTACAGCCACACGTTCATGCCGGACACGGCGATGGTGTTCTTCACGACGTGCGCGCTGTATGCGTGCGCGCGCTGGATCGTCGACGGCGAGGCGCGGTCGTGGCGCGGCTGGCTTCCCGCCGCGCTGCTCCTGATGGCGGCGTTCCTGGCGAAGCCGGTCGCGGTGACCGCGGCGATCCCGATCGCGGCGTGCGCGGTCGCGCGGTTCGGCTGGCGCGGCGCGGTGACGCGCCCGCAGCTGTGGGCGCTGTTCGGCGCCGCGTTCGTGCCGCTCGCGCTCTACGGCCGCTACGTGTCCTCGCACGCCGAGTGGCACTGGGCCAGCGGGATCACCAAGCTGCACGTGATCCCGTCGCTGACGGGCGCGCTGACGTCGCCGCACGCGTTCGTGCAGAAAGCCGTGTCGTTCGCGCACGCGTTCAAGATGCTCGCGACGACGATGCTCGGGCCGGTCGGGTTCGCGCTCGCGCTCCTGGGATTCTGCGTGCGGTTGCGCTCGCGCAGCGACGCGCTGCTGTGGGGCTGGCTGGGCGGCGGGCTGCTGTACGCGTACGTCGTCGTGACCGTCGAGCGCGTCGACTACTATCTGTATCTGCTGCTGCCGCTCGCCGCGCTGGCCGTCGGGCGGCTGTGCGCGTTCGCGTTCGAGCGCTGGGGCGAGGCGGACGACGCGCACGCGTCGCGCGACCGCCGCCGGACGCTCGCCGGCATCGCCGCCGCCGTCTGGATCGCAGCGCTCGTCGTGGGCTACCGCGAGATCGCGCCGTACTACGTGTGGAGCCGCGTGAACTATGTGCGCGCCAAGCAGCTCGACGCGGCGCTGGCGCCGGGCGCGCTCGTCGTGATGGGGCATTACGACCCGTCGATCCTCTACACGATCGGGCGCAAGGGCTGGGAAGAGGATCCGCACCTGTGGACGCCGTTCGACGAGCAGAGCGCGATCCGCAAGGGCGCGCGCTATTTCATATCGGTCGAGCACGCGCGCCTCGAGCAGACGAACCTCGAGCTCTACTGCTGGCTCGCGCGCTTTCCGGTGCTCGATCCGGCGGCGGCGTGGCCGGTGTACGAAACGGATCCCACGAAGGTGCTCCCCGGCGCCGAAGAACGCTGGCGCGCCTTCCGCCGCCGCGAGCTGGCCGGCGCCTTCGCGAACTGGAGACGAGAATGGAAATCAGCGCCCGATCCGTGCCGCTGAACCCGCTCGACGCGGATGTGGAGACACTGCGCGCGCACGCCGGCGCCTGGGCGCGGCTCGGCATCGCCGGGAAGATCCGGCACCTGCGCGCGATGCGCGAGCGCACGATCGAGGTCGCGCAAACGTGGGTCGACCTCGCGGCGGAGGCAAAAGGCATCACGGGGACGGCGCTCGCGGGCGAGGAGTGGATGTCCGGGCCGTATGCGCTGCTGACCGCGCTCGACCGGCTCACCGCCACCCTGAGCGCCATCGCGCGCGGCGTCTCGCCGATTCAGGACCGCGCCGTTCGCACGCGCGCGGACGGCCAGGTGATCGTCGACGTGTTCCCCGCCCAGCCTTCCGACCGCGTTCTCCTGAGCGGCGTGAGCGCGGAGATCTGGATGGAGCCCGGCGTGACGCGCGAGACGCTGCGCGACGATACGGCGAGCTTCTACGCGCTGCGCGAGCCGGCCGGCTCCGTCACGCTGGTCCTGGGCGCAGGCAACATCGCGAGCATTCCGCCGCTGGACGTGCTGTACGCGCTGTACGCGCACGGCAGCGCCGTCATGCTCAAGCTCAATCCCGTCAACGGATATCTCGCGCCGGTCTTCGCGCGCATCTTCTCCTCGCTCGTCGACGAAGGCTTCGTGCGCATCGCCGAAGGCGGCGCGGACGTCGGCGCGCACCTGTGCGCGCATGCGGGCGTCGACTCGATCCACCTCACCGGCGGCGAGCGCACGCACGACGCGATCGTGTTCGGCACCGGCCCCGGCGGCGAAGCGCGCAAGCGCGCGGGGCAGCCGGTGGTGACCAAGCCGGTGACGAGCGAGCTCGGCAACGTCACGCCCGCGATCGTCGTGCCCGGCCCGTGGAGCGACGCGGACCTCGCGTACCAAGCCGCGCACGTCGCGACGCAGAAGCTGCACAACGCCGGCGCGAACTGCATCGCCGCGCAAGTGCTCGTGACGGCGGAGTCGTGGGAGCTCGCGCCGGCCTTCCTGAAGGCGGTGCGGCACGCGCTCGGCCACGCGCCGCCGCGCCCGTCGTACTATCCGGGCTCGGCCGACCGCGTGAAAGCGGTCGAGCACCGCCACCCGAACGCGCAGCGCGTCGGCATCCCGATGGACGGCGTGCACCGCACGTTCGTGGGCGGGCTCGACGCCGGGAACGCGGACGAGCCGCTGTTCCGCGACGAAGCGTTCGGGCCGGTGCTCGCGCAGACCGCGCTGCCCGGCGACGATGCCGCGACGTTCTTGCGCAACGCGGTGGCCTTTTGCAACGAACGGCTGCACGGCACGCTCGGCGCCGCGATCCTGATCCACCCGCGCACCATCAAGGAGCTGGGGCCGGCGCTCGAGGACGCGATCGCCGCATTGCGCTACGGCTGCGTGACGATCAACACGTGGCCGGGCGTGGGCTTCACGCTCGCGACGGCGAGCTGGGGCGCGTTCCCCGGCAACACGCTCGACGCGGTCGGCAGCGGCATCGGCATCGTGCACAACGCGTACCTGTTCGACAAGCCGCAGAAAGCGGTCGTGCGCGCGCCGTTCGCACCGTTCCCGCGCTCGATGGCGAACGGCGAGCGAACGCTGCTCCCGGTCCCACCCTGGTTCGTAACCCACCGCCGCGCCGACAAAGTGGGCCGCAAGCTGTTCGCCTACGCGGCAAAACCGTCACCTATTCGCCTTGCCGCGACGATCCTCGCTGCAATGCGGGCCTAGCGTCGTCGAGCAGCTCTGTCAGGAAGTGCCATTCTGCGATCTTCAGCCGCGCAAGCTCCGTTGTGCTCTGGTTGAAGTCCGGATAGTGTGCGTCGAAGAAACCGCGCAGAGATGTATATACGTTTGCGACCCGCTCGTCTTTGAACACGAACGACCTGTTCATGCCGCCGCCGGTGAGCAATCCCTCCGACGTAAGACGCTGCTCGATCGACGTGCCGGGGACGACTTGGAGAAGACTCTTCGCTAGGAAGTGGACGAGGCGATACCGTCCGAACTCCGCGATCTCGTCAACCTGGCTGCGGAGCTGTTCGTACGTGAGCCACGGGTGGAACAGGATGTAGCTGACGACGGGGGTGATGCCGATCCGCTCCGCATAATTCACCATTCGTCGAAAATGGCCGAGGTCGAGCCGCTTGTGAAAAATATGCGACAGCGTCTTAGGATCGAATGATTCGAGGCCGAGAAGTATGCTGTTGACGCCCATCGCTTTGAAGCCGTCGAGCACCGCTTCCGTGAGACCATCGCAGCTCATGTTCAACGACAACTGAATTCCGTCGATCGCATACGGCTTCCGGCATTTGAGAAACTCGTTGACGCGTGCGAGCGTCTCGCGGGGATCGTCGCCGAAGTTGTTGTCCGCAAGCGCGAACCGCGTTACGCCGAAGGATCGCACGACGAGCGCGATGTCCGAAACCAAGTCTTCGATCGGCCGCACGGTTCGGCGCTCGATATGCCTATTGTAGGAGCAGAACGAGCACGCTTTCCGGCAGCCCTTGCTGGAATATAAGGACACGATGTCGCCGGGTCGCAGAACCAGCTCGGCGGACTTGAGAAACTCCTCCGTGAGCCTCGGCGCCGATCGCGGCTCGAAGTACCGCCGGATAATGTCGAGGTCACGAATGCTGTCTACTGTCCTGTCGTCAGGTCGGGTCGCAGCGTCATGCTGGGTGACAACGGCGTCGACGACCGTACCGTCGCCAAGCAGTTCGCGTACTATGCTAGCGGAGATGCTGCCGATGAACACGCTACGCGTGCCGGCCCACACGTTCTTGGCGTCCCGGATGAACGACAGCAGCCGGTGGAGCTCGTCGCCGAGCAGCGACTCGTTTTTCCACAGGTCCACGACGATGTAATCGGGTTGCTGCCTGCCGAGCATGCGCGCTTCTTCGCGCGGGTCCGCGTATGCATCCACCAGCCCCACGTCGAAGCCGTTGTCGAAGAGGTACTGGCCCAGGTAGAGCAATTCACTGGTATGCGTCCCGGACAGCAGCACACCTTCTTTTCGGAGCGACGGGGCGAAGAGAAGCGCGCTGGGACGACTCATACGGCTTCGCAGCGTGTGCACGGCTGCGCGCAACTTAGCGTGCGGAACATTTTGAGCTTCGGCGACATGAACCACAGCGATTCTAGGTCGTCTTTCATGATGTTGCCGATCTTCGTCGCAGAATTGTGTACGCCGAAGATGCATGGAAACACGTCCGCTTCCTCATTGACAGCGAAACCCGAATAACCCGATCCGCATGCCACGTTGGATGAGGGCGACTCAATGGCAACGCCGTACGCTCGCGCGAGGTCGTCGAATCGAAGTCTCGACCACTCGTCCGCGGTGAGCGCCTCATCGCGGCAATCGACGCCCCGCCCGACCGCCTTCTGCGGGTAGAACTTGAAGCTGGACACGCCGACCTGAAGGCCGAGCCGCACCAGCGCCTCGACCTCATGACAGTTTATCCGGTTGACGACCATATTGAGCACTGGCGTCGTCACCCGGCGGAGCGCCTCGATGCCCCGCAACGATCGGACATGCGCGCCGGGCGTCCCTCGGATCCTGTCGTTTGTCTCAGACGTCGCCCCGTCCAGTGATACCTGGACGCTTGTGATTTCGTTGCGCACGATGAAGTCGATCGCGCGTTGCGGCACGTGCATCGCGTTGGTCGACAGACCCGTCGTACAGCCGCTCGCCATGACGTACTCGGCGAGCTTAAAGTACTCGTCGACGATAAAGTTCTCGCCGCCGGTAATATAGATCTCGAGTACACCGAAATCCACGATTTTGTCGACGATCGACCGCCATGTCTCCAGAGAGAGCGGCAAACGGCTCTGGCGCGAGTCGCCGTGGCAGTAGCAGTGAATGCACCGCTGGTTGCAAAACGTGAATGGCTGGATGTGCGCCCAGAAGGGTTTGTTAATCGTCTGCGTACCGGCGGCAGCGGCACGCGACCGGGCGAGGGCGCAGGCCGTCTCGAGGCCGCGCACTGGCGCAGCAGACGTTTCGGTAAGAAGCCCGTTCGACACAAGCGCGCGGCTCGCAGCCTCCACGTCGACCTCGGGCAGCTGCTCGCGGACGTCATCGAGCCGGCGTGGGAGCTGCAGGATCTCGAGAAGCATGGCCTGGTCGGACACGATTTTGTAGATTAAGCCGCGCGGCTTCCAGGCCAAGCCGCCGAACGTGTCGTAGCGAAATCGCACGTACGGCGCACGCTGGAACACGCGCCGCCTCGCTGTGGAACGGCGGGATTGCGGGCGTTCAACCATTGATGCCATGGTGCCCAAGTTGGGCCCCCCATCAGAACCTTTATTTGCGCTCGTGCGCTTCGGTAACCGTGCCGCTGTATGTGCCTTCGGACAGCGTTCTCGCCGCGTCGAGAACGGACTTGAAGCGCTGCAGCTCAAGGGGATCAACAAGGCGGTCGCCCTGTTGCCTTGGCCTACGGCCAACCGCGCTCGTGCGATTGACGCTCATTTGAGAAATCGTGTCGCGCATAGATGCGCTCCTTTCCGGGCGAGCGGCCCGGACACTGAAAAGGCGGGCCTAGCTACTTCGAGCCATATTATGCCACCCCTTTCGTCAGCTATTTAAACTTATCATACCCCCGTGTAGCGTCGGCGATCGTCAAGACCATTTCCGGGGTGCTCTTCCAGCCTAGCTTCTCGTAGAGCGCCCGGGCGGCACCGCTCGCATGCAGCACTAGTGTTCGAAGCCCGCGTCTGTGCGCTTCTGTGACGGTACGAGCGACGAGCAAGCGCGCCACACCGCGCCGCCGGTGCACCGGTTCGACATAAACGTTCATGACATAACCGCTACGGCGATCGCGCCCGCCGGCCGGATGCGGCGGCCAGTCGACTAGGACCAAGCCGACGCCGGCAATGACGTTGTCGCGGGACATCGCTAACCAACCGGCATAATCGCCGCTCACGAGCAGCGGCATGAGCCAGTCGCGGAACGCCGCCGCGTCTGCAGTCTGCGCGCTAGGTCGCGCACCGCCAACCTCGCTAACGATTGCGGCCCGATGCACACAGACGACATCGGCGTCCGACGCGGTGACGGCACGCAACGTGTAGTGCGCCGGCGAGCGCATCACCGGTCGTCGTCGATATCGCTCAAGACGCTGATGCCGAGCTCTTGCGCGAATGGCACCGCCGACGTGAGGATGTCTTCGAGCGTCATCGATGCGCCACGCAAGCTTGAGATTCCATTCACGCCACTCAAGTCGCAGCGCCGGAACTCTGCGTGCGCGAAGGTCGTCCGTAAGAACGAGGCGCGCATGAACTGGCAGTTCAGAAATTGCACCGAGTCGAACTGCGAGTCGCTAAAGTCGCTCTCCCGCAGATCGCAGTCGCGGAATACGGTTCTTCGAATCGAACTCCCGCGAAAGATCGCGAAGTTCATCCGGCAGTCCGCGTATTCCAGATCGGCCAGTCGCGTGTGGAAGAACTGCGCGCCCGTTAGTTTGCATTGCAGGAAGCCGACCCGCGTCATGGACGAGTGGGACGCTTCCATGTTCGAAGCGTCGCAGGTTTGGAACTCGGTATCGGACACGCTCGCGCGCAGCCAGCGGCTCTGCATCAGCTTCACTTTCGTTAAGCGGACGGTCTCACAGCGGATATTCGCCGCGTTGAGGTGTGTAAGATCGGCACCGCAGATCTCTAGCTCCGACAGCGCCGATGACTCCTCAAACTCCGCCTGTGTCACTTCAACACGCCGCAATTGGTCGGGGATTTCGCGCTTCGCGAGCGCCACCCGATGCCGCGATCTAGCCATCGATGGTTCGATTTGTTGGGCTATGGCCCAGCGCCTCCCCGTTCGCAGGGTTAAGGCAGGAATCCGAGCGCGCACCACTCTACGTATGAATGCGTAGTGCGAGCTTCGTTTTCCGGAGGTCTTTCTTGATGCGCCGATTCCGCCCGGTCCTCAGAGTGCTGGGACTTTTCGCCGCCGTGGCGCTCGGGGTTTCCGCTGCACGCGGTGCGGGGGCTCAGAACCTCTACGGGCTGAGCGGGCCCGTCGCGCCTGATTCGGCGGCCGCCAAAGCGTCCGCCGCGCGCGGCTTCGACCTGTCCAGCCTCGACCCGACCTGTCCGGCGTGCAAGGACTTCGCGCAGTTCGCGACCGGCGGCTGGAAGACGAACAACCCGATCCCCGCGGACCGCACGAACTGGGCGCGCTTCGTGAAGCTCTCGCGCGACAACCAGACCGTCGTGCAAGGCATCATCGAAGCGTCGGCGTCCAGCACGGCGGCGGCCGGGTCGAACGAACGCAAGGTCGGCGATTACTACGGCTCGTGCATGAACATGGACGCGCGCAACAAAGCGGGCCTCGCCCCGATCGCGCCGATTCTCGCGCGCATCGACGCGATCGCCGCGCCGGCCGATCTGCCGGCGGCGCTCGCGATGCTGCACGACGACGGCGCCGACGGCTTCTTCGTCGCCGGCCCGACCGTCGACACGCACGACTCGAACGCCACGATCGTCGGGCTGACGCAGGGCGGTCTCGCGCTCGGCGACCGCGACTTCTACCTGCTCGACGATGCGAAGTCGCAGGGCATCCGCGACGCCTACGTCCAGCACGTCGCCGCCGAGCTCGCGCTGTCGGGCTGGGACCAGGCGCGCGCGCACGACGCCGCGACCAAGATCCTTGCGCTCGAGACGTCGATCGCCAAGTTCACGCGCGACCGCGTCGCGCAGCGCGATCCCAAGCTCAACTACAACAAGATGGACCTCGCCGGCATCGCGAGCGCCGCGCCGGGCTTCGCATGGGACCGCTACTTCGCGGACCGCAAGCTGCCCGCCGCGACCGCGCCGATCAACGTGACCAACCCGCAGTTCGCGCACGACATCGCGGCGCTGATGACGGCGACGCCGCTCGCCGACGTCAAAGCGTACCTGCGCTGGCACGCGCTCAACGCGTTCGACGGAACGCTCTCGCAGCCGTTCGTCGACGAGGAGTTCGCGTTCTCGTCCAAGCTCACCGGCGCCAAGCAGCAGCAGCCGCTCGCGGAGCGCTGCACTGCCGCGGTCGACGGCGTGCTCGGCGAAGCGGTCGGTGCCGCGTTCGTCCAGCAGCGCTTCTCGCCCGCCGCGAAGGAGCGCGCGAAAACGATGATCGCGAACCTGCGGTCGGTGCTGCGCGACGACATCACCACGCTGTCGTGGATGAGCGAGCCGACGCGCCAGCAGGCTCTCGCGAAGCTCGACGCGTTCACGGTGAAGGTCGGCTATCCCGACAAGTGGACGGACTACTCCAAGCTCGAGGTGTCGCCGGGTCCGTACGCCGCCAACGTCATCAGCGCGACCGCCTGGGCGCAGACGCGCGCCATCGACCGCATCGGCAAGCCGCGCGACCGCACGCTGTGGGGCATGACGCCGCCCACCGTCAACGCCTACTACAACCCGGTCAACAACGAGATCGTGTTTCCGGCGGGCATCCTGCAGCCGCCGTTCTTCGACCCCGCCAACGACGACGCGATCAACTACGGCGGGATGGGCGCCGTCATCGGGCACGAGATGACGCACGGCTTCGACAACACGGGCCGCAAGTTCGACGCCCAGGGCAACAACCGCGACTGGTGGCAGCCCGCCGACGCGACGGCGTACGAAGCGCGCGCGAAGTGCGTCGAGGACGAGTTCTCGTCGTTCACCGTGGGCGACCAGCACATCAACGGCAAGTTCGTGCTGGGCGAGGCGATCGCGGATCTGGGCGGCATCACGATCGCGTACAAGGCGTTCCAGAAGGCGCAGGCGGGCAAGCCGCGCGTCGTCATCGACGGCTTCACGCCCGAGCAGCGCTTCTTCCTGGGGTACGCGCAGTGGTTCACGCGCCAGTTCCGCGACGAAGAGGCGCGCAAGCGCATCACGACCGACCCGCACCCCAACGACTACTACCGGATCAACGGCACCGTCGCGAACCTGCCCGAGTTCGCAACGGCGTTCTTTTGCACGATGAACGACCCGATGGTCCGCCCCGCGGCGAACCGCTGCAAGATCTGGTAGCGCCGCTCGCGCGCTACGGGGGCGGCGCCGCGGGCGGCGGTTCCGCGGCCGCCGTCGCGGTCGCATCCGCGGGCGCGGCGGCGGCATCCGGCGCGTTCGCGCCGAACGTCCCCCCGAGCGCGGCGACCACCGTGGACGAGTGGCCCCGTAGTCCTTTCAAGAGCGATCCGATGGTTCCGAACAATCCGATCAGCGCGCCGAGCAGGCCCCCGAGCGCCGTCGTGTACTCTTGCAAGCTCCCGAGCGTCGTCGGCGTGGAAACGGCGATGCTCTTGAGCGGGATGGTCACGGCGTCGTCGAGGAACGTCAGCTGAACGTCGATCGGATGATCGCCGCTGCGCGCGGTGCCGCCGTTCTTGAACGACACGAACCAGCGCCATACGCGTTCGTTCTGCACCTTGGTTCTGGCAAGGGCGAACGAGCGGTGGACGGGCAGCGCCCCGGAGGGCTGCTCCGTATCGTACCGTTTGTAGCAAGGCATCTCGCCGGTGGGATGCCGGTAACCGGTCCAGCCTTGCGTCACGTTTCCGTGCGTCTTGTCTTCGGGGTCGCACTTCGTCACGCTCTCGCCGTAGTACACGGCGGTGATGCGCGGCATCCGCTGCGGCGGCGCATCGTCGCACCTGACGACGAGGTCGATCGCGACTTGATCTTCCGTCGACGCGCTCAAGGGCGCCAGGAGCCTTGCCGCGCACTGCGCGACGCGAACGTAGCAGTTGTCGCCGTAATCGGCCGCCTGCTTCGCCACGTATGCTTTGTCGCTGGTGTCCGTCGCGGCGGAACACGCCTTGGACAACCGGTTGTACTCGGACGGCGTGCAGTTCCAGGCGTCGCATTGGGCGACGTTTTGTTTTTCGCGCAGCGTGAACTCGGTGCCCGTGCGCAAGTGGCCCAGCCGCGCGGACGCGAGGATCGAGAAGCCCAGGGCGACGATCGCGAGGCCGGCGAGCGCCGATCCCCGCCAGGGCCGCGTCGGCACGACCACCGGCGCATGCGGGGTCACCGCCGCCCCGGAAGCACCCGCGCCGACGACGGCGAGCTCGTGCCGCCGCTCGCTGCGACCGACGATCACCGCCGCACCGGCGGTGGCGATGGCGAGCAGCGCGAATCCGACGATCGGTCCGACGATCCGCTCGATGGCGGACCAGTCGTTCGACATGCTCAGCTGCCGCACGTTCCACGCGATGAACGCGACGAACGCGAGCACGGAGACGAGGACGACCGTCTCCAGGACCTGGAGCAGTCTACCGGGCGCTCCTATCTGCGAGGCGGCCTTGCCGACTATCACCGTCGTCGAGCGCCGGTTACGGGTTGATGCCGGAGACGTAGCTCCCGCCGGCCGGCGGCAGGGTGAGGAGCATCTGGCGCATCGTGGGCGCGAACGAGAGGTGGACCCATACGCGCTTCTCGTGGATCAGCTGGTCGAACTTGATCCCCGACGCCGCGATCTTCTTGCAGACGTCGTACGGCGAACCGAAGGCGGCGCACGTGAAGTCGACCGCGTACGCCTGTTGGTGCGCGCTCGTCGGAACGCCGCCCACCGCGCTGTTCACGGCCGGACTGCGGTACGCGCTGTTCACGGTGATCGGCAGGCCGCCGAGCAGCGTACGAACCTTCTCCATCTGCGCGGCCGTGTTCTTGAGGCGCTGCAGCATGTCCGGCGTGGGCTGATTGCTCAGACCGAGCTGCTTCGCGGTGTCCGAGACGGTGAACTCTTCGAGCGTGAAGTGCGGCGAGAGCTGTGTGGGCACGGCGGAACACCCCCTTGTAGACAAAGCTGTTCGCTTACTATACCAGCCCGTCAGGGGAGCGGCAACAGGCTCGCGGGCGGACCGAGGGTCTCGGCCGCGTGCTCGGGCACGCCCGACTCCGTGAGCTGGCGGAACTGCTGCAGCCGGTTCGTCAGCCGCGCGACCTCCTCGTTGAGCGCGTAGCTCTGGCGGATCGCCGTCGAGAGATCGTTCGTGTCGTACGTGTAGTCGAACCGCCTCAGCGAGTTGAGGATCTCGGTGTTGAGCGCCTTGAGGTTCGTGTAGCCGCGCCGGATCCCGGCTCCGGTGAACTTGTAGGACGGGTAGTTCGAGACGACGATATCGCGCTTGATCTGCGCCTGCTCGATCTCGCTGCGCAGGCTCTGCACGCGGTCGTCGCCGGGCGAATAGCGCGAGGCCACCATCAGCGCGTCGATCGCGTCCTCGAACCGCGAGGCGGCGAAGAACTTCTGCGCGAGCCGGATCTGCACGTTGACGAGCCCGTCGCGCGCGTGCTGGTTGGACGGGTCGATCTTGAGCGCGAGCTGGTACGCCACCGACGCGTCGGGATAGTTGCCGTGCTGCATGGAGAGGTCGCCCTGGTGGTTGCGCTCGCGCACGATCCACGAGGCGACGGTGGTGGCGCAGCCGGACGTGCCCAGCGGCAGCACGGCACAGGCGAGGACGAGAGCGATGAACCGAACGATACGTGTCATGGTCAGTGCTTGAAGTGCGTGATCCAGAACTCGGCGACGGCCGCGATGTAGTGCGCGGCCGGCGTGAGGATGAGCTGTGCGACGAGCGTCCCGATGAACGCGGTGACGATCAGCCAGAAGATCATCGTCGCGACGTCGGAGCGCGGGCGCTCCTCGCGCACCGTCTGGTCCACGATGAACGCCGTGTTGGGATCGATGAACAGCGCGAAGGCGATCGTGCCTACGCCGTTCACCAGGCCCGACAGGCCGCTCGCCGTCGTTCGCGCGTACAGGTCGATGTCGCTGGCGTAGAATGCCGCGACGACGCCCACCGAGTACACGGCGAACAGCACGGTGTTCGCGATGAGCAGGTTGCGCGGGACCGCTCCGACCGGAAAGCTCGACAGCCGCAGGCGCGGCGGGTGCACGAGGACGGAGAACAGATCGCCGATGACGCGCGGGTCGAGCAGCCGCGTGAGCGCCCGGGGAATCGAATGCAGCCGTTCGAACGCGCCGATCCCGCGCACGAACATCGTGAGGAACACCGGCAGCAGCAGCGCGCCGGCAAGCACGCCCACGGAGCCGGCCGCCACGATGAGCCGCATCTGAAGATCCACGTGCGCGAGCAGGTCGGGCGGCAACACCGCGAGGTGGTGATCTTGCGCGAAGTTCGCGGGCGTGTCGGCGAGCGCGCCGAGCGAGGGCACCATGAACAGCGACGCGAGGCGGCTGGCGGTGACGAGGAGGCTGAAAAGCGAGATCGCCGTCGCGATGCGGCCCGTGATCACGCCGGCGTAGCGCGCGGCGTACGCCCCGATCTGAATCGCCTGGGTGACCGCGGTCAGCGCGACGGCGATGATCAGGTTCGGGGTGACGACGTCGCTCACGCCGCGGCGGCTCCCGGCAATCGAACGCCGCGCACGCCGTCCGGTCCGAGGACGCACAGCCCGCGCGTCGCGCTGCCGAGCAGCTCGCGCGCGAGCGCGTCGACATCGGCGGCGGTCACGGCGTCGAACGCCGCTTCGACCTCTTCGGTGGAGATCTGGCGCCCGTGCACGATGTAGTTGCGCGCGAGCCGCGACATGCGGTTGTAGGTGCTCTCGAGCGCGAGCGTCAGGTTGCCCTTGAGATGCTCGCGCGTGCGTTCCACTTCGGCGGCGGTCACGCCGTCGTGCAGCAGCCGGTCGAGCTCGTCGGAGACCACGTCCACGCACTCTTGCACGCGCTCGGGCGTGCAGCCCGCGCTCACGCCGAAGAGCCCGGCGTCACGATAGCCTTGCTGGAAGGTCGAGATCTCGTATGCGAGCCCGCGCTCCTCGCGCACGCTCTGGAAGAGCCGGCTCGACATCCCGCCGCCCAGCAGCGTGTCGAGGACCGAGAACGCGTAGCGGCGCTCGTCGCGCAGCGCGAGCCCCGGCATGCCGAGCAGCACGTACGCTTGTTCCGTCTCGTCGATCGTCACGTCGAGCGCGGGCGTGAAGCGCGGCCGCTCGGGCGTGGGCGGCACGGCGTCGCCCGCGAACGACGCGAACGCCTCGCCGGCGAGCTGCACGACCGTGTCGTGATCGATGTTCCCCGCCGCGGTGACGAACACGGTCGACGGCGCATAGCGGCCGGCGCGCCACGCGAGCAGGTCGTCGCGCGTGATCGAGGACACCGTGCCCGCGAAGCCGATCGTCGGATCGCCCAGATTCGCGCCGTGCCACAGCGTGCGCGTGAAGCGGTCGTGCACGACCTCGCCGGGCGAGTCGTCGTACATCTTGATCTCTTCGAGCACCACCTGCTGCTCCCGGGTGAGATCGCTCGCGTCGAACCGCGCGTGCTGCAGCATGTCGGCCAGCACGTCGACGGCGAGCGGGAGATGGCGGTCGACGACGTGGGCGTAGAAGCAGGTCATCTCCTTGTCGGTCATCGCGTTGAGCTCGCCGCCGACGGCGTCCATCTCCTCGGCGATCTGCCGCGCGGTGCGCCGGGGCGTCCCCTTGAACACCATGTGCTCGAGCAGGTGCGAGATACCGCGGCGGTCGGGCGGTTCGAACGAAGAACCGACGTCGCACCACAGCCCGATCGTGGCGGAGCGGACGTGGCTCATGCTCTCGGTGAGCACGAGCAAACCATTCGGAAGCGTGGTGGTGCGGATCATCCGGGGCTCCCCTTCGACAGGGACGCCCGGAAGGCCGGGTCCCAGAAAACGCCCGCACCCTTGTCTAATCTGGCGTGGACGGTTGCCTTCGCGGCCCGCGGGACCGTGATCGAGAAGACGGTCGCGGCCGTCGGCTTCGCGTAGTCGCCGCTGACCACCGTGCCCTTGGCCGCCTCGAGCGGGACGGTGGCCCAGCAGTCGATCTCGTCGACGTCCGGCGCCGCCGCATACGCGCCGTTCACGAGTCCGGCGATCTCGGCGTTCCAGGCCGGCAGGTCGAGGACGCGGTGGAACTTCACGCCCGACACCACGAGCCCGCAGTCCACGTGCGGACCGACGCGCTCGCAGCGCACGCGCAGCAGCTGCGCGGCGAGCGGGCGCGCCAGCAGCGCGGCCGCGATCCGGCGCGCCGTCGCGACGTCCGATCCCGACGACCGGGCGACGACCCGCGGGTCGTCGAGCGGCGCCCGTACCGCGGCGCCGGCAAACGAGCTCGCGCAGCCGACGACCGCGGCGACCGCGAGCGCGCTAATAGCTCTGCGCGAAATAGGCCTGATACCGGGCCGGCTCGCCGCACGGAACGCACGTGTCCGCGCGCGCCGGCTCGCGCAGGTTGCGCGTGGTTGCGCCGGTCGCTTCCTTCACCGCGGCCTCGCACTCGGGGCGCCCGCACCACGGCACGTCGATCATGCCGGCCCGCTCGCGCAGCAGCCGCAAGAACTCGTCGCGGTCGAGCGTCGCGATCGTGTGGTCCTGCAAGAACGTCTTGGCCTGCGCGAACAGCGAGTGCTGGATCTGCTCGAGCACCGCCGGGATGAACGCGACGACCTCATCGAGCGGAACCTGCTGCTTCTGCCCTTCTTCCTTCACCGCTTTGTCGCGGCGCACGAGAGTCGCGACGCCCGCGTCGAGATCGCGGTTGCCGATCTCCAAGCGCACCGGGACGCCGCGCATGTCCCACTCGTTGAACTTGTAGCCCGGCGACTGTCCCGGCCGGTCGTCCAGTTTCACGCGCAGGCCCGCTTCTTTGCACTTGCGGTACAGCTCGCGCGCCGCTTCGTCGAGCCGCGTCGTGTCGCCGCGCGGGATCGGCACGATCACCACCTCGGTCGGGGCCATCCTCGGCGGGATGCGCAGGCCGCGGTCGTCACCGTGCGTCATGATCAGCGCGCCGAGCATGCGCCACGACATGCCCCACGACGTCGTCCAGCAGAACTGCTGCGTCTGGTCCTCGGCGGCGAACGTGATGTCGTACGCGCGCGCGAAGTTCTGCCCGAGCTCGTGCGACGTCGCCGACTGCAGCGCGCGCCCGTCGGGCATCAGCCCTTCGATCGAGTAGGTGTGGGTCGCGCCGGCGAAGCGTTCCGAGGCCGACTTCTCGCCCTTGTAGACCGGCACCGCGCAGATGTCTTCCGCGACCTCGCGGTACACCTCGAGCATCCGCGCGACTTCTTCCGCCGCTTCCTGCTCGGTCGCGTGGGCGGTGTGGCCTTCTTGCCACAAGAACTCCGCCGTGCGCAGGAACGGGCGCGTGCGTTTCTCCCACCGCATCACGTTCGCCCACTGGTTGATGAGCACCGGAAGATCGCGGTACGACTGGATCCACTCGGCGTACGTCACGCCGATGATCACCTCGGAGGTCGGGCGGATCGCGAGCCGCTCGGTGAGCTTTTCGTTGCCGCCTTGGGTGACCCAGGCGACTTCGGGCGCGAAGCCCTCGACGTGCTCAGCCTCTTTAGTGAGCAGCGACTCGGGGATCAGCAGCGGGAAGTAGGCGTTCTCGTGGCCCGTCTCCTTGAAACGAAAGTCGAGGGCGGCGACGAGGCGCTCCCACAGCCCGTAGCCGTACGGCCGGAGCACCAGGCATCCGCGCACGGGGGCCTGCGACACCAACGCCGCCTGATAGCAGACGGCTTGATACCACTCGGAAAGATCGGCGCTCTTGCTCGGAATGCGTTCCATGACCAATCGGCCGGGGTTCGCGGAGGTCGGCAAGCGTCCTGTTAGAAGCCGGTCGGGTGCCTAAACTGACGCGCATCTACACCAGAACCGGCGACGACGGGACGACCGGGCTCGTCGGCGGCCAGCGCGTCAAGAAGAACTCGCTGCGCATCGAAGCGTACGGGACGATCGACGAGCTGTCGTCGGTGATCGGCCTCGCGCGCACGGCGCTCACCGACGTGCAGCGCACTCGGCCGGTGCAGGATCTGCAGCGGGCGCACGACGTCGCGCGCGAGCTCGACGCATGGCTGGCGTGGACGCAGGATGCGCTCTTCAACCTGGGCAGCGATCTCGCGACGCTGCCCAAGGACCGCTGGGAAGGGATGCCGCTCGTCACCGCGGACGACGCGACCGCGCTCGAGCGCGCGATCGACCGCGCGCAGCAGGACCTCGAGCCGCTCGCGAACTTCATCCACCCCGGCGGCTCGTATCCCGGCGCATTCCTGCACCAAGCGCGCACGGTGTGCCGGCGCGCGGAACGGCTGCTGATCGGCGCGCGCGAGCAAGGCGAGGACCTCTCGCCCGAGGTCGTGCGCTACGTGAACCGGCTCTCGGACGCGCTGTTCGTGTGGTCGCGCTGGATCAACCACGCGCTCGAGCAGCCCGAGCACCTGTGGAACGCGAAGACCGCACCGCCCGAGCTGCCGCCGCGATGATCCACCACGTCGCACACCCGTGCTTCGACGTCGTTGCTACCTCGTGAGAATGGCTCGCGCGCGCAGCAGGGCGATCGCGGTGACCGCGTCGTCGATGCGGCCGTCGGCGCAGGCGTCGATCGCATCGTCGAAGCGCATGCGCACGATGTCGATACGTTCGACGTCCTCGGGCGCGAGCGGCGCCGGCGAAAGGCCGGTTCCGAGGTAGAGCTCCACGGGCTCTTGGACGATCGACGGGATCTCGAACGTTCGTCCGAGCGCGTGCCATCGCTCGGCGACGACGCCCGCTTCTTCGCGCGACTCCCGCTGCGCGCACGCGAGCCCGTCCTCGCCGTCATGCCGGCCGCCTTTGATCACCTCCAGCACGATCGCGTCGACGGCGAAGCGCGCTTGCCGCGCGAGCAGCACGTCATTGCCATCGACGAGGACGACGGCACTCGCCCGCGGCGTGACGACCACCCCGTGCACCCCGGCCACGCCGGTCGGATGGACGATGTCGTGCGCCTCGAAGCGCAGCCAGGCGTTCTCGTAGACGACGCGCTTCGAGCGGCGGACGTATCCCGCATCGCTCACGACGCGCGCCGCCCCGGCGCGTCTACGGGAACTCCGCGAGCCCTTCGGGCTCCTCGACGTACTCGATCTCGTCGGGATCGGACTTGCGGTAGCCGTAGCTGAAGAAAAAGACCAGCCCGATGACGAGCGCGGTCGCGAACCATTGCCACGTGAGGCGCGAAAGCCCGAATACCGCCAGGAAGAGCGCGAACACGATGCCCAGGATCGGGAACAGCGGCACGAACGGCACGCGGAACGAGCGCGGAATGTCGGGCTTGCGGCGACGCAGGTACAGCACGCCCGCGCACACGACGGTGAAAGCGATCAGCGTACCGATGTTCACCAGGTTCAGCAACTGGTTGAGCGGCACGATCAAGCACAGGACGGCGACGGCGATGCCCGTGAGCATCGTCGTGACGACCGGGGTCTTGAAGCGCGGGTGAATGTGCGCGACCGCCGGCGGCAGCATCTTGTCGCGGGCCATCACGTAAAAGATGCGGGTCTGGCCGAGCAGCGACGAGAGCGCGACGCTGGTCGTGCCCGCCAAGATCCCGATCGTGATGACCCAGTTCAGCACAGGCATGTGCAGCGGCGCGAGCGCGAACACGAGCGGATTCTTCGCCGGAACCTGCTGCCAGGGCACGACGCCGACGAGCACGACCGCCGTGGCACAGTAGATCACGGTGCCGATCGCCAGCGCGCCGATCACGCCCAGCGGTACGTCGCGCTGGGGGTTCTTGCACTCTTCGGCCGTCGTCGTCGCCGTGTCGAAGCCGATGTAGCTGAAAAAGACGAACGCGGCGATCGGGATGATCCCGATCGGCTGATCGGCCTCCAGCGTTCCGCCGAACGGCTCGAGCTTGCCCAGGCCGAGCGGGTTGAAGTCGTGCAGGTTGTACGCGTGGAAGAGGAAGAGCCCGGCTAC
>Ga0209624_10000698_pt1 | contig 29183 bp, 30 predicted proteins | sample JacPinW_OM2H0_O1_FD_188565 | JGI IMG/M metagenome (GOLD analysis project Ga0209624, IMG submission 188565) | Forest soil microbial communities from Algoma, Ontario, Canada - Jack Pine, Ontario site 1_JW_OM2H0_O1 (SPAdes) (version 2) | ecosystem: Environmental > Terrestrial > Soil > Boreal...
CATTCAGCGATCCCCTCTTCGCACCGTCTGGAGGCGTTGGCGCTGGGGGCTATGGTTGACGGGGATGTTCTTTGCGATTGTGGTCGCAAATTATTGGATTGCTGACGAGATATATCCGTTCGTCCGTTGATAGCGACGTGGAGGCCGGTAGCGCCTGATTAGTCGGATTACCGGACAGGTGGGTACTGGTCCCAACGTGTCCGGTTGGCGCGTTAATCAGGAGTTTGGCGATTAAACTTGACAGGACTGTGTTGTCACGTTTTATAAGTGAGCCGCGCTGGCCAAAACGATTCGCACGGTGAAGGGAGACAACCCGATGCTGCGTCTGCTTATGTTGGCTTTTGTCTTTGCGTTTGTGACTTTGCCGGCGGCCTCCGCTCAAGCAACGGACGCTGGCTATCCCCTTGAGTTGTCGCCCTCGCTGGCGGGGAGTGCGAAGGTGATGCACGCGATGATTCGCCGAGATCTAGCGGAAGCGGCAGAGAACATGCCTGCGAACGAATACGCCTTTCGACCGACGCCGCAGGTCCGGACTTTCGGTCAGATTATCGGTCACGTCGCCGATGCGAACTTCTTCTTCTGTTCGCAAGTTGCGGGCGAAAAATCGCCAGCGACCGCTGACTACGAGCAAATCACTGACAAGGCGGCACTCGTTAAGGCGTTGAACGATTCGCTCGTCTATTGCGACAGGGTGTACGCGGCGACCACCGACGCTAACTTCGTTCAGACGGTGCAGATTGCGAATGTTGTTGGCACGGGGTCGACCAGTACCGTCCGAGGTGCCGTGCTGATGTACAACATCGCGCACAATAACGAGCATTACGGCAACCTCGCCGTTTACATGCGGCTGAAGGGCCATGTTCCGCCCTCAACAGCTCGGGTCCAGCAGCAAAAGAATTAGTAACGCCTGGTAAGTCGTCCAATCGGACATCTGCGTACTGGAACGCGCTTCTCCGGTTTGCGCGTTAATCAGGAGTTGGCGACTCTCACCGAGAGACTGCAAGGGTCATCAGGAGGCTTTGACTCGACTACCGTCGTCGGCCGTAAACTCCACAGAGCCAGTTCGCACGGCGAGGTTTCGCTCTGGGAGTTTAAACGCTGAGGGCGGGTACTGGTCCCAACTTGTCCGCTTAGCGCATCAATCAGGCGCTTGTCGGCACGCAATCTCTACTTCCGAATTCGGCTATTCGCCGCCCTTAGTGCGTCGAGCTCATCCACCGATCATGGTTTCTTGCCCGAACCAAAGTCGATTACTTCGTCTTTTCCAGGGATTGAGTCCTTCCGCGCGTTTGACGGATGCTTATCGGTCTCATAATCGGAACCCGGCCCGAGGTCGGTGAATTTGGCAAAAACATAAGGAACTCCTTCAGATTCCAGAACTGAATTCCCATCGGTCAACTGAAAATGAAGGTGCGGTGCCGTGGCCTGGCCGGTGTTCCCGAGACGCGCAATCACAGACCCACGGGTGACGCGCTCGTGCAGCGAAACCTTGATGCTCCCGGTTTGTAAATGAGCATATGTGGCGTAGCGGTTCGGAGCGATACGAAGAATGACGTAATTGCCGACGATGTTATCGAGCGTGACTTCCTTGGGCAGGACGCGGGGCGTATTTTCCGGTATTCCATCCAGCACCTGCGTAACCTCGCCGTCGGCCACGGCGAGAATGGGCTCGCCGTAGCCCCACCAATTTTCATTCGAGCTGGTTCCGTCGTGGTGGGAATCACCGTTCGGGCCTACTTTGACCCAGTCAGCCGCAAACCGCTGCGCATCGTGGACTTGTCCGTCGATCGCGACCAGACTGCGACGGTGGTCGCAATCATTTGCCGGACCCTCACCCGCCAGCCAAACGCCTCCGCTGAAGGGAGGGCTGAGAACGATCGTCGGATCGCCACGCACGGGAACCCGAATATTTTCGAGCGTGGAATCGGCAGGCGCGCCTTCTGCAACCGCCGTCTGGGTACCCCCAACAAAGATCATCCGATGACTTAGGCTTCGCGGCGCTCGGCCATGCGTCGGAAGCTCGATCCACAGAAAGATGATCGCCCGTCTCCCCGGATCAATGGTCTGGGGATTCTTGACTCCGCTGCTTGCACCGACTTCGATCATTATGGCCGTCAAAGCGTCGCCCGAAATGGACTGAAGGGGCTTGTCTTTGTCCACGTCGCCAAAAACCTCTAAACGCTTCAGCGTCAATGGCGCCACATCGAAATTCGTGATATCGAGCTCGTATGCCAACGCCTGCCGCTCTGCGGAATCGATTGCGACCACCACCGGGATCGGCGGCGCGGGGCACTCCACCTCGACGCGCGGTCCTCTTTCTCGCGCGGTTCCGGGTTGCAGCAGCCCGAAGACGATCGTAAACACCAAAAACGACGGCGCAGCGACTGCAGATACTGCACGCACGATTTAGGCCTCCGAGACCATCATCCAGAGGTATAGACGATGAATTGTGCCAATCGTTTCACATCGCTCGAACGATTTTGGGTCTGGCCGCCCAAGATCAAGGTCTTCCGGTCGACCAAACTAGAGGGCGTTACAAACGCCGAGAGTGTGCGGGTACACGACGCGAAGACGAGGATCGCTGACACCATGGACGCTTAGTGCCCACTGCTCGGGTTTCTCAATCTTCTCCGGGAGTTGGATTTCGACCCTTTCGACCGTTTGAATCATGTGCAACTGAAACCGCGCCGTGGCCACGACGGTCTGACGTCCAGAAGCGTCCGCAGCTAAGGGAAGACTTGCATCGACTCGTGGCGGCGAACTGAAAAACACTCCGAATCCTCCCGTGTTAATTTCCGGCGCTCCAGGCTGCCCCTCAGGTCTGGGCTCCCTGATCTCGTGCCCCCAGTTGTCAGGTGGAAGCGCTAATCCGAACACTCGAATGCCTTTGTCTATCATCATGCTCTCGACCTTGCTCTCGGCGAGATGGCTGCGGTTGTCCTGTCCGTCCGACAGCATGAAAATGGAATCCCCGAATTGCGGAGCGCCGAACTGTTCGGATATTGCGGCGAGAGAGTCCCAGAGCGCTGTCAAGCCCTTCGGGCTGGCTTGGGGCGATTCGCTCAGCTTCGCGAATTCGACGCTGAGGGGTCCCCGTTCCCTCGTTAACACGACGGTGTCCTGAATGTGGTCGGAAAAAGTCACAAGCCCCATCTCGTCGTCGAGTCTCAACGATTCAAGCAGGCCGCGTGCCAACGCGATGTTGCCCTTCCAGTTGTCGTGCATGCTGCCGCTTGCATCCAGGGCGACGATAACTCGGCGCGGCGATTCATCCCGAGTCACCGAAACGATCCGCACGGGTTTGTGCTGAATGGACGCCCCAAAATTCGCCGCAGTCAAATCCGAGAAGATCGCTCCGTGCGTGCCAACGACACTCGCGGCAATAACCCGTCTCAAGCACGCATCTTTTTGCGCCATCACGGCAGTGGCACAAGATAGCCCGGCCATCATGATCAAAACGGAAAGAAGTCGGCGCACGGTCCCTTATTAATACGCCGCCTTCTCGTAAATCGCAACCGTGGCCCACCTTGGTGGCAGAGGTCACGGCAGCGGTGCTGAATTGGAATTGCTAGGTGAGCTAAGATACCTGGAAGAGTTTCGCGTGTGATGGACAAAGCAGCACCAAGGTATCTGGTCCTACTTTTTCAGTTACGGCGTTACCTCTCTACCTAGGGTTTGGTCGGAACCTTTCCGGCAGCCCCTCCCTTGGGTGTGTCATCGGTTGTCGGCGGCGGTAGGTGATTGAGCCGAAGATAGATGGACATCTGGCCGTACTCTTCGCTCTCGTGGGTAATGATGTACATCAGCGCTACGAGGTGGGTGACCTGCCCGACAGGCGCCCGAACCAACGTGTTGGCATTCTCCGCGGAAAGCTCACTGAAGGATATTTGACACTGCGCCACGGACTCCGCGAGCGCTTTGACCATCGCCTCCTTCGATCCATTTTGCTGAGCCGTCGTCGGTTTGGAGCCATTGATGTTGCTGCAGAGTGTTGATTGGACGTCGGCGATGTGGGCGACGAGCTCTCTGAAGTTTCGCACGCCGTCTGCCGGCGTAAAATCGTAGAGGTTTTCAGGCATCTCGCGAGCGGCTTTCAAGGTATTCTCGGAAACGTTTACGAATACATTTCTTGTTTCCGCTGTGAGAGCGCTGTCTGTCTGGTTGAGTTGCGAGGTCAGTCCTTGGGGCTTATTCTGCGCCTGCGTCGCGACGATACCAAGAAGCAAGGCCATGCCTAGCGTGAGATTCTTCACGATCTTTCCTCCTGACGTGTGCGGAACTCGCGGGTAGCTTAATCGAACGCTTTAGTTTGGCCGGCCACTCGAGACCACGCCGTATTCTTCAACCGCCAGAATCAATTCCTTCCGGAGATCCATTTCCAATCCAGTGTCGATGCGGATGTGCACAGCGGAGACGGATTCGCTCACGATGCTGCAAGGCAAGGGGACCTTGCATTGACGGATTACCACCAGTAACACCACTGATTTGCCGAACCAGCCAGAATAGGTACCTCGAGAACCCTTCGCTCCCTCAGTGATCATGTCGGTCGACCTCTTTAGTTTAGCCGAGGCACTAAGTTCTTATAGCGCGAAGGGTATCGACAATCTGTTCAAATCTGGACATGTGGCCATTTGCGGGATCGCCTCAAGAGTCGACCTCCGTTTTGCGGTTCGGATTTTCCCCAAGGGCGCTGAAGGTCTTTTCCAGGCGTGCCACGTGTTCTTTCGCCTGTTCTAACTGCCCTTCAATGCCTGTCCGCAAATCGTCGGAATCCGCTAGTTTGGCCATCTGCGGCAGAGCTTTCGCCAGTTGGTTCGCGACGCCATAGAGTTCCTTCAATTCCTCTATGTAAAGGCGTTTCTGACGATTTGCTTCCAACTCAGCCTCCCCCATCACGATCGAAGTAGCAGCGTTGGTCGAAGCAGCTCAAGCCGCATATTGACGCGGTCCCTAGTGAAAGTGTGCCACGGCACGTGGCCGATGGGATTCCGTTCTCACACTCTCCTTACGATCCAAACGATTACACAGATAATGACTATGGTTCCGATCAGCCCGTATCCAAACATCGTAGTCTCCCTCGAATCCAGAACCTCCAGATGCAAAATCTCGACGAGCCAACTTGCACCATCCGTGCCGTGATGTATGTTCTGTTTCGCACAGGATCCCAGAAATCCGCAGGGGATAGGTTGGGGGGCGAACCGGAACGAATGAACACGATGCGTCGGCCGACGAAAAATGTCTTGTCCGCAACGGGACAGATATTATCGACGGCAACCGTCATTCTGTTGCCTGCCAGTTGGAGTACGGGCGGAACGGAGGACAGAATGGCCGAGCCAACGCGAGATCAATGTGGAACTTGCGGGGCGGAGATTGACGCGAGCCGTACGGTTGACTACACACTGAAGGACGGCACTAGAGTCTGTGATTCCTGTTTTGTCAGAGGAACCAAGACGGCACTTGCGTAGGCATTGGATTACCGATCTTAGACGACGAAAGCAGGGAAGGAGCACGGTCTAACCGTGAGGCTGCGGGGATCTCATGGTCTGCTGTTCGGTCTGTAACGTAACTGTGGTCAACCAGAAATCATTGAGCTTCTTAACCAGCTTCTCGAACTCGCTCCATTCGCTGGGCTTGACGAGATAGCAATTGGCCATGAGTTTGTAGCATTGCACGATGTCCGTTTCCGAATGAGATGTCGTCAGGACAATTATTGGGATCGTTCTGGTCCAAGGGTCGGTCTTGACCTGGGCCAGTACTTCAAGGCCATCCATCCCGGGCAGGCGCAAATCCAGCAGGATAAGGTCCGGGCGCGGTACGTCGAGATAGGGTCCTTGGTATCTCAGAAACGCCATAGCCTCAGGTCCGTCGGTCACCACATGAAGACGCACAGTTTTATTGACTTCAGACAAAACCTCCTGCAGCAACCGAGCGTCAGCCGGATTGTCTTCAACTAGCAGAACATCCATGGGCTTTCCTCTCCCCACGAGCTGGCGATTCCGGCGCACGGCGGATCAGCCAAGGTGGTCGGGTAAGATGCGACTTTCGCAGAAGGGGATTCTATTGTGACGCCTCGGCTAACTGAGTCAAGGACAACTAGTACGAAGTGAGCAATCTAGTCAACCGAATCGCCAACGCCTGAAGGATCGCCTCTACGCCGCTCGGTTGGTTCGATCGTCATCGTCGTGAGCGCTTTAGCGATTCTCACCGAGGCATCAAGGACCTGTAGGTGTACAATCCTGCGATGTCGAAGCGTCCCGAGAAACCACGGCTATCAGTGGAACAACTGGAGATCGTTGGCGCGTTCTCTGATTACGCCTTCGAATATCCGAAGTTGGATTTCGAGACTCTCGCGCGGAAAGTCATAGGAGTCCGAAAACCCTTCCCCGATACGCCGACCGGCAGACTGTTACGCCGCGAATGTAAGGCGATTTTTGACCGCGAACGGGTCAAGTAGACTGCTTTACACGGCGCTAATCGGCTACAAGGGGTCCGCTTCCGTTAACTAGATTGCTCGCTTCCCGTCAGACGCCCTTGACTCATCCAGCGAACGCGTCACACTGGAAGTCCCCTTCCGCAAGAGTCACATTTACCCGACCACTATGGTTGTTCCACTGCACGCCAGAACCGACTAAGTTCGTCAAGGGCGAACCGAGGAAGGCATATGGATGTTCTGCTAATTGATGACAGTGATGGTGACGCTCGGTTGCTGCGGGAGGTTTTGTCTGAAATCAATAAAACTGTGCGTCTTCATGTGGTGACCGACGGCCTTGAGGCTATGGCGTTTCTAAGGCACGTAGGACCCTATCTCAATGTACCTCGCCCTCAGCTTATCTTGCTGGATCTGCGAATGCCCAAAATGGACGGACTAGAAGTTCTGGCTCAGGTCAAGACGGACCCTAGGCTTAACGTGATTCCGATAGTCGTCCTGACAACGTCCTGCTCAGAAATGGACATCGTGCAAAGCTATCAACTCAAGGCGAATTGCTATCTCACCAAGCCGACGGAATTAGTGGAGTTCGAGAGGCTCGTCAGGACCATCAATGACTTCTGGTTGACCCAAGTTAGGTTTCAGACAGAGCAACCGAGTGTCGGATCCCCCAAACCTTAAGTTAGACTGCGCTTCGACCATGCCGCAGCTGTCGCCGGTTGCAAACCGCTCACGCTGCTGGTGCATTGCGGGGAATACTTCCTGAACAATGTCTTCCGCCTCTGATCTGTTCCGAAGAATCCGGAAAGCCAACCTCAGCGTTGGTCGAAAGAAACGCAAGAACAGCAGATCGAAACAGTCTTCGCATCCGTGGGCGACGTTGTGCAGCAATGCTTCATCGCTAAGCAGTCCGGCATGCTGATGTCCCGCCATTTTCGATCGAATTATAGGCGCGTGAGTCGCACACAACAAGGCGCAGTACGGCAGAATATTTTTCCCAATGGGTGATACAAATACCTGGTTTTCGGGAATACCATCCGCAGGGCGTAGGCATGCAGCTGGAATCGTGGGATTGCAACTGCAACCTCTCTTGTGTTCGACTACTCCCCATGGCCACTACACAAATCAAACCCACGGAACTCATCCCGGCTCTGGACTCGCTTTCAATCTCTTGCGACTCCGCCGACGCTCTCATGAAGGCGATCGTCGCTCTACTTCACGAAAAACTCTCGAGCTACAATTGGGTCGGCTTTTACATGCTGGAAAAGGATGGCGAGCCCGACGTCTTAGTTCTCGGCCCCTTCAAGGGAGCCACGACTCCCCACACCCGCATCCCTCTGAACCAAGGCATTTGCGGCGCCGCCGCTTCCACGGGAAAGACCGTCGTCGTTGACGATGTGAATTCCGATCCCCGCTATCTCGCCTGTTCTCTTGAGACCAAATCAGAAATCGTCGTCCCTGTTTACGCTCACGGCAAAGTTGTAGGTGAGTTAGACATCGACTCACACGTCGCGGCCGCCTTCGGCCCCGGTGATCGCGCTCTCTGCGAACACGCTGCCGTCGTCCTCGGACGATTCCTGGAGCGCACAGTCAGATAGCCGCCGGCAGGAGCAATCGGGATCAAGTTAACTCGAAGACCGTGGATTAACGCGATAGATCAGCGTCGCCCCGTGGCGGATGTGAAGCGCCCACGGCGCGTGCCGTCGTTTACAGTCCCAGAACGGGGCTATAATGCCCTCATGGTTCAAGCAATCTTTGCGTTTCTGATACCTCTGTGCGCAGTGTGCGTGATCGTCTGGGGTCTCGATGCCGCCGGCCGGCAGGCAAACCCGACTCGGGCGAAGATGCACAAGGGGCTTTCGGAACGCTGGGCTGAAATGACACGCGGTTGCCTCTCAAGAATCTCCTAACCCATCAACGCGCTGTCATGGAGTAACTCGGCTGGCGGTCTATATGAATACCAGTCGCGCACTCCGGGCACTCGCCAACGATCGCAGACCGCAAACCTTAATCTGGCATAAGGCCCCCCCCGAAGCATTTCCCGCCCCAAGTTGCCGGTGATTTGGTCAAGGACGGCGTGTGCGGCGTACTGATCGCTCGCAAATTGCGCGAAGCGCTGTGACGTAGCTCGTAGCCTCTCCAGCAAGGCTTTACGTTAGAATGCGGTCGGGAAGGCTCCCGGCTGCATAAATGACAAGCTCAGAGACCTCAACCGCGAAACAACTCAAATCCCTTTGGAAACTGGGGGGCCTCACTCCTTGGCGACTCGTTCGCAACGTTTTCGATGAGATCAGCGCGACTAACTTCCTCGGACGGGCATCCGAGCTAGCCTTCGATTTCCTGTTCGCTCTCTTCCCGCTAATTCTGTTGATGGTGACTTTGTTTGGTCTGTTCGGCTCACGCCGTGTTGAACTTCAAAACGATTTGCTGTCCTTTTTCGCAGATTTTCTTCCACCGGCCGCATTCCAACTGTTGAGAGCAACGGCTACCGAGTTGGCCGCAAACGCTGGCGGGGGAAAGCTCACCTTCGGTATCGTTTTTGTGCTCTGGTTTGCTTCTGGCGGCATAAGTTCAATGATTTCCGCCCTTAACCTGACCTACCGCGTCCGCGAGGCTCGTTCCTGGTTCAAAGTTCGCACAATAGCACTCGGACTGACGTTGCTGATTTCGATTCTTCTTTTTACAGCCTTGTTTCTTGTGCTAGTGAGTAGCCATTTTGTTGACTGGTTAGGGGCAGAACTTCGACTGCAACCAATGATTGTCCTCATTTGGAAGACCGTTCAGTGGCCAGCCGCCATCCTCTTCGTTGTCATGTCGTATTCGGTGATTTATTACTTCGGCCCCGATTTGAAGGAGCGACACTGGCACTGGATTACCCCCGGTTCGGCATTTGGTGGGTTTCTATGGCTACTGGCTTCTGTCGGATTCCGCGTATATCTGCATTTTCTTAATACCTACAGCGCCTCGTACGGATCACTAGGTGCGGTCATGATTCTTTTGGTCTGGCTCTATGTGACCGGGTTGGCATTCCTGATCGGAGGTGCGATCAATGCTGAAATCGAGCGCGCGGCAACCCAGCCGCTAGCGACCACGAATGAAGCTTGAAAGGTCCTAAGTCGTGCTTAACGCCGAAATCGGACAAGTACAGTACTAAGAAAGGATATGTCCGGTTATCCGACTAATCAGGAAATGGATCTCATTTCTACCGCGAGGTAGACAGGAATGCGCGTATTTCGCGAAGCACATCGGCCTCGTTGGTGATGAAGATGTAGTGATACGTGTGATGTATCTGGATCACACGGGCAGAAGGCAGGCCTTCCTGGAATCCATCCGCAATGGCTTCGTCGTCGGCTTCGTCACGAGCAAGGCCCGCGTCACGGGCGACAGGATCCTTGTCCGCGTAAGGCCCCAGCCTGTGTCCCACAGCGTAAATGGCGAGGATGGGACCGCGAATATCCGTATATTTCTGCTCGCCGCCGATGATCGCTAAACTCGCGGCTCGTTCGTCGCGGTGTTTGCCAAGCCCTCCGGTAGGCGTAATCTCGAATTGCTCGCGGATTTCCGCCTCGGGTACCGCATAACCGAAAGTGGCCTTTCCCCAAGATTGAAACGCCGCGACACTCGCGAGGTCTGCCGGGCTCGGGTTAGGACTTTTCGAGTCCGTGACGTCCAGCCTCGCGCGCAAATTCGTAAGGTCACTTTCAAAACGCGGCAGTTGTTCCTGAAGTTCGCTTATTCGGTGCTTTTCGTCATCGAGCGTCATGCCCACCTTGAACTGATCAAGGTTTGCTCTTAAGTCCGCTAGATCGATAGTAAAGTCACCGAGCGATTTGTTGTAGTAGGCATAGGCATCGCCGGCGTCGAGATAGACTAGGCCTGCGACGCGCTCGGGATGGCGGGAACCGATGGAGCTTAGCTCCTCTCCAGCGATGGAATGGCCGACGAGAACGGGCCGATCGAGCTTTAGGGCATCGAGCACGGCGAGCACGTCATCACCAAGGCGGTCGGCAGAGTAGTTGTTGTCATGCGGAGCGGGGGAGCTAGACGCACCGAAGCCGCGACGCGTGATGCCGTACACGTGGCACGAGCCAGTGAGTTTGGGCGCGAAGTCGTCAAACACGTGCGCCGTATTCCCTCCACCTGCCAAGAGAACCAGTGGTCGTCCGACCCCGCCCCAATCGAGCACCTCTAGCTTCACGTTGGTGTCAACGGTAACGAACTGAACCGTGTGTGGGGAAGGGTCATGCCATCCGCCAGGTTCTTGCGGCGCGAGATTGCGCGCGAAAAGCAACACGGCAAGCCCGACAAACAAGACATGGCGACTCATTGTATTAAACCTCCGCCGCGATTCCCTAACACCCTTGCCGCCGCTATGGGACGAGTCGAACCTGATAAGGCGCGAACCGGACATGGGTATCGGCTAAGTCGCGTCCTATTGTTTCGTCGCGGTAAGTTGAGTCATGGTGCCAGTTTCAAGGTTCTTGACCTCAATCGTCATGGACTTCCCGTCAGCTGCCACTTTCATCCGCACTACACTTGTCGGCTTCCCATTAAGCTCGTCAGTTTCCTCGATCGTGTTCGCATCCACGCTCCTTACTGAAACGCCATGCTTCTCGGGATCACCTTCATAGGGTACGACCGTACCGTCGAGTCTCGCCTGATATGAGAGGGCTGGGGGTCGGCTCATAGATAAGATCTCGCCCTGTAGCCTGTAGGTAATCAGCAGCCCAAGATCCGAGACACTCTCCATCTTCACGGGCCGCCAAGTGCCAGAGAGCGTGTGCGAACCAGCTGGCCCCCTCGCCACTCGGGTCATCGTCAATTTCCAATTCGCGAATTCGTCTGTGGCCGTATTTCCGTCCGCCGAAACCGTAAACTTCTCGTCGCTATCGATCTGTCCATTTTTCTTCTCAATTTCCCGAATCGAGCGGTCGTCCACAATCCGGACGCTGATCGTGTCATATCGTTGTCCCGGGGTAAGTTGGTCCTGGCCGTCCGCCTTGACGTTAATCGGAGGCATACAGGACTTACATCGATACCTCCCGTCCTGCAGGAGCCAAACGAGAGCGTCCGTGGACATCGGAAGCGTGGCAACGTCCAGCTTCCATGTTCCATTGATGTTGCTCTGCGCGATGGCAAGGTTGGGTAGGAGTCCAATCAGGAATAATCCGGCCTTCATCGCCTTTATCATCGCGCCTTTCTCACTGCTTAACCGAGTTCCGCATGGCTACGTAGGATCGATGCCTCGCGGCTATCCTACTACCAAGCGTTGCGAGACTCTGCGTCGAACTCAAGTCCTGATTGACGCTTTAATCGGAAAAGTACAGTACTAGCCCGGTACCTGTCCGGTAATTCGACTAATCAGGAGTTAGCGCTAACCGGCAGCTTTCGATATGATGCGCCCGTGCCTGGAACGTCACAAGTTGTCTCGGTCCTCTTTGTCGCGTTCGCCCTATGCGGCGCGACATTCGCACAAGACAGTGCCAACACGAGTGTCCAGTCGGTTGCCCCAAACAATCCTGGGATCCCCACCGATCCGGCCGCGATCTTGGCCGATGGTTCGAACCTAAATGGCCTCAACGGACCTGGAATCTCCCCTTGGCACATCAAGGCGACGTATCAGAAATTCGACACAAAGGGGAAGCTTTCGAGCACTGGTTCCTATGAGGAGTTCTGGTTTTCAGACAGAAACTACAAACGAACCTACACTAGTCCAACTTTCACCCAGACGGAATACGCGACCGAACGAGGACTGTATCGCAGCGGGAGTCAGGATTGGCCGGGACGTGAGGAAGCGCAGGTGCGAATGTATCTAACCGCGCCCATACCAGCCGAATTGGGAGTCGCTAACGCCCAGCTGAACGCGGAGAATCTCGATGTCGGTAGTGCTCGCCTTCGATGCGTCACGTTGAAAGCGCCCCGGGTATTGCCGGTCGAGTCCGCCTACTGCTTTGAGCAGGATCACCCCGTGCTGAGGATCGTTCTCTCTCCTGACGGCATGACCCAACAGGTGTACAACAACGTGGTCCGATTCCAGGGACGATTCATCGCTCGGGAAATTCTTGTGACCTATCGGAAGAAGCCCGTTCTCACGATTCACATCGATGAGATAGGCGGTTTACCTGGAAACGATATGACCGAATCCAATCTACCATCGGACGCCACAGGTCCTATCGCGGGGAAGATCGTCATTCCCGAGGAGACTATGACTTCTCTCCTCTTGGCACAAGTGCCTCCAGTCTATCCGGCCAGCGCGAAAGAGATTCACGTCGACGGGACAGTCATTCTCCGCATAACGGTCGGATTAGACGGTACGGTCAAAAGCGCTGATGCTATCAGCGGACCGGCTGTATTGCGAATGGCTGCAACGGATTCTGTCCGTCAGTGGACGTACCGGCCATTCACACTATTGGGTGAACCGACTGAGATCGAAACGAAGGTAAGGATCATATTCACTCTCGGTGGGTAACATCTCGAAGCATCAAGTCCTGATTAACGCATTAACCGGAGAAGTGGGTACTGGAACCCAAGTTACCGGTAATAGGACTTACCAGGAGTTGGCGGTCAATCATGATAGATTCGACTTCGGAACTGCGAAGGCGGGTAACGCCCAGGCTGTAATACGATTGGGGAGTTACTCACAAATACTAAGTTCCACAAATGAGCCCTGCGACGATTCACGAACTATTGGACTTTCTGGCTCGCCTGAAAGCCGCTCATATTCATTACACGCTGTCCGACCCTGCCGAGGGCGCCATCATGGTAGAACTTTCTGTGCCCGGCGAGAAATGGGAAGTCGAGTTTCACGAGGATGGGCGTATCGGTGTCGAGGTGTTTAAGAGTTCAGGGGGTGTCCAAGGCCCGAAACTACTTGAGGACCTCTTTCGCCGGTTTAGTGATTGAGTGTAGGGCAGGGCGCCGAGCGATGAATCCTGCATGAACCCGCCGCGCTGATCGTGCGTCCCAGTCTGGACTAGGTCCTGATTAGCGCTGTTCTCGGACAAGTGAAGCAACACTTCAAAAGAACGGTAATCCGACTTATCAGGACTTATCACGGACGAAACGTAACGTGTAGTAAAATCTGCAACCGTATTATGTTCTGCCCTTCATGCCAATCGGAATATCGTGCAGGCTTCACTGAGTGTAACGATTGTCATGTTCATCTTGCAGGCTCACGCGACGAGATGTGGTCGGCCTCTGATTCCCGGAAGGCAGACCGCCATTGGCAGTCGGTTGTGAATCGGGTCAAGCCTCTAGCAATGTTTGTCTCCTGGCGCGACCTGGGCAAAAGCGCAGCCTTGTTTACGCTGCATCAATACATCGCTACTCTAGGAATAGATGTACTTGCTGGCTTAATGACCGCCTACATTTTCGATGTGCTCCGTTTATTCGGCAGAACTTTCCCGCAGAAAACCATGTTATGGATACTAACCGGAACTCCCTATTATCCCGTGCAGATCGCGCTGGGGCTGTTTGTGGGCTGGGTCGTTGGGCGCCGCGTTCGACATCGAGCGATGCTTTGGGTTTGGGTTCTTCCGGCTGCATACCTAACTTACGCTCTAATCGCGATTCCCACTCTCGTGCCTCAGTGGATACCGCCAGCGTATCAGGCCGGAGTAGGTGAATCTCGGTTCAAGCATTATTTCGGTTGGGGCTGTGGCGACCTTCATCCATGTTTTGACCAGAATGCAATTACGGTGCTTTTCTACATCGCGGCTGCCTATTCCATCGGTGCGCTGCTGGCTCGAAAGATACCTTTGCGTTCGCGTCTGACAGGTCGAAGGGAGTTTTGGGGCTCCTTGAGCACCGGGCTCGTTTTTCTCTTCCTAGCTGTGCTCGAACTGGTGCTGACAATCCGTCAAGGATGGCGAGGCATTTATCTAGGATTGGTAACAACGCCCGCCGGAATCGGTTCGTTCCTGTTGCTCTATGCTTTTTTGCAGCGCAATAGAATTGACCCCGCCACCGAAAAGTAGATTTCGACGCGTTGCTCTCTGCATCTTGGACCAAACTCCTGATTAACGCGCTTCCCGGACAAGTGAAGCAACACTTCAAATGGACGGTAATGCGACGAATCAGGCGCTAGGGCGGGCCGCCTTAAATAGAGTCATTTATCTCGCTCCCAGTATCTGGCGTCCCAGTAATCTCATCTATACTTCGTACTGACGGGAGGGCGGAACGGGACGACCATGGTTCTGCAAGGCCATGAAGAAGCAAACACGCAATCACGTCAACAGCAAAGTAAGCGAGCCGAACGGAGCGCCCGCCAAGCCCATCGGCGCAGTCTCGGGAGAATTTGCCGCTGAGACGTTCGAGTACGACGGTGGACGGCAGGTCACCGTATACGTTCCACCCGACCCGCCCGAAGCAATTGTCTTCGCCGGCGACGGTCAGGGAATCTCGAAGTGGGGCCGCTTGCTCGAAAAGGCCAACGTCCCGTCCACAATGATCGTCGGTGTACACGGACTGACCGATGAGACGCTGCGGCTCCATGAGTACTCACCGGGCTTTGAGCCGGAGCGGTTCGCGGCACACGAGAGATTCTTTGTCGAGGACGTTCGCCGATGGACGGAGTCGCGGTTCGGCGTGGCGCTGCCCACTGAACGTACCGCAGTGTTCGGTGTCTCGGCGGGTGGAGAGCTGGCCCTCGCGCTTGGGCTTCGGCATCCACATGTCTATGGTGCGGTCTTCTGCGCCTCGCCTGGCGGCGGTTACAAGCCTCCTAGCGCTATGCCGAGTCCTCTCCCGCGAGCATATCTTGTCGCTGGCGTACAGGAGCCGTTCTTCCTCGGGAACGCAAGGAGGTGGGCGGAAGCGCTGAGCGATGCAGGTGCGGAGGTCGTCATGAATGCGCGAGCGGGATCGCACGGTGGCGCATTCTGGCGAGAAGAGTTCCCGCTGATGGTGGCCTGGGCATTCGGACGATGATGCATCTCGCTGGATCGCTTGACTTCTGTAGACAAACATCTGCCTGATTAACGCGAAAACCGGAAAAGTGAGTACTAGAGCAACGTGCCTGTTCTTCGATCTGTCGGAAAGTATGCCAATCGTCGTGTCTGGAACAGACGGGGCTTGGCTCGCCTTATCGGTGATGAAGCCATAGGAAGAATCCCCAGGCGCAGCCCAAGGGAGAAGCACCAGCAAGAAACCAGCGTGCCTCCGGCAATGCTAACGAGCAAGCTCTACGCGAGCCCTGATTTTCCTGAGACTGTATGGGAAGATTCGGACGCGAATTTGGCGCCTCCGGCGATTACTACTTAGGGGACGATAAATCAATGTGGTTGGTGATGGTAAGCGGCTTGGTATGATCCTGTCCCTTGGAGGGTTTCAGTTTCTTGCTCGGCTTCTTCTTCAATGTGAGAATTCCAAACCAGTGCGACGCTAGTTGGCGGGCGGAACTTTGACAGGGAGCTCGGGGCCCCAACCGGAAGTAGCGCTCGTGGAGGCCATGCGAAGGACGGCGTTTACGGCATGGATTTGCCCGCCGTAGATCTTGAACGCCTCGAAGGTGACAAGCTCGCGGCCGGGGCCGTACTCCTTGGTGTTTCCGAAGTTGAGATACAGCAGGACCATCCCGAGGTCCGCGTCGACTGCCGCGACGCGGGCGTGGATGCCCGGATGCTGAATGATTTTTTGCGTTTTGATGTTCTCGCAGCCGGGGCGAGTACAACCGGTTCCCGCGGTATGGATGCCATTCTCGATGCGGTAAGCTTCCGAGGCAAACGGGGTGTCGGTCTGGACGAAGCTGCCGACCTTCAGCCCCTGCGGGTATTTTATGGCAATTTTGATCGCTTCAGAGCGAGAATCGATTTCCGAGGCTGGCGGGACGAACGTCATTTGCTCGTTGCCCTTCTCATACCCGGCGGGGTCGAATATCAGCGCGGATTTGTCGTGCGGCACGACCATCGTTTCGATCTGGCTGATCTTGCCGTCGCGCTCTTTTAGCCGCAAAGCGAAGAGCACGGGTTTATCCCCATCTTCGAGCACGACGGCTTGCGTTGCGGCCGTATGTCCGGCGACGTCGAGTATGTCCTTGCGATACGTGCCGAGGCCCGAGGCCGTGCGCCACAGGCCGTCGCCGAGTTTCATGACGTCGCCGTTTTCCGTGAATCGGACGTTCGGTGAGACCGGCAGCGCGGCAGGGTTATGGGCGGCCATGTCCTTCAAATACTGCGTGACCAAATCGCCGAGGCAGGCGCGGTCGCAGTCATTCGCGACGGCCGGCCGCACGGACAGCACGAGCAGCGCTGCGACGATTGCAATACCAGCAAGAAGGTTCTGGGTGCGTGATCGCATCAAAGTCATGGTTGCGGTTCCTCCGAGCGGAGATTCCGGGCGTGCCGGCATTCTTCGCGTATTGTGGAACTAGGTGCCCGACAAGAATTCTTCGACCCTTTTCACGGTGCGCCGCAACCCGAATCAGCGGCCGTGATCGGGAAAGTGCTCCCAGCCGGTAGGCGCGTCGTATGGCACGCCGGAGTGGCCCAAGGCTTCAATCTCGTGGATTTGTCCGCCAGAGATCTTGAAAATGTGCACGGCCACATTATCAAAGGGCTTGAAGTTCATCGGCTGGGACGTGATACCCGGAACGCCGACGATTTGTTCGGTCTTCTCGTCCATTGGATGGCGGAACTGCGAAAAGCCCATCACGAGGCCCGTTTCCGGGTCGGCAATCATCACCCGGCGGGGCTCGATTCGCTTGATGTAGTCCATCACGTGGGTTTTCAACTGCGCGGCGCAGCCGAAGGAGCCGAGAACCTGGCGCGGGGTGGGATTGGCGGGCGGAGGATTGCCGCTGGTTTGGATCCCGTTTTCGTGGCGTTCGCAATCCGCCGCGAACGGAGCGTTATTGGCATCAGCGGTGGTGACGGCTGGGTAGTACGTGCCTGCGATCTTCAGCATCTCGGAACGCGGGACGCGCTCGGATGGTGGAACCACGGCCAGCAGGGCGGGCCGCGGCGTCTGGAGATTTTTCAGGTTCGCCGGCTTCAGGTCTCCGGCCCAGAGATGTTCGGCGGCGACGATTTCGCCGCGGCGGATCTTTAGGCGGAAATCCGCTTCGATCGGTTCGTTATTGGCGCGCATCACGCACAGCAAGCCGACTTCCTCGGAAACCGGATCGGGTACGTAGACTTTGAAGGTCGTGGGGGGCGCGTCGGCGGTTTTCCAGAGGCCGTCGCCAGGATGCATGGGGACCGTGTTTTCGACGAATTCGACTTGCGGCGAAAGCGGAATCCGCGACGGGTCGTGGGAGACGAGCGCGTCAACATAGTCGTTCATTTCGCCGATCAGACAGGCGCGGTCGCAGTGCGCTGGGAGCTTATTCGCCTTCGGCGCAGCGAAAAGCGGCGAGCTCGCGAAAAGCAAGATGACAATTGCAGTACATAGGTTCGTCAATCGCATTCTCCATTCCTTTCGGGCGGCATCCATTAGGTCAAGTCCACGCGCGCCACGATGCGCCTCGGACCACGCATCATACACTTTTCAGACTGAATGCCCGCGGAGCCAAATTAGTTACCACACATCTGGGGTCCAGAAACGGGCTTCTGGGATATCGCATCGAATACCTTAAGCCCTTCCATGAGAAGGCCGGGCAATCCACTTCCCAGATCCCCTAAATCTGGATGCAACTTGGACGCGGCTTCATTACTGATAGTTCGGAAGTTGAGCCTCAGAATGGCCCGCCTGTGCCTTGGCCAACAATTCTTAGTCGCTCGGCGTCGGCATTGCGCGAGGAGCGCTCTCATCGGACCTAGCGCACAGGCGCCCGCGCGTACCGAACGGTAACCAGAGCAATCGTTTTGGTGCTTCCGCGCTCAATCGTACCTCGCGGAATGAATAGAGCTTTTCACGAACAAGGGCGGAGAACACACGCAGAGTCGTCCGAAAAATACAACCCTTCCGAACAGAATCGAAAACCCTTTTTGCGATGCACTAAACACCGAAAAGTGATCCAAACAACATGGTACAGACTGGAATCCGTCGCCGAAACAGACTGTATGGTCCTCGGGCTAATGGTTTCAGTAGGTATAGAGGTTTATGCTAGATGATTGTAGGTATACCGACCGCTCGGTTGCCATAGAGGACATCCGATTCGCCGTTACGGGTTGGATTCGCAAGTGCCAAATCAGGAATCGTAGAAGCCCACGCCCAGGGGCTGGGCGGGGGTCTTCAAGAATGCAGACTCGCGCCTTGCGCCATCGGCCATCGATCCTTCTTAGTCCTTTGGTTTTTCCTCCGGCCTGCTCTCTGCTTTCGGCGCAGCTTCACGTTGTGGCGGCGCTTTTGGTTCAGCCTTGGGCTCGGCCTTTGGTGCCGCTTCATGCTCGGGCTGCGCCTTCGGTACGGCCTTCGGCTCGGCCTTAGGTGCTGCTTCGCGTTCAGGCTCCGCCTTTGGTGCAGCCTTGGCCTTTGGTGCCGCTTCGTGCTCGGGCTGCGATCTTGGTGCGGCCGTGTGCTCGGCCTTTGGCGCTGCCTCGCGTTCAGGTTCCGCCTTCGGTGCAGCCTTGGTCTTTGGTGCTGCTTCGTGCTCAGGTTCCGCCTTCGGTGCAGCCTTGGCCTTCGGTACTGCTTCGTGCTCGGGTTGCGCTCTTGGCGCAGCCTTTGGTGCTGCATGTTCCGGCTGAGCCTTTGTTTCAGCCTTTGGTTCAGCCGGAGCAGTCCTCTCTGTGCGTGACGGTGTCGGACGCGGTGTAGTCTTCTTCGGGGTGCTTTCTGCGTTTGCGGGCTTCTCGCGCGATGACGCGGAGGACTTCGCAGCCGCGGCCGTGCCTTTAGGTTCTCGTGCCGGGCCTCCCGCCTTTTCCGTCTCCTTACCCGTTGCACCCTTGTAAGGAGCTGCAGCCCTGGCAGGTACTGCGCCTGCACCCCGGAGCTCGCCCGGCCTCGCAGTCGCAGCTACCGCAGGTTTGCCGTGGTTCACGGAAGCAAATTCGCTGCGATCCTTCGAGGCCACTTCTCGGTGCTGCGCCTGTATTGCTGTTGCAGGAGTATGGTGTTCGTGCGTGTAAGTCTGTTCTTGTGCGGTGGGTTGCCGCCTTACTCCGCCCGGACCGTTGAAGCTCGCGCGCGTGGTGGAACGGTAATTGTTGATTACAGTCTTGTTGTATACGTTCCGAATTACGGTCACATTTATATTGCTCACCGAGCGGTTGTAGAAGAAATTTCCACCACGCCAGTACCCGCCCTCGAAGCCTGTTCCACCGTATCCGAAACCATAAACAACGCCACCATAGAAACCGACATGCGGGCCCCAGTAGCCCTCGTTCCACGCATACACTCCGTTGTTCCATCCCCAGTAACCCGGCGTCCACAGAAAGCCAGGAGTCGGCGCCTCCGCCCACGTGCCGGGCACCCAATAATAATCATCATCGTCGTCGCTCCAGGCCCAGTACCCGGGCGTCCAAATGTAATTGTCAGCAGGACAAATCGGTTGTACGTACACCGGCAACGCTGGTGGCGCGACAGTAATCGATATTCCAACCACTTGAGCGTGAGACCCAGCCGGTATGAGAAGCACAGCCATTGCCAACAAGAGCCAACGCATGGAGCGGATCGAAAGCGGCGTCTGCATGACCATCACCTCGCTGGGGTTTCTTTTGCTCGGGAAAAAGAACTCAAACTGCGCTTTACAACGGAGGCTCCGATTGGGGTCTCTAACTAGCAGATGGTACGCCTTTCCTGCCCCGGCCACAACGCACTCGACACCAGCCAAACATTCCCAGAACAGAACCACCATCTGGCGCTCTGGAAGCGAGCAAACTCTCAAGTGAATTTGGCCATATCTCGCCAAAAGACAGCCGACGTTTGATCAGTTCCGAGCTGCGGCCGCTTTGCGAGCGATGAGACCATATCCTTTGGCGTTCGCAGCTTTCTCCAAGGAAATCAGCTGCGCTTGGGCTGTGGCCTGGTGCCCTGACTTGTTCTCCAATTCTGCCAGCGCGAGCCTGGTCTCCATTTCCATGCCCATGAATCGACGTCCGCGAGCTTCCTTCAGTATCTGTTCCAATTGGGCGCGGGAGGATTCAGGATCGTCAGAGATGAGGAGGATTTGCGCTGACGCCAGAGAGAGCTGGAGACGGGCGAGTGAGTTCTGGCTCTTGTTCGAGAGGGGTTGGGCCTGTTCAAGCTCTGTCTTTGCATCCGACTGCTTGCCTTGGGCCAGCAGAGCCCGAATCAGCGCGATCCCTACACGGAGTTCCTCATCGGCCTGTTGCTCTTGATGAAACTGTTCTTTGCGTTCGCGCAGCACGGCCTCCCCATCGGCGGCGTGCCCCTCCTCGATCAACACCTGGGCCAGTGCGACCTGGGTTTCTGCCGCGGCTTGTTTCTCACCAGTCTGGTTTCGTCGCGCCAATGAATCCTCGTAGGATTTGCGTGCGGCGGGAAGATCGCCGCGATCCATCAACACATCTCCAAGGCCGTAGAGTACGGTAGCAATGACAGTCTTGTCGTCGACTTCCAAGGCGGTTGCCTCAGCCTGTCTATAGAGAGCTGCCGCGATCTCCAGGTTCCCCAGCTCTCTCTGTAGGTCGCCGAGATCGGCGAGGGCGTCGGCCAATCCGGCGCTGTCTCCAACGGCTCGATAGTTGGGAACAGACTCTTTTAACATTTTCTCGGCTTCCCCCAAGTTTCCTTGAAGAAGGAGCGCGTCACCGATGTTGTTTGAAGTGGCGGCGAGTCCCTCCGTGTCTCCGACCAGCCGGAACTCACTCTCAGCTTCGCGCCACATCGATTCGGCATGGAGAATATCGCCCCTTTGAAAGTACAGACCGGCGAAATCATTGAGTGTTCGTGCTTCGTTGTTGCGATCGCCTGCGGAGGCATAGCTCTGTCTCGCCCTCTCACAGTCGATAACCGCTTCTTGGGTTGACACGCCAATGGCGGCGCCTTGCTGACAAAGTATGCCGTAACCGCGAGCCACCATGAGAGCGGAACCCTGGGCCTCACCCTTCACGATTGCGCGTTCGGTAGCAGCATGCGCTGCGGCAAAGTCTTGATCGATCCGTGCGGACGCCTCCAGCAGATCGATGCGCGCATCGTCGCCTGCAGGAGAAGGAAGCTGGCGCAGGGTATTCAAAGTTAGCAAGGCGTCCGGCGGCTTGACGTGGTATTGAGCCCCTGCCAGGTGCAGCCCATATTCCAGACTGTCGGGATGGAGTCGAAAAAGGGACCGATAGGCCTCGACAGCTCTGGGCCAGTCCCCGATGGTCCCGCGGTACGAGCCCTCAATGAGCAGGCGTTCCTCTTGCGGCAGGGTTCCAGAAAGCTCCACGGCACGCTTCGCCTCAGCGGTAGCTTTGGAGTTATAACCCAAATGCCACCAAGCGTCGGACAGGGCGGAGTGGCCCAGCGGATAATTGGGATCTGCATTTACAGCCTTGACCAGCAGATCACGGGCGCCAATAAAATCAAAGGCCCAGAGCTTTGCCTTGCCCTCCGAATATAGGCGAACGGCAACTTGATTGGAGGGAAGTGAGGCTCGCGCGGCATTGGCGCTATCTAAGGGTAAAGCCCCCATGCCGAGGCTCGTTCTTACGTCCGCGCCGGCACGAATTGCGAATGCGAAAAGATCTTCCTCACTTCCCGTGACCGCATCTTCGGCGATCGTCTCGCCGTTTGTCGTGTCTTGCACTCGAACGTCTAGTCGGATGCGGTCTCCGTCTTTTCCCCGGATGGACGTGTACGAGCCAACCACGACTACGTCGGCGCCAGTGTTCATCCGCAGTCGCGCAAGGGTGGCCTTTGCCAAAGTTTCTTGGTCACCGACAGGAAGCTCTCGCTTGGCGCGCGCCACGTCCTCATCAGACACCAGCCGCAGACTGCCGCCGGCAGCCAATTCTGTACTCAGCATTTCGGTGAAGGCGTCCGATAGCCAATCTTCATCCTTGCGTCCGGGTAAATTGCGAAAACCCAGAACAGCAACGGAGCGGCGAATCTGTGGTCGAGATGTGGAAGTCCCCGCCTCGGCGACGGCTGAGGAGTGTCTAGGAAGCGAGCGGAGTACGAAGACACCGACCAGAAGGAGCACGACCACGCAAGTCAGAACTGCGTACTTGGCGGCGAATCGTGGCGGCTTGCTAGGTGGCAAGACCACCGGTGAGGTCGATTGAATCTCGTCCTTACCCAACGAGGGAACCGTCTGTGCAGGCTGTGACTTAGCCGAAGCGTCAACCGGAGCGATGAATCGATAGCCGCGCCGAGGGACAGTCTCGATAAATCTTGGATTGTCGGCATCATCGCCCAAGGCATCCCGGAGTTTGCCCACCGCCACGCTGAGGGAGGAATCAAACTCGACAAAGGTGTTACCGGGCCAAAGCCGTTGGCGGACGCCATCTCTTGTGACGATTTCTCCGGCGTTCTCGAGCAGAAGAAGCAGTAGGTAAAAGGGCTGCTCCTGAACCTTGACGCGAACACCCCTCCTCAGAAGCTCCCCGGTCGTGCTGTTTGCTTCGAAAATTCCAAAGCGATAAATCCTGCTGCTTGCTGGCTCTGAACTCATCGAAATCGATCGCGCAATGCGGCTGGCCAAAGCTTACCACAGACGGCCTGAGCGAAATGCGGTTGGTCCCGCGCTTCATAATGGCGCTCATATCTCGACTCATGTTCTCGGTTTCCCGCCGTCTGTTACCCGTCGGCGAGACTTTTTGCAGTTAACAAACGCCTCTAAGCTCCTCAGAAATCAAGGCTTCGCGGGTTAGGAAGAATTCAGGTCCAGTTTCGTTGACCGCCGCGCCTGGTCCGCTCACATTGGCACCCGGCGTGTGGCGCATGGGGCCACTGCAAGGAGGATCACGATGTCGCGAACAATGCTCTTGGCGCTCTCCTCGGGTAGCAGCCGCAGATTCAATTTGGAGTTCCGCGGGGCGCTGGTCGCAAGGATCCTGCGAAATCTTGGTGCGGCTGTCTGCTTGTTGCTCGTTGGTGTGTCAGCGGTGAGCGGTCAGACGGTCCAGGTCGGCACTGACGCCTCTGTAACCGCCACCTACGGCACCTCGACCCAAACCGGCGGTCCTTTCCCCTGGAGCGACCTTGGCGTTACCGCTAGTGCCAGCATCACACCGGGTGTTTTGAATGTGTCTACGGGAGGCGGAACGGCGTTCACGCTGAATTCGACGGTCACGGGCGGCGAGAGCTTTGTTCCAGGTAGTACCGTGCTCAACGTGGGGTACACTCCCGGGTGGAACGGGTCGTTTAGCTCAACTCCCCCGGCTAACGGCAGTGTTAACAGTCAATTCGTATATAGCATCGGCCCGATCAGCGGGTCGCAAGACTTGCTGAACGTGCCGCTTTCGATCTCGTCGGCGGCTGGGGATCTCGGTTCGAGTCTCAACAACGGGACTGCCACGTCCACGTCGCCTACGGAAACTGGACCCAGCGTCAGTCAGGGTTTCGGCGTACAGGCACAAACTTGTTTCATCGAGTGCGTTACCATTGCAAGCGCCTCCCTCAATTTCACCGTTGGAACCCAAGTCCAGCAGACGATTACGTCCGCCCCAACTGTTACTTACGGCGATCTTGTGTGGGAAAGCACCTCGCCGAGTTACTCGTCGTCAGATCTCGTAGTGCCCATCACCGGCTCTGCAGGAAATATTCAGACCCCATTTCTAAATCCCCAGGTCGCTGTGCCAGGATTGGCGGACGGTCAGACTTTCTACTACAACATGTTGCCCTTCGTAGAACTCGACATGCCGGTTACGAATAGTGCAAGCGTGTCCCTTCCAGCCAGCATTTCTGCCAGCTATGACATTTTCGGAGTTGCAACTGGATCGCAGTCGTTCCCGCTGGGCAACCTGTATAGCTTGAACACGGGAGATGAGGACTTTGACTTCAATCCAACGTTCTACAGTAACCAGTTTTACAGCATACCCCTGGAGTTTTCCGGGTGCACGGGCATAGTTATCGTCGCAACCTGTAATGACCGCTACGAGACTCCGACTCTGGCAGAGCAACTGGTCGGGGTGTTAGATGGAGGACCATCGAATAGCGGGCCCTGCGCGGCTGACCTCATAGGGTGCGATCTAAGTGTCATGGCTGGCGCGGGATCTACGACCGGCTATGGCGTTCCCGATCTGGGTCCGCTCTTCCCAGGTGACCCGAGTCGAGGGGACATCTGCGCTCCGGCTGGCACGGCGTTCGCGGGTGCCTGCGTCAACAGCGTGAGTTTGACTCCCGAGTCCGCGCCGGCGCCCACCCCAGAGCCCAGCAGTATTACTTTGTTTGGCATCGGGCTTCTTGCGCTCGTCATGGTCAAGATCCGAAAACTCTGCGCATAGCACTAGCGCGTGGGAAAAGACGAACACGGCGCCTTGGCCGCCGTTCCTATCGTGAGCTTCGCTTGGGAGGTTTCCTATGACGGAGGATCGGCGCGGACTCGGTGTGCTGCTCCAGGTTGTGTGGATTCTGGCCGGTCTCGTGGTTGTTGCTGCTGCGACGTATCACCTCGTGAGTCAAGTGCGGGAATCGAAGTTTGCATTTACCACTCCTTACCAAGCGGTCCTACTGGTGAATGGATCGGTCTACTTCGGGCACCTGCAAAATTACAGCTCGCGTCATCCGATCCTGGTGGATGTGTACTACGTCGTATCGCAAACGAATCCGGAGACGAAACAGACCAGCAACGTGCTGGTCAAACGCGGAAAGGAACTGCACGCGCCCGATCGTATGTATCTGAATCCTGGCGAGATTGTGTTCGTCGAGCCCGTAGGCGTCGATTCAAAGATCGCTCAGTTGATCAAGCAGGCCGGGCAATAGCGGGCGATATCTTCGGCAAGCGCGTTGCCGATCTGGAGATCAAGACCATGGTTAGCGAGGGTCTCTCCGTGACGACGCCCTCTCCGAAATGTTTCGTCTCTCGCGGAAAGCATTCTGGCTGGAAGGACCGCTAAATACGTGGAAGGTGTGCGGAGAGTGTTGAATGTTCTGGCAGTTTCATCCAGATCGTGGGTAGAGGCTGGCTTACGTCTTTATATTCCCGAAAGTTGCCCCGATCTATGTGTCGAGTACAGCTTCGAGCAAGTGACGAGATGCATCCAGAAAAGGGAAGTGCTCCCCCGAGCGGTTCGTTAAATAGATTTCTCCGTCGTCCGACAGGTTCAGGTGGAAGAGACCCTTAATGCTGTATTCTCCCTCGCCGATCGCTCGGACCTTGTTGACTGTGAACTGTATTGACATGGAGTCAGGGTCAAAGTACGCGTGGAGCGTTGCGGTTGAGTAACCGGTTTTCTGGACAATGAATCCGTTCGGAGTCAATTTGCCTACACTGTCAATCCTTCGTCGTGGATCATCTGGAAAATGCGCATTCCATTTCTCTACGTCCCTACGCACGATGGTTTCGAGCTGGTCCAAAATATCGAGGCCCCGCATGGAAATAACGTCCGCTTCATGGATACCTGCCTGACGGGCATCTTCCGCCTGCCCCTGGCGCTTCTTAAGTAGAGCGGCTTTGTCTTCGATCCAGTTGTCCATTGAATCCGACACTTTCTTTGACCCGTCTGCTTGGGTCGATCTGGATCTTTTCCGGTGTGCCGACCACTCGCAATTCAGCGTAAGTTCAGCTGGAGATGTGAGTATGTCTGCCGGGCGCAAATGAAACTGTACAAAATGGGACTGTATTTCGTTTGCCTGGATGACACCGTTCGCGTATCCGGAAAAGTCGCTTTCCCCCGATAGGGAATGTCAGACGGTTGATAAATTCTTGCTTTGAGCCTGAGCCGCCTGAGTACGAAACAAATCGTCGAGGGGCTCCTTACCGCTAGTTTAAGGTGTTGAAGCCGACTAAATCATGCGGCCGGCACCATTCAAGGGCACGCTTTGCCGTCGCCAGTATCGCGCTAGTCCGTACCAGTTTTGTTTAAAGGATATGAACTTTTCAAACCGTTTGGATTCCGCGTCTGTCATATTTGCCGACAGTTCTGCCTTTACCATTTCTGAGAACTCTCGCGCACGGCTCGAGTCATCTCCTGGGCGTCCGAGTGACAAGCGGACAAACTCGCTCCAGCGTCGGAGGCGTTCACGAAGTTCAACGATATGCCAGTCAACCCTTCCCATCAAACCGAAATGCGTCAGAAATAAAAGCTGCGGCGCGCGGGCACGTATAAGATCCAAGCTCTCATCAATACTTCTTATATCGATGTCGGGAGGAGGGGTCGCGGGATACACAAATGAGTCATCTATCCTCACACCGGCGGCGTCACCCACAAATGCAACCTTACTGGCAGGTTCGAAGTAACTAACGTGGTGGATGGCATGACCGGGGGTATACAGGACCTCAAATCTTCTCGCTCCTATCGTTACAGTCTCTCCGCCTCGTAAAGCGCACAGATTCTTAGCGGGCACTGGTTTGAATGATCCCCATATCTTTTCTATGGCTGGGCCAAAAACACGCGAGGCGCTTTCCAGTAAGCGCCTGGGATTACTAAGGTGCGCAGCCCCGTTGGAGTGAACAAAAACACGGATGCGTGGATTCTGTTCGACCAACGCTCCAGTCGCACCTGCGTGATCGAGATGTATGTGAGTAAGCAGAATGCTTCCGATATCCGAGAGTGCGACGCCCCTTTCCTGAAGCTTCCGAAGCAACACATCAAGCGTGGACGATGGGCCGGGGTCCAGGAGCGCAATTTCTCCTTTGCAATCAAGCAAGCAGCACGCAATGTGCCGTTCGCGACCTTGGTGTTCCAGGTCGACAGTCACGATCGATTCCAGAGAATTGTCTGAGATGGAGTTCATTTCCGAAACCGTTTCAACTGAGTTCAAGCTTTGTTCATACCAGGCAGATCATGATTGCGATCCCACCTTTGCTGATCGGGCTTCGATTCCAGACCGCAGTATTACATCGTGTGCGTGCTAGCGTGCGCGATATGAGGCTAAAAGAACAGCCACCCGAGCTTTCCAAAGGCCGCGGACCCTGCAGGGATGGTGCGGCGGCACTCGGAGGCAGACTATATGGGTGGTTTAGCCCCAAGAAATGCTCACACAAACTGTCGCGATAACCCACTCGGAGCAAACAACTGCTCCATAGCGATCCACACCCTGCGAACGTCCCGTAGATACAGCGACAACGAACAGGCCGTTAGTATTACAATATATCAGAAGACGTCTGGCCTCCTGCAACATTGCTACCTTGACATCGGACTTCAAACTGATACGATGCACCGCGCGGCATCGAGTGGCCCGAGAACTCGGCAATCGCAGCGAATCGGGAAGTATGAGGCGAGTAGTCGAATTGAATCAATTCTGGACCTTTCGGGGAACTTGTGGCCGGTGGGATTAGGGACGGACTAGCTTCCGCATCGCTCTTGTGGGCAATTAGTTCTGGCGAACACCTATTTCGGAAATTGGCGAAGTGGAGGGCGTGGCCGTGGATACTTATATACTTGGGTTAGCCATGCACCCAGCTTCCGCCTATGTCGCCGATAAGCGACTTGAAGAAATGGTGTTTGATACTGCAAAAGCCGCCCTCGACAATGCGGGTATCGACCGTCAGGAGCTGGATCACATCACAATTGCCGCGTCCGATGAGCTCGATGGCCGGAGCATCTCGAGCATGCTCTTGGCCGCGCCCGCCGGTGGATACCTCAAAGACGAGATCAAGACGACAGATTCCGGTCTGATCGGACTGTGCCTTGAAGCTCTCCGAATCGAGTCGGGGCGCTTTCATCTCGGGCTTGTATCTAGCTGGAATAAGACCTCAAAAGCACAATTTGAGGACGTAATGCGAATGCGATGTGAGCCCTTTTATACCAGGCCGATCGGTTTGAACATGTCCATTGCTGATGGCTTGTTTGCGCAATCTGTCAGCCATTGTTATGGGATTAGCGAATCTGATGTCAATGTCGCTGTCCAGGCTAGCTACAGGCGGGCGCGAGAGAACGAACGCGGGATGCGTGCCACCGTTCCGTCGCTGGGTGAAATCGCGGCATCACCGTATGTGTCTGTACCGCTGCGCAAATTACAACAGGCCCCCGTCACCGATGGCGGGGTGTCCATGGTCGTTTGTTCGAGTACATGGCTGAGCAAACATCCCGATCGCACGCCGATGGCTCGACTCTCAGGATTGGCTTGGAGAATCGATGATTATCAGCTCGGGGCAAAGCGCCTATCTGCTCTACAAGGGTTTACCGAAACGTTTGGAAAAGCGGTTTCGATGGGCGGCCTTCGGGACCTGAATGAGCTTGATCTCGTCGAGCTGGACAGCCAGACCGCGTTCCATGATGTGGTGTACCGAAACGTGCTCGATCTACCGGACACCTGCCAAGTGTCGCCATCGGGAGGACCGTTCGCTCAGAATCCATACTTTTGCACGGGGTTAGTAAACGCTGCTGAAGCCGTGCTCCAAGTGGCAGGTCGGGCCGGTGCCGTCCAAGTGGACGGTGCGAAGCGGGCTGCTGCACACGGTTGTCACGGATTCGCGCAGCAGGGAAACGCCGTCGCAATTTTCGAGGGAGTGTAAGGAATGGCGAAGAGTCGGGTGGCCGTCATCGGAGTGGGAGAAACAGAATTCAAGGCGAATATCGCCGACAAGACTTACGCCGAATTGGCGCAGGATGCTGCAAAGGGTGCGCTCGAGGATGCCGGTCTCGGTCCGGGCGATATTGATGCGGTTGTATTCTCAATGGCCCCCACTCAATTTATGGGCGTGAACGACGCAGACAAGTGGGCCGTAGATTCGATCTGGGCTGCCAGCAAACCTTTTATGCGCGTGCATACCGGCGGCGCGACTGGTGGGTCGGCACTTCACGCGGGTTATGTCCATGTG
>Ga0209624_10000699_pt1 | contig 29152 bp, 27 predicted proteins | sample JacPinW_OM2H0_O1_FD_188565 | JGI IMG/M metagenome (GOLD analysis project Ga0209624, IMG submission 188565) | Forest soil microbial communities from Algoma, Ontario, Canada - Jack Pine, Ontario site 1_JW_OM2H0_O1 (SPAdes) (version 2) | ecosystem: Environmental > Terrestrial > Soil > Boreal...
CTGGCCGGGTTCGTCGAGCCCGGAGAAACCATTGAGGCTGCTGTCAGGCGCGAAATCCACGAGGAGGCTGCCGTCACCTGCCGCGCGGTGCGGTACTTCGCCTCCCAGCCATGGCCTTTCCCGGCCTCGTTGATGATCGGCTGCTTTGCTGAAGCGGAAAGCCGGAGCCTCGAGGTCGATCGCGTCGAGTTGGAGGACGCCCGGTGGTTCAGCCGCGAAGAGGCGATCGCGCTCCTGGAACGACGTCATCCAGACCACCTGTCCGCTCCAGTGCCGATGGCGATCGCCCATCACTTGCTAAAGCACTGGGCTTATAAGGGTCAAATTTAACGAATGATGTCTGTATTTTCGGGGGGCAAAAAAAGAGCGGATCGGCTAGGAGGGGGCCCGCCGATCCGCTAGCCTTCGTGGAATAACTTCGGCCCGTCTTGGCGCTCGGGGGCTGGGGGGCAAGAAAACCGAGCTAACCGCGAACCGATTCCACGGGGGCACTGTCTCTATATGCCCCCCTGTTGCGGCATGCGCTTGACGACAAGCTGGCCAAACTAAGGCATATTGTAAAAAAAATTTTGTGTCTTCGCGGAACAAATTGATAGTCTGGATAAACAAGTATAATCACGAAGAGTTGAAAGCTTCAGTCGCCAGCTTTGCATGCCCAAGCGACTTCCCGTTCATTCGGTCGATACGTCCTTCTTTTCCAGTTTTTCGGCCGTGCGCTTGGCGGGTTTGTGCGCCGCCATCCTTTTTTCAGTGTGTCGCGACAGCTTCAGTTTGGATTTGGACGAAGGCTGGGTGGGCGCGCTTGCGTCTCCCTCCGACGTATTCGCCCCCCCAGCGGAAATGGTCTTGGCGCCGTCCGGCGCGGCCGCAGTTTCGGTTGTCGTCCGGCGAACGCCCAGCGCCGGTCCCTTCCAACCGGGCGCCGGACCAATGTAGACCGGCACCGGATCGAAACGGATTCTTCCGTCCGGAAGCTCCGTGTGGGCGATCGGCGCGAACAGCGCGGCCAAAGGCGTTGGGAGCATCCCAGCGCGCCCCGCAGCAGATCCCACCGCCGCCTCGCCCGGTCCGGCGAAGCCCGCGTCCTCCGCGGCTGCGATCAGGGCCGCGCTGCGATGCAGGCAGACGTCGGCGCGCATGTTGGGCGCTGGGCCCGAGCCCGAAGGCAGCGATTCCAACGACCCGTTGCCGCCGCCTCCGGCGAACCCGCGATCGAAAAGGTCCGCTGCTTCCTGGTTGCGTGATTTCGCGGTCGGCGCGCCAAGCACGACCACGATCAACCGCCGTCCGGAGTGGTTGGCGCTTGCCACGACGTTGAAACCCGCCGGGCAGGTGAAGCCGGTCTTCATGCCGTCGGCGCCGGGATAGCGGCCAAGCAGACCATTGTGATTGGCTATGTATTGCCGGCCAAGCTGAAGCGCGCCGATGCTGAAGAGGTCGGCGTGGTCGGGAAACTCGCGCAACAGCGCACGGGCGACGATCGCCATGTCCCGGGCTGAGGACACATGGGCGGGATTATGCAAGCCGTTCGGATTGACGAAATGCGATTCGTGCATGCCGAGCCGCTGCGCGGCGGCGTTCATGTCGTCGGCGAAGGCCTCGACCGAGCCCGACACCCCCTCGGCGACCATGACAGCCACATCGTTGGGCGACTTGACCATCAGCATCTTGAGCGCGTTGTCGAGGGTCACTTCGGTGCCGGGCCGGAACCCCATTTTCGACGGCGGCATTCGCGCCGCGCGAGCCGACATGACGAGCGGCGTATCGAGCGTAAGCTTGCCGCTTCGCACCGCGTCCAAGGCGACATAGACCGTCACCAGCTTGGTGAGCGATGCAGGGAACCATGGGGCGGTCGCTTCGTTCTCCATCAACACCTGGTCGCTGTCCGCGTCGACGACGAGGTAGGGCGTCGCATGCACTGAGGCGGCGCCGAGGGCCAGTGCTGCGGTCAAGCCAAACAGGACGCGCCGTCCGATCCAGCATCGGCCAAATGGCATGTTTGCGTTCCCCGCGATGTCCCGGACTGATCTTCTGCTAGCGGAAAACGGCTGGAATCTCAAGCAGCGGCCCGTTTAGCGCGCCTATTTGGGGCGACTCGGCGCGAAGGCGAGACCCCGCCTGTTTTGCGCAGTTTGCCTCAGCGCTCAAACGATGTGGAACCGTTGTTTCGCCGCATCGACTGGCTCTCCCGGCGGGAATTGCGCAGCCAGAATGTCGCCGCAGCTGGCGGCGAGCCCGGTTAGCGCGGCTTCAGTCTCCCCGGCGGCAAGAGGTCTGAGCGCCTCATTGACGGCGGCCTGCCATTGCGCCTGGGGGACGACGCGCGCCGCATCCTCGGCCGGAACAATGCGGATGTAATGCTCAGCCAGCGACACATAGATGAGCGCGCCGCAACGCGAGCGGTCGATACCGCGCAGGACGAACTGCGCCAGCGCGGCCCGGTGGCCAGCCGATCGCGCTATGCGTTTCGGAATAAGCCACCGCCGCACCGGCGGCAGGGAGACCAACACGGCGGCGAGAATAGCAACCAGTAGCTGAGCGACGTAGATACGGTGCGCGGAAAGGTTGGTGAACACGAGCAGTGGCAGCGGCGTCGCGAGGGCGATGATGCAGGCGCCGAGCAGAAACTCCCCGTCCAGAGAGGTGGAAGCGCCGGCGAGCACGCACACGAGCGGGGCCCGGGTCTTGACTTGCGCGGCGTCGAATGCGGCCTCGACGCGCGCCGCCGCATCGGCATCGAGAATCATCACCAGCCTCCCGAGGCGCCGCCGCCGCCGGAAGACCCGCCGCCGCCAGAGAAGCCGCCGCCGCCAAATCCGCCGCCGCCTCCAAACCCCCCGCCGCCTCCAAACCCCCCGCCAAACCCTCCAGTCCCCATCGGAATGAAGATGACGTTGCCGCGGCCGCTTCGCCGGCTGATGCGACTGATCACGAACATGATGAAAAGAAAGATGAGGAAGGGCGCGAGCGTATCGAGCAGGGAAGCCTCGTGTTCCGCCCGCATGTCGGTCGGCTTCGGCTTCCATTCGGCCGAATCGGTGGTCAGCGCGGTGATGATGTCGTCGACGCCACGGGTGACGCCGCCGTTGAAGTCCCCGCTCTTGAAGCGCGGCGCGATCGCGTTAGAAATGATGATGCTGGAGACGGCGTCGGTCAGCGTCCCTTCGAGGCCGTAGCCGACCTCGATGCGCACCCGCCGCTCCTTCGGCGCGATCAGAAGGAGAGCGCCGTTGTTCTCCTTCGCCTCGCCCAGTTTCCAGGCCCGGAAGAGCCCGTTCGCATAAGGCTCGATCTCCTCGCCGTCGAGCGAGGGCACGGTCGCAACGACCAGCTGAATGCGGGACTTCTGCTCGAGATCGTCGAGCTTGCGTTCGAGGTCGGCGATCGTGACCGGCGAAAGGATTTTCGCCTGGTCGACAACTCTTCCGGTCAGCGGCGGGAAGTTGGCCGCCGCAAGCGCCGCGCCGGCCCATAGCGCGGCGACGAGAAGGACGATCAGCGTCCGCGGCCAGAGGCGAGGCATCCGGACGCTCCCGGTTCGAGAACTAGAACTTCACTTTCGGCGCCGCCTGGGCTTCGGAATCGGCGGTGAACGGAACGAGCGGCTTGATCGAGCGAAACACCGTCTGCGCCCAGAGTACGCTCGGGAAGGTCCTCAGCGTGGTGTTGAAGTCCTGCACCGCGGCGATGTAATCGCGGCGGGCGACGGCGATCCGGTTTTCCGTCCCCTCGAGCTGGGATTGGAGGGCGAGAAAATTCTGGTTCGACTTGAGGTCGGGATAGTTCTCGCTGACCGCCAACAGACGCCCGAGGGCGCCCGATAGCGCGTTTTGCGCATCCTGCAGCTCTTTGACCTTAGCCGGGTCGGTCAGGTCGTTGGCGTCGAGGTGAATCGAGGTCGCTTTGGCGCGGGCCTCGGTGACCTGGACAAAGACATCCTTTTCCTGCTTGGCGTAGCCTTGAACAGTCGCGACCAGATTGGGAACGAGGTCGGAGCGGCGCTGATATTGGTTCTGAACTTCCGCCCAAGCCGCGTTGGCGGCCTCCTGCTTGGTCGGGATGACATTATAGCCACAGGCGGAAACCGAAACGGCGACGAGCGCCAGTACCGCGAACGATCGCAACCGATGAAGCATGCCCATTGGGAACCCCTCCCCGACAAGACCCCGCCGCCGCGCGGGACCGAGCCTAATCATAAGGCGACGCAGGCCGTCACGCCATCGGCAAGGGCTGCCTGCCTCAGATTTCCGCCGCCCGACAGGCCGCCTCTTTCAGGAGCGCGCTTGATCGCATCCTGCGCATTCACTAGAAACCCCCGTCCGGCGTGGCGACGCCTGACCTTAATGTCTCCCGCAAAGCTGCGTTTCGCGCTAAGACCCAGGACAAAACATGCGTGTGTATTACGATCGAGACTCCGATCTCAATCTGATCAAAGCCAAGAAGGTCGCGGTGGTCGGCTATGGCAGCCAGGGTCACGCGCACGTTCTCAACATGCGCGACAGCGGCGTGAAGGAGATCGCGGTCGCGCTGCGGCCCGGCTCGGCTTCCGTCAAAAAAGCAGAGGCCGAACGCATCAAGGTGATGGACGTCGCCGCCGCCGCCAAATGGGCGGACATCGTGATGATGCTGACGCCTGATGAACTACAGGCCGAGATCTACCGCGAGCAGCTTGCGCCCAACATGAAACAGGGCGCCGCGCTGATGTTCGCCCATGGACTCAACGTTCACTTCAACCTGATCGAGCCGCGCGCCGATCTCGATGTGCTGATGGTCGCGCCGAAGGGCCCCGGCCACACGGTTCGATCCGAATATAAGCGAGGCGGCGGCGTGCCCTGCCTCATCGCGATCCACCAGAACGCGAGCGGCAACGCTCACGACGTCGGCCTGTCCTACGCCTCGGCGATCGGGGGCGGACGCGCCGGCGTCATCGAGACGTCGTTCCGGGAGGAGTGCGAGACCGACCTGTTCGGCGAGCAGACGGTGCTATGCGGCGGCCTCGTTGAACTGATCCGCGCCGGCTACGAGACGCTGGTCGAGGCCGGCTATGCGCCGGAAATGGCCTATTTCGAGTGCCTGCACGAAGTGAAACTGATTGTCGACCTCATTTATGAGGGCGGCATCGCCAATATGAACTACTCGATTTCCAACACCGCCGAGTATGGCGAATATGTCTCGGGCCCGCGCCTCATCACGCCCGAGACGAAGGCTGAGATGAAACGCGTGCTCGGCGATATCCAGTCGGGCAAATTCACCCGCGACTGGATGCTGGAGAACCGGGTCAACCAAACCTCGTTCAAGGCGATGCGCGCCCGCGCCAACGCTCACCCGATCGAAGAGGTCGGGGCGAAGTTGCGCGCGATGATGCCCTGGATCGGCAAGAACAAGCTCGTCGACAAAGCGAAAAACTGAGGCGGTCTGACGAAGCGCGATCGGCGCGAAACGGAGGCGCTTCAAGGACCGTTTGCGCTGGACAGGCTGGCGCGCCTTTGCTAAACGCCGGCCCTTGCCGCGCGAAGCCGCGCGCCAAGATGCGATGGGCGCATAGCTCAGTTGGTAGAGCAGCTGACTCTTAATCAGCGGGTCCAAGGTTCGAGCCCTTGTGCGCCCACCATCGAAACCCAAGAAAGCATTGACAAATACAAAATTAACGCTGATGAACGGGGGTTGGTGATTTAGGATGCGGACCCCAAGCGGACCTAACGGGACCGACTGCGATAGGTCCGCCTTGTAGCGAAGGAGTTCGTCCCGCAGCGTGACGAGTCTTCGCGCCGCGCTGCAAAAGACCGCATGACTCTTTGTATTAACTAACTTATCCGCCAGCCCGTCATGAACGCCGCCTATGGAGACCTCACGTTCAGCTAAGACTTATGAACCGGGCGATCAGGAGAAGAGAAAACCAACTATAGCGGATAGTGGCAAGCGTATAGTGCCCACAAGAGAGCACTCGCCAATCAACATTGATCTGAGCTCCCCTCAAACCTTCGATGAAGTCCCTCGCCAACTCAAATGGCACAACTTTGTCCCGTCGCCCGCTTACAACGAGGAGTCTTGCATTGACATCGCGAAAGCAATCGAAAAATGACGATGGGCTAAACTCGATGCCGAAGTTCACGGAACGCTCTGCCTTGCCTTATCACGACGATTTGCAAAGCAAGTAAGTCAAAAAATGAGGTAAGGCAGTTTAAGTCGAACGCGGTCGCGCTTCATATCGATTCCCACTGGGTGCTCATCACAGCCCAAGTCCTCTATTACGAGAACGATGTCTTCACCATGAGCGCGGGTGACGATAAGTGTGTGCAGATCGAAATTCCGTTTCTCCAGGGTTTCGACGGCGGCCACGCGACCCTTGGCACAGCTGGACGCGGAACCTACGCCCCGCTCGAAATGGCCGGCTAAAGATTTGGCATCCCCATCGATGTTGTGCGAACGCGGCTCCCGCGAGGTCGTTGAGCCTCGGCAATGTGTACCTAGCAGACAAAGTGACTAACTCGGCGGTCGGATTAGCCACTTGGCTGTTCGCGCTTTGGCCGTGCGACCGCTTCGGGCGAGCTTCTTGTTGTTGGCTCCGTTGGTGTAGCGCTCAACCGCGGCAAGCGTCTTGTAGCCGCGGATCGCCATCAGTTCGCGGGTCGTGTTTTGGTCGCCAGTCAGCCGGCGCATGCCCGCCTTCTTGGGCCCGTGCAGGCGGCAAGGCGCGCATGACATCGTACGCATGCCGGACGACAAGGTGTAAAATCTGCTGAAAAGCCTAGACTAGCGTTCGCAGGGACCTTTGCCCTATTACCGAACGACTGCTCCTTTGGCGCAACCGACGCCTTGAGCCGAAGACCGCTTTCTCGCTTCTCGCCCGTTCATAGGGCTGATCCAGAAGGGCAGCAAAGGGTCGGTTTGACCCGTTGGTTAAACCGTCGGCGAATGATGGGGTGGACGGCGCCCCGAACGGCAGCGTGCCAAGATCGTCGTTGTCAAAACCCCATCTGAAGGGAAGCCGTCCATGGGCAAGTCTATCCGGAATTTGTCGACTGTCACGCGGGTTGGTCTCGATCTGGCGAAGAGGGTGTTTCAGGTTCACGCAGTCGAGGCGAAGGGCGAGATCGTTGTGGCGCGCAAACTCACGCCCGGCCAGCGCCGATGGAAAGCAGTCGGGGGAGACCGAGTCCACCAGTGCACGTTCTGCCGGGGTGGCCCAACAGAAGCGGTCGTCGGATGCCCAGACAGCGATGTTCCGATCCTGTGGCAAGTTGCAGTCTGCCGGGAGTGCATCGCGGATCTGATTATGACGCGGTTCGCCGCCGTGAAACACCGGCGCACCATGGCGCTGGCTAAAGACCTGAGCGCGGCGGCAGACGAGATCGTCAAGCGTCGCGACGATGCCAGGTGGAACAAACGCGTCCCCGCCGAGCTGCGCGCCGAAGAACTGCACATCCGGGAAAAGTTCGGTCTTTTGGAAGACCCGCCATTGCGCGACGTCACCCGCCGCGGCAGCCCGCTGCATTGAGCTACGGCACGCCACGCGCGGCCTGAGTTCAACCGGAGCGCCGCAGCGCATCGCGCACGGGCATCTGCGACAGGTAGGGCGCGCCCTGCGTCAGGGCCGGGCTGGATCTCTTAATGCCCCGATTGGCCCGACAGCGAGCATGGTATCGGCCTCCTTGAGGAGCAGCTTCCGCTACCGGTACGTCGAGAAGGGTTGGGTGATGGAGGTGCTCGGCTGAGCGGGCACCAGACCATAGCCGCTGTTCGTATTTTCCGCTGTGCCAAATTTGCCCGAGGCGTCCAACGGGTGTTTCGCCGAGTTGCCCGGGGACGGGTAGGGAAATGAGTTCATAGGCGTCATCGGCGTGCTCGACGCGCAGGTTATTGTCCCGGCGCCGGAGACCAAGACCGCCTGAGCGTCAGACCAGAAACCGACCAGAACCACTTGGAACGCAACCATCGTTGCGAGATCTCCCTGCCCAACGAACCCTCCCGCTGCCAACGGCACCTTGTTCAATAAGTTTATGCCCAAGCCCGCGGGGGGGCCGACGATGTGTCCTTCGCCGTCGGTCAATTTACAGCTGAAACCCATAATTGTCCCGTCACTTTGCTGTTGGAACTGAAATCGAATCGTCCACCCGGCCGGGATTGTCAGGTCGTTAGGCAGAGTGACGAAACTACCATCATAATGTTTGGACGAGATCTGGAATAAGTTCGGAAGCTTTCTGTTGGTTTCATATTCCGTCGGCCAAGACTCGGCAAACGAATTCAAGGTATTGATCCCCTTCCACATCCTAACTCCGTATTGCTGCCAACCGACAGTATTGTCGTCCTTGATTGAGGAGAACCCATTGATCTGGAAGCCGATCGGCAGAGGGCTCGGTTCCGTTGACGTCACCCCACTCGTGGGGCTGACCTGGATGGCCTCGGTCACTTTGATCTCCACCATAAGGTCCATCAAGGGGCCGTTACCGACATAGATGTACTGGCTGTTGCCGCCGAGGAACGCGGGTGGAGTGGCGTAACCAGCTGGCACGCGGTCTGCGCGGAAGATCTCATTGGCACGGTTGACCCCCCAGACGGTGCCGTCGGCGCCCACCCCGACCTCCGATAGTTCTCCTGGAACCTGCGCCCACGAGACGAGGTCGAAGCGGGTGGACTGGAAGATCTCGTTTGCGGCGTTGACGCCCCAGACGTTGGCCCGGGAACCCACGGAGATCCGGCACAACGCGCCCGGCACCTGCGCTCAGGGGTTGGCGCCTTTGCCGGTGTACCTGAAGACCTCGTTCGCGGCGTTGACCCCCCAAACAGTGCTGTCAGCGGCCACCCCGATATCGGACAGGCGCGGCCCCGGGACCTGCGCCCAGGGTTTGGCGTCGTTACCGGTGTAGCTGAAGATCTCGTTTGCGGCGTTGACCCCCCAGACGTTGGCCCGGGAACCCACGGAGATCCGGCACAACGCGCCCGGCACCTGCGCCCAGGGATTGGCCCCGTTGCCCGTGTAGTTGAAGATCTCGTTCGCGGAGTTGACCCCCCAGACAGCGCCGTCACCGGCCACCCCGATCTCGGACAGGAGCGGCCCCGGGACCAGCGCCCAGGGTTTGGCGTCGTTACCGGTGTACCTGAAGATCTCATTACTAAGGTTGAGCCCCCAGACATTGACCTGAGAACCCACAGAGATCCGGCGCAGTCCTCCGCTTACTGGAGTCCATGTTGTCACTACGCTCCTCACGACATCTACAACAATAGGAATCACAGTGTTATACCTGCCGCCATAGGCCGACACAGCAAGGTAGAAAGTATAACTGCCTACGGCCATGGTGGCGTCGGCGGTTGCTGTCAACTCAACCGTGGCTGGCGCGCCTTCGCTTATTTGCGCCAGGTTTTGGTTCAGGGACAGAATTCCTGCGGGAGACAAGGTAGAGAGCGACCCATCAAGCGTGAGACCGACCTCGGTCGCGGGGCCTGTCGCCAAGGCTGCGGTGACATCCAGCTCCACCGATTGACCTTGTCCCACGACGATTGCCGGAACACTGACGTTAATTGCACTCACGATCGCCGTGATTGGAATCGAGACTGGGTTCCAGGTGTCTCCTTGCATCAGAAGCGTGGCCGAACAGAGGTTCGGCGTGGACGCGGTCGGCTTAAATTCAATCGTGACTACGATATGCTGTCCGCTGGCCACCGCCAAAGGTGTCACGCCATTGGATTCCCCTTTCTGCACCGCCACGAAACCGCGCGAGAGGGTATCCTCCATCGCAAAACTGGTCACCGCGGAAACTGTGAAGGCGCCCCCGGAAGCGTCATCTGTAACACTGGCCGTCACGTTTACCGGCCCGAGAGTTCCGGACTGCGTGGGTAGCGTCATGGGCGTCACTCCCCCGCCCGGAGGGACCGAGCCGAAGTCGATACGGTCCGGGTTGAAATTAACTGTGATTCCCATGAATTGATTTCCTTGGCTGAGCCAAAGCGGGCGGCGACGATTTCCGGCGAGGGCCGGCTTGATCACGGCGGGCAATCCAACCAGCGCAATACGCCACGCACGGACTTCGCAATCTCCAAGTTAACTGTCACGTTCAGACGTCTTGTCTGTGACCGCGCTCACACCCTCCACCTAAGCCTGTGCTGCCATACCCCGTCGCGCCAGCTGCGGATTGAGCCGCACGACGCCGTCACTTTGGATCGTGAAATCAAAAACACTTGCTTTGACAAACTCAAAGACCGCGCGATCCACCTTCGGCCGCTCGGGCTCCATCCAGTCAAACACGAGGGCTGGCGCATTCTTCACGGTCGGATTGCATTGACGCCGGTGATGAGGTCAAAGCCGCAAAGGCGGCTGGGACAACAAGCGGCGCAACTTGGCCACAGTTCCTGAAATCTTGCCGCGCGCAGCTCGCCTCAACGACAAGCGCTCCGCCGCAGGGCGGATTTGCGCCAGCAACGCCAGCACCGGCTCCTGCGCCTTCGCCCGCGCCGACACAATCGGGTTCTCTGTTTCCGTGGCAGCGGCCAGCAGCTCCACCCGCTGGGAGCGCTGCGTCGAGTGCAGGAGGATCTGCGTCGCCGCAGGAAGCTCAGTATCGTTGTCCCGGATCAACTGTCGTTTGGGTCAATGAGCACTCGCACATCTATCATTTCCCCGGCACGAGGGATTACGGCAACACGAAAAGCGGCGCTTACATGTGTGAGGCGGAAGCGCAGACGGCAGGCAATCGCGCGGCCAAGAGCGAACGTCATCCTTAAGGTCAGGTCAAATCCGAGCGTTCGGCGACGCCGCGGTGGTGAGATCGCGCATCGACATTATGACCCTCCGAAGCCGGCCTCCACTGATCCTCGGTCACAAGCCTAGTTGAAGGGCGCGAACGGTTTGGCCGAGCGCATCGGGACCCGTTCGATGTCCGGCGCTGACTGCCGACGAGCCAACAGCCGCGGCCGCGATGCGACTTGGTTTCCACCGGCTCTCTTGGCCCGATACAGCGCGGCGTCCGTTTGCCTAAGAAGTCCTCCAAGCTCGGATGTGTCCGATGCTTCAGTCCCCACGCCAACGCTAATGGTGAACTTCGCGGCGGGTTCTGGCTGAACAAGTGCACGGGCTTCGGAAGCCTCGCAAACATCCTCCGCGATCGTGACGGCATCCTTGAGGTCAATGCCCGGCAACAGGATCACAAACTCGCCTCCGCCCTGTCGCCCGAGTATTGCTGAGCGGCGACGTCCGATCGCCTCTTCGAGCACCTCGGCGAGGTTTCTGAGAGCGCGGTCTCCAGCCTCGTGCCCATATCTATCATTGAGAGCTCGAAAGGCATCGATATCGCACACGAGCGCCGAGACTGGTTGTCCCAAGCGCCGTGTTTCCTCAAAGGCCTCGGCTGCGACGGCGTCGAATCCTGGTCGGTTCAGCAATCCAGTCAGCCCGTCGATCATCGCTAAGCTAACGAGTTCCTCATGCGTGATCTTTAACCCTGTAACCGTTTGCCTCATGCGGGCCGCAATGATCAAGCCGATCAAAATCGCAGGTGCTGCTGAGACCGACAAAATGATCTGCCAGAGTTCGCTGGCACTAAGACTCGTACATACAACGCTCACGAGCAAGGCGATCAGTAAGGAACTCAGAGAGGCCAACGCGAAGATAGCGGTGACGACCTCTATAGTGGTTGAGCGAATTGCATCGACACTCTTCGGCCAGAACTCGTTCAGAGCAACCATTCCGCAACTTCCCCTACGCGAGAGCTATGATTTGCTCTCGCTCCCCTACGTAAGCCTCTTAGGGACTGGTCGTGGAGGTTAGCTGAACCAAATGCGTAGGATTGTATCCAAATGCATCTAAGCGGAGACTCAGCTCGGACGCTCCTGCGGGCGGAGGCGCAGGCCTCGGGCAACCGTGCAGCGACGAGGAGCGCCATCTATAAGAGGCCGGGTCAATCCCAGTGCGCCACGTCGCCGTGGTACGAGCAAGCCCCGCGGTGATGCTCCGAAAAGCTAACGCTGCCGTCACGACTTTCCGCAGTGCGCTTCTCGTGCTCTTGCCCGCAGGATGGCGAGTGCAAGACGTGCCCAGATGAATTGACGTGGTAATTGTTGTTGCAGGCGTAGGCGAGTGCTTTGCCGCTCTGGGCGGCGAAGAGGATGACCAAGGCCGCCGCAAGAAGGGACTTCATCTAGTCTCACTCGGAATTCGTTACCGCCGATTCGGCCGCCGTCGTTGAAAAGATGAGGGTCGATCGCCCCGCATTGGATGATACAGGCGGAGTTCATCTTCAGCATCGCGGTCTTGAGCTTCGCTGACGACGCGGATCAGCTCCTGGAGTGGGTCAATGTCGCCGCCGACGAGCCAGTCGGCTTGACGAGGTGTCCGTCGTCTCGCTCGCGCCGGCGGCGCAGCCAATGGGGCATTGACTCCTGGCGATCGCTGAAATCCGCGTCCATCGCCATACGAGTTGCTGTGTCGGGCCGGCTGGTTTTGCCTGGGACCTTGCCGAGGACCGCGTTGACTAGGGAGCGCAACCAAGTTCGCATCACGTCCGCCCCATTGCGGCAAAGGTTGTATATTAGTCCTTGTTCGAAGGCTCTGGGTTGGCCTCGTGTTCGATCCTCTTGCCGCCGTCGCCCCATCCAATGCTGGCCACCGGCTTCTCCGCTTCGCCGCTCGCGCTCGGCCGCCTCCGCGTCGCGCTCATCATCTTCGGAAGTTCGCCAGCGAAACGTAAGGGTGCGCGCCGGCGGGTTGGCGGTGACGCTCAGCTCGGCCGCGCTGGTCGAAGTTGTGATCCAGCCCCTGCATTTGGCTCTGGCGGCGTTGCGCAAAATGAAATAGGCGGCGGCGTCCCTCTGCCGGGTAACGTCACTACGGAGACCCTCGCGGCCTCCGCCCGATCCAGCTGCAGCTCCTCCGCCTCATACGCAGCATCGATCAGCGCCCGATTGACCAAAGTCAGTTGCCTGAGATCGCTGGTCAAAATGCCTAATTCGGCGGCGGCGCTCCGAACATTAGCGCCGTGCTTCACCGGAACCTCTGCAACACTCCTAAAACAAGATGCGCGACGCTGTCAGGGATGCCGCGTAGGGACCGACGCCACGGTTAGATCCCCGCCTTAAGGAGCCCTCCGTCTGAGAAAGCCAACCCTTGAGGCGGACGGACGAGGGAGAACTAATCGCCGGGCTGGGCTTTCGAAGGCTGGAAGCCCATGGCCCAGTAGCGCACGCGCAAATCCCCGACAATCACAGAAGTGTCCCGCACCAGCCGTGAATCGCGAGTGCGATCGCCTTCGTGCAATCCACAAGATCACGGACCGCGACGCGCTCGTTCGGTTGATGGGATTGAGCCGGATCGCCGGGGCCAAAATTGACCGTCGGCGTGAGCCCGAGCCCAGTGGGCAAACCGATGTCGCTATGGGCGCCGAAACCGGAAAGCCGCGGATCGAGCCCCGCCTTTGAGGTCGCGCTCTGAAATGAGGCGACGAAAGGATGGTCGGCTGAGACCTCAGCGCAATCGGCGTCGAGGATCCAATCGACTCGAATCGGATGCTTGCGGAGATACGGGTCCGCCTGACACACCGCCGACAGATGCGCCTCAACCTCGCGCTTCACATGGCCCCCGAGGCCGAATTCGTCCTTTTCGTGCGGGAGATACTGGACGTCGATGACGATCTCGCCGCGTCCTGCGGTCGAAGAGGGATGCTCGCCAGCCTTGATCTGCGTCACGATGATCTGGTTCGGAAGATCCATAAGGGGGTGATTCTTCACCGGGTCCGTCTGCCAGCGGCGATTGAGGATGTCGATACCGTCGAGCACCTGTCGGCAAAGCTGAATGGCGTCCACCGGACCGCTGCCGTCCCAATGGTTCGGGGTTAGTTCAGCGTGACCGCCGATACCGTCAACGATGATCCGACCCCATAGGATTCCGTGGCAGAGCGGCGCGATGCGATTGGCTGTCGGCTCCGTCATGATTCCAGCGTCAGCGCGATAGCCACGATCGACCATAGCAAGCGAACCCATGCCGCCGATTTCCTCGTCGACGACGGTTGCAAAGACGACGTCGCCCGCGAGGCTGACGCCGATCTCTTTGAGAATCTCGATCGCCATAAGCATGCAGGCGACGCCGCCCTTCATGTCGACCGTCCCACGACCTCGCACGAAGCCTTCGGAAACGACAGGCGCGAACGGATCGCTCGTCCAGTGTTCGAGCGCGCCCGGCGGCACGACGTCGATATGGCCCGTCAACATGATGGAACGATCCTCGCCCTTGCCCTTCAGGACGCCGGCCAGATTGGGACGACCCTCGAAGGTGCGGCCTTTATTGGCGCCGGGGCGGCCTTCATATTTGGCATATAGGGCAGGTCCGTCGGGGTCCCAGAGATCGGTCGTAAAGCTCAGCGCTTCAAGGCGCTTCTGCAGGTAAATCTGACAGTCGCGCTCACCCGGGCCGGCCTCGCGCGGATCGGATTTCACGATGGAAGGAAAGCGCACGATGTCGCAGAGCGTCTCCACAATTCGGTCAGCGCGTTGCTCGACCGCCTTTGCGATCGTTTCTTCTATCGGGCTCATGACGTTCTCCGGATAAGGGCGAGATTGTCGATAAGAAGGACGATGACGAGGATCGTCCCTACGATTCCCACCTGCCAGACGGTGTTGACGTTCAGCTGCAGGAGGCCCGTCTGTAGCGTGACGAGAAGCAGCACCGCGGCCAGGACGCCAAAGACGCCCCCCCTGCCGCCGAAAATTCTGATGCCGCCGAGCATGGCCGCGGTCAATGACGTCAGTTCGAGGTTCTGCCCGATATTGGGCCGCCCCCCGCCGAGCCACGCGAGGCTCACGAGCGCGGCGCAGCCGGCGAGCGCGCCACTCGCGCCGTAGGCCGCGAGCCGTACACGATCGACAGGAATTCCAACGAGCCGTGCGGACCGCTCGTTGAAACCCATGCCATAGATCCATCGGCCCCACGACGTCGTGTGGAGCAGAACGCCGGCCATTAGGAACAGAGGCAGCGCGAGCGTCAGGAACGGAAGGGGCAGGCCTTCGACGGCGCCGCGCCCCCACAGCAGGAGGAAGCCCGGAACGCCGGCTTGCGCTGCCCCGCCCGTCAGCGCCACCGCTGCCCCGGAATAGACGTAAAACGTCCCGAGCGTAGCGATCAGCGGCAGAAGCCGCAGCCGGGTCACGAGAACACCGTTCACGAGACCGAGTAGCAAGCCGAGGGCCAGGCACAAGACGGGGAGCAAGACGCCTGGGAGCCCGGCCTTCACGAGGAGCATGACGAGAACGACCGCGAGCGAGACCATACCGCCGACCGAAATGTCGATGCCCGCGCCGCCGCATATGATCACGAGCGCCTGCCCAAGCGCGACAAGCGCCAAAATGGTCGAGAATTGCAGCACAGCCGTCACGGTCGACAGGGCTAGGGCTGCGGGCTTCAGAACCGCGAGGCCGCCGACGACGACAACCCAAAGCATGCCGAGAATCGCGAGGATTGGGGAGACGCGAGGCGTCATCGCGCTCCGTCTCGCGACGTCGCGCCGACCGCCGATGGACGCAGGCGTTCGAGCAGCAGCCGGCCCGACACGGCCTCCGCGCCGAGCACGAGCAACAGGAGGAGGCCGGTCACCACAGGTTGCCACAGCGACGGCACTCCGACGAGGAGCAGCCCGTTCTGAAGAAGCCGCAAGAGAATGACCCCGAAGGCCGTGCCGAGCAGGCTGATGCGCCCACCCGTCACGGCGGTCCCGCCAAGCACGACCGCAGCCACCGCTTCGAGCGCGAGTGTGGCGCCGATCGTCATCTCCACATTGCGATAGGTCGCGACATAGAAGCTCGCAGCGAGCCCGCACAACCCGCCGCTGATGACGAATGCTGCAACCTGCACCCTGCGCACCCCTATGCCCGCGAGCCGCGCTCTCGCTTCCGAATGGCCGATGGCGAGAAGGTGCGCGCCGAACGGCGTGAGCCGAACGGCGACAAAGACTGCGCCGTAGGCGAACGCGATGACGAGCACAGAAACGGGCAGGCCGAAAATGCGCGCAGCCAACAGATTGGTCAGGCCCACGGGAAGGCCCGAGAGCCATGAACCGCCGAGCGCCAGAAAGATTCCGGCGCGATAGACGCCGAGCAGGCCGAGCGTCGCCACGATCGCCGGGATGCGGCCAAAGACCACGACGAAGGCTGAGACAACGCCAAGCGCGAGCCCCGCGACTGGGCCGGCGAGCGCCGCGAGCGCCGGCGGCGCGCCCGCTTCGAGCAGCCTTCCTATGCCGATCGCCGCCAGACCGAGCACGGAGCCGACGGACACGTCTATGCCGCCAATGCCGAGAAGTAGCGTCATCCCGAGGCCGATCAGGAGAAGCTCGGTGCTGTTGCGCGCGATGGTGAGCAGATTGTCGGGCGTCGCGAAATAGGGCGAGAGACCTGAAAAAACGAGACCGGAGACGATGCAGCCGAGCGCGAGGAGGGCTTCGCGCTGGCCGAAGCGTTGGAGGAAGGCGCGCATCGTCCCCAACCCTCGGCTTGCTCAGAACTTATAGTTATCGACGTTCTGAGCCGTAAACACCGCCGGCTCGCCAAGCAGCAGGACGCCAGTTTTGGCGTCATAGGTGACAGGGTGGCTCATGCCTTCCGGCGTCGTGGTCGCGGGGATCTCCTTAGCGTCAATCAGCTGTTTGCCCGCCCATACTGTGAGATAGCCGAGCTCCTTCGGATCCCAAAGCACGCTGTAGCCGAAAGCGCCGCTCTTGAGGTAGGCGCGTGCGGTGTTCGGGCTGCAATAGCCAGTTCCGATCACCTTACCGATCTTGCCGGCCGTCTCGATGGCCTGTCCGACGCCCGGGCATGTGGTGGAGGCGACGCCGATCAGGCCCTTGAGGTCGGGATTGGCTGTCATGAGGTCGGTCGCGATCTGCGCGGCGCGCTGGGCGGTGCCGCCTGCAAATTGGGGTTCGAGCAGCTTCAGCTTCGGATATTTCGCCTTGGCGCGCGCCTGCATGAAGCCGATCCAGGCGTTGAGGTTAGACGCCGTCGCCTCGCCGGAGACGATGCCGATCTTCGCATCCTCGCCGACCCTCTTCACCATCTCGTCGATGATCGCGTCGCCCAAACCCTCGTCAGTCGCTTGCGCGACATAAAACGCGCGGCCAGACTTCGGAGCGTCGCTGTCCGAGGTGAACAGGGCGACATGTTTCGCTTTCGCGGCCTCGACAACGGGCGCAATGCTGGAAGCATCGAGCACCGAGACGGCGACGGCGTTGACGCCCTGGTCGATTAGATTCTGGACGATCTGCATCTGGTCGACAGGGTTGGTGTCGACCGGACCCTGATCGATGAAATCGACGCCGAACTTGGCGGCCGCTTCCTTGCCGCCGGCCTCCATCGCGTCGAAATAAGGAATGCCGATGATCTGCGGCACGAACGCCACTTTCTTGTCGGCCGCGAGGGCGAAAGTGGAGTTGACGGCGAGTAGCGCCGCGGCGAGCAGTACGACTTTGGAATGCGTATGCATGTTCGATCCTTCCCGGCTGTGACGTGAGTTCAGGCTTGCACTTCGAGCGCTCTCACGTCGGGATGAGCGCCCGTGATGAAGGAGACGACCTCTTCCGGGTCGGTTTCTGACCGCCGGCGCTCGGCGATCTTCCGGCCTCGTCGGAAGACGACGATCCGGTCTGCCACTTCGAAAACATCGTGCATGTTGTGGCTGATGAGGATCACCGCCCGTCCGCCTTCCGCGAGACGGCGGATGAGTTGAAGGACCTTGCGCGTTTCCGCGACCGCAAGCGACGCCGTTGGCTCATCCATGATCACGAGCCGCGCATTGAGGTTCAGCGCGCGCGAGATCGCCACCGCCTGACGCTGCCCGCCGGAAAGGCTTCCGACCGCTGCCTCCGGATCCGAGATATGCGCTTCGAGAGTGTGCAGAAGCTCGGCGACCTTCTGCTTCATGGCCTGCCGCTTGAGGAACGGCACACCGAGCACGCGGCGGACGAGCTCCCTGCCGAGAAAGACGTTCTCGGCGATCGACAAATTCTCCGAGAGCGCGAGCTCCTGGAAGATGGTGGCGATCCCGACGTCCGCCGCGTCCTGGGGCGAAGCAAAACTCACGGGCGCCCCGTCAAGCAGCAGGGTCCCGGTGCTCGGCTCATAGGCGCCCGACAAAATCTTGATGAAGGTCGATTTGCCCGCTCCGTTGTCACCGAGAATCGCCAGAACCTCTCCCGCATGGATGTCAACATCGACATCGGCGAGTGCGTGAAGAGCGCCAAAGCGCTTGCTGATCGATCGGGCCTGAAGAAGGCGAGTCGTCATGAACCCTCTCAGGTGAGGCGCGTCGCCCAGGACAGCGCATTGATCCAGAGCTGCCGATAGCCCGGCCATTCCACGAAGCTTGCGGGCAGCCAGTGCGGCCCGATGTCCGAGGTCCAGGCGAGCGTGCGGCCGGCGCCAAACCCGCCTACGACAAGCAGCGGGTGGCCGCCTTCCTCCGCCGGCAGTTTCGCCAGAACCTCGACCCCCGGCTGATCCTTCACGCGCACCTCGTTGGCGCCGAGTAGGACGGGCCACGGGCCGTCGAGTCCTGCAAGCACGGGATGATCTGCGGCGCCCACGATCTGCGCTGAAAATCCTTCGGGGATTTCGAGCCTGTCGTCATAGGGCAGACAGGAAACGGGCAGCGCTTCTTCGACCGGCGTGGCGCGCCAGCGCGCCTTTCCATCGATCCCCTGGAAGCTGAAATAGCCGCCCATCATCACGAGCCCTCCGCCCGCGCGCGTCCATTCGCGGATGAGCTTCAGACGGTTCGGTGTCGGCTTGCCGTGCAGCCACACGTCCGGCGGCAGCAGAAAGGTGTTCGTGCCGATGTCGGAGAGGACGATGGCGTCGTAACGCCTGAGGCCATCGAGGTCGAACGAAAAGCTGGTCGCGGCTTCGTGCGCGGGCATGTACGTGAGGTCGAAGTCGCTACCTTTCAGCGCGGCCACGAGCGGCTCCGCGCCCAGATGGAAGGTGACGCTCCCGAACTGGTCGAAGCCCTTCGTGTGCGTCGCCGAGGTCGCCCAGCTTTCGCCGACGAGGAGCACATTCTTTGTGGCCATCGCAGTCTCCACCATTAGACAAGGCGCTGGACAGATTGACGGACGACAATCTCAACCGGCAATCGCTCAACCCGGGGCAGGCCACCGTCGATCGTTTCGAGGATCAGGGAGAGCGCGCCCTCGCCCATCGCGTCTATTGGCTGACGTATCGCAGTGACGGGGGTCGACATGAGCTCCAGGGGACTCACATCATCGAAGGTTACAATGGAAATGCCGCTCCCGACCGCGATGCCTCTGGCGGCGAGAACCCTCAGCATGCCGAGAAGGATGGCGTCGCTGCCTGCGAGTACTGCGGTGACGTCAGGACAGCGGGCCAACACGTTCGCGATTGCTTCAGAGCCATAGTCGGCAGTGTAGGATCCGTACGCTTCCACGACGATGGTCGCGCCGGACCCGAGCTCCTGCACAGCCCGCCTTAGACCTTCGGCCCGCTCCTTGGCGCTCATAAGGTCGGATGGGCCGCCGATGTACGCGAGACGCTTGTGGCCCGCCTCGATCAGATGACGACCTGCTAGGTAACCGCCTTGAACGTTATCAGAGAAGACTTTCGAGACGTTCGCTCCCGGCACGTCCTCATCGAGAATCACCATACGCCTGGCATCGTTGATCGCCTTCGCCAGCGCGCCGTCCGCGTCATGATGGTTGGTTGCGAATAACAGGCCATCAACGAGACTTGAGTTGAGCTTTTCGATGTAGTCGACCTCACGCGCCGTTTTGTTGGAGGTCGAACACAGCATCACTGCGATGCCTTGCGTTTCCGCGGCTCTTTCGATTGCTGCGGCGAGACGCGAGAAGAACGGATTGTCGAGCTCCGGGATCACAAGCCCGACGGCGTCAGACCGCCCGCGACTGAGGCTGCGGGCATGCGGATTGGGGCGATAGCCAAGCTCGCGAACGGCGCGATCAATTCGCGTACGGGTGGGTTGCGGGAGTTCGAGTGTGCCATTCAGGTAACGTGAGATCGCGGCTGGCGACACTTGCGCCTCTCCCGCGACCTGTCTGAGCGTAACCGGCTTGACCATCTAGTCTCCTCGACCACGCGTATCGCTGTAAAACGGTTTAGTAAAGCGGTTTATCGCGGTAGCGGTGGTTGAGGAACCGCTGCGAGGCATCGTCACGATGCCTCGCGAAAAGCGCGAGTAGACGCGCTTTGGCTTCCAAGCTGCAAACGCCGTGACACCTCCTCCGCACATTTGACTATGGGCAATCGTGCAAATCTGATGCTACTCCTGTGCACCTATCGTTTAGCGAGATATTCGGAGGCCGGATTTGCAACACCTGCCATGGTCGGTAACTTGTCTCAGTCCAGCGCAACGATCGGGCGAGCTGTTGGCCACTCAAAATCCAGACGGCTCTTTGGTCTTCTCGACGGCGCTGAAAGACGGGGAGGGATCATTGTCCTTCCTCCTCGTTCCACCTTCAGCCAAACGCACGCCACACCGACAACGTCTCGCAAGGCAAGACCTGCACCGCTCGTAGAGCAGAGTCTGAGTCTATCGAACCCGGCTTACCTCACGACCGCGCGCTCACCCCATACGACGTCTGCAGAGCCGCTGGTTATCCTTTGCGAGCCGTGCGGCAGACGTGGGTGCTATAGCGTTACCAAGCTCGTGGAGTGGGACGGCGACGCCCCACCTCGGTGCCGCTCCGATCGCGGTGGAATGGAAGCACCTGCTGAGCCACACGCCTAGGGGATAGGTCGGCGCGCAGCATTGGGCAGGGCGGCAACCTCAAGCGCCCAAGATCCATGAGGAGCTGACGAAATTCCCTCAAGCGCGGCAAGTTGAAAGCCGCGTGCCGACGGACCGCATCACGGTCCGACGCACTCCGCCACGTCGGTCAGGGCGCGTTTCGGTCTTTGTCAGCGGCAGTTCCCCGTGCCAGCGACGCGGCCTGCCGGAGTCATCAGGAGAGCATTGCTGTTCGAGGCGACGGTGATCAGCCAGCCCATGTCGCGAGTGGAGCGCAGGACGACGCCGCCGTTACCGCGCTCGGCGGTCCAGACCGGCTGGCTCGCGCCGGCGGGCTGTAGGATCGCACCGTTCTTGGTGAAGCCCACCTCAAGCATCGCTCCGCTGTCGAACCCGCCGTTGAAGGAGTAGCTAAGGACGCTTCCCTGCGAGTCGTAAATCGAGCAAACGACATCGGCAGAGGCGGCGGTACGGGCGCGAGCCGCCGCCACCTGCGCGTTAGCCGCCGCTATCTGCGCCTTGGCGACAGCCGCTGCGCGGGCATCGGAAACCGCCTGCGCTTTGGCCTGCGCCTTGGCGAGGGCGTCAGCCTCGGCCTTGGCGCGCAAGTCGGCTTCGATCTGCGCCTGCACCTTGGCCTGCGCCTCGGCCTCGATTTGAGGGCGCTCGGCTTCGATCTTGGCCCTGGCGTCGGCCTCGATCTTCTCCTGCGTGGCTTCGGCGTCCGCCTTCGCCTTCGCGTCGGCGTCGGCCTGCGCCTTTGCTTCGGCCTTGGCCTTGGCGTCGATCCTCGCCTTTTCGGCAACGGCAGCGGCGGCGTCGGCAGCGGCCCTTTCCTTGGCCTCGACCTCCATCTTGGCGCGGGCAGGCGCTTCCTTGTTTTCGACCACGCAGTCGACGTAGGCGTCGTCGATGTCGTGCTGCGACAGGTTGCGGCCCCGGCAGACCGGGTCAAGCGGATCGCTAGGAATCACGGACCACCGTTGAGTTAGTGGGAAATAGGCCTCGATCCATGCGCGCTGGCCGTTCGGGGCCGAATCATCGGTGGTCTGGCAACGTCGGGAGTGCGTATTGACGCCCTCCGTCTTTTCGAAGCACCAGATGCGCTGCGCCTCGCCATCGTACTGGATGAAGAGGTCCCGTCCTGTGTTGTCAGGACGCATCGCAGACGCGACAGTCTGGCAACGCCCATCGTTCGAGCAGGAATGGGTGACACGAAAATCGGCGCGACCCTTAGCTGACTCGAAGTTCGAGTCCAAGATGTCGGCGAACTTCGGGGTATCCGTGGCGTGAGCTTTGCCAATCGGCGCGGCGACAATGAGGGCGGCGAGCGAGGCCCATACGGTAAACATCTTCTTCATGGTCGTTCTCCAATGTCAGGAAGGCGGAACGCCCTTCGGCGCCCGCTAATTTCGACATTGGTAGTAGAGGAGCTGCGTCGGGCGCTCCTGCCAGCGCGCGCCAATTCGCTGCTAATTCATGCCAATCGCCGGGTCAGCGCCTGCTGGGCGCGTTCGCTGCGGCGGAGCTTGAGCTGAACGTTGGTAGAACCGCGCCCCCGCCATTTGCGACGGGGCAGTGTCGCGCGGCCGAGAGGCTGCGGCCAAGGGCGGTTTTGCCTTGTCTCAGCCGCCTTGGAACGCGCGAGCCGATTGTGCGGATAGCGATCTTGCAGCGACGGCGTTAGAGCCGCGGAGGGACGCCGGTGATAGTCGACCGAGGCTGGCAAGGCTGACGGCGCGTGGCGGCGGACCCGAAGATCAGCTGGCCGTGGACTGTGTCGATTGTGAAGCTGCCGGATTGCCGCTTTCGACCACGGCGATACCGAAGAGACTGGTCCCGCGCGTGGCGAGGTTGACAATGTAGGCGATCGCTTCCTCTTTGGTGGCGAAAGACACGGCCGCGCCGCGCCGTTCGCCGGTCAAGTTGGCTTGGACCCCGGCGTGGCTCATCTTCGATTTCCTTTTGGTTGACTGACGACCATCGTCAGGAGCGCGTCTCACAGTCCGACGCGGACGCGGCGATATGAATTGCCCGATAATGTAACGGCGTCGTCATCGCCATACCTGCTATTGCGTGCCAAATATCTGTTTTTTGCAGCCATCTGAATGAGGTCGCCAAGGTGGCTGAGGGTCTAGCGGGGAGACAGCGGCGGACGGGCGGCGGCGTCAACTAAGATCGCAGGGCGCGACTAAATTCGCTCGATAGGCGTGGTCATGTGCGCGCGGGCGAAAGGATGCTGGTCGCCGGTCTTCCGGAGAGCTTCGAGAGTGTGGCCGACCATCGCGGCGTGCTTCTCGGCGAACGTAGCGCCCTTGGCGGCAGTGTCGGCGATCTTCGTCTCGAACGCGATGCGGGCCGCGACGACCGCCAGCGCCTTAAGCGTGGTATCCGTCTCGACGTAGGAAAGGGACGGGTGTTCGTCATCCCTTTGTGCGGCGATTATGGCTTCGGTGATCGCAACGGTGATCTTGTCGGCTCGCGGGTCGTAGCGGGTATTCATGGCAAGTCCCGATGTCATACAGCGGCCAGCCTTTCGACGCCCGCAATGTTGGTCAGGCCGTAGCCGAGCCGAGCTAGTCGCTCTTGTTTGGGCGCGCCAATTTGCTGCTAATTCGTGCCATTCGGGCAATCAGGCCCGCTCAGCGCGGTCGTTGGATAGCGGGGATAGCGCAGAGTTTGTGGCACAGCCGCCCGCGCTTTGGTCAAAGAAGGGTCCAGTGAGTCGGGCCGACAACTGATGAATGTTTAGGAGACGAGCAATCGAATGATCCCGAACTACTCAGCCGAAGAGGAAGCTACTGCCTTTCATGAGGCCGGTCACGCCATTGTCGGTGCAGTTCGCGACCGACCGCCCCTTTGGGTCACCGTCATCGCGGCGGATGGCGCTTTCGGCAAACTGAGTTTCCCGAAGACTGGCTGGACGACTACAAGCGTGTCCAAAACCACGCGCCTGAAAAACGCTGCTACATCGAAACCCGCATTTGACCGTGGTGGCCGGGACGATAGCGCACGACTTGCACTGTCCTGATCGCGCTCACGACGCAGACGAATGCGACGACAGGCGAGCTTGCGCGTTCGTCGCAGAGAGCGCCGGTTGGGCGAGCGATGACCGCAATGGCTATTTTCTGCTGCTTCAAGAGAGGGCCCGCGATCTTCTTCAAACCAACTGGCCGTGGGTGGAAGCCGTTGCGCGTGCGCTCATCGAACATAAAACCCTGCAGAGGGAGGAGGTCATGGAGTTGCGCCCTCGCTCGCGACCAGCCGGAGGATGACCTCTGAATAGCTCTCCTCCGGCTCGCGCATAGCCCTGAGACGGACGAGGACAGCCGCATTGAGTCCTGAACCTCCCGGCTTTTCTTTCGCCATCGTTGGGCGCCATGCTCGCTCAGTTCATCGTCGGCTCGAGCGAGGTGCAGGGAGGCGCTTCATGAGGAGGCGGAGGGCCGTCACGATCGCCACGCTGTTCGTCGTTGTCGCGGCGCCGTCGCTCGCACAGAACTCGGAGTCGGCGCCAGCCGCTGCCGCGCCCATGAAGTCCAAGCCCAGGACGCCGGGAGGCGGCACAGTCACGGTGAAGGTGACGAACTGGCGTGAGGCCGATCTCGTCGAGCTGCAGGTGGTCGGGAGCGGCTCGGTTAACTGGAAGAAAGTGTTAGGCGCGCTGAAAGCCGGCCAATGGACGTGGGCTAAAGTACCGCAGGGCAAGAATTGTCACGTGGATCTGCGCGGGAAATACGCCGACGGTAGATCGGCGGATGTGTCCAATATCGATATCTGCGCGGAGAAGACAGTCGACCTGGTCAACTGACGCGCCGGAAGCAGCTCAAGCCAGATCTGGCGCTCGCCTTTGGCGTCAGGTTCAGGCTCGAAGCTGACGGAGCCGAGCGGGAACGTTGCGGCTATCGTCTCGAAGACGGCTTGGGAAATGGCGATGCGGATCACGGGTCAGGAGGCGCGGCCGAATCGGGGCGTCGTAAGAGCTTGGGGCGTGTGCCGCCCGCTCCTCTCCCGAGGGGTTGGGCACAGGGAACGGGCGGCAAGGACGCGCGGCTGGCTTGCTGCACAGTCTCCCCCGCGCCCCTGCGTCGCGCTGCGGTAACTCCCACACGCAATTTGCGACGACGCGCTGTCGGATATGCGCTGGACCAGCACCGGCGCCTTCTCTTTAAGGCCAATCTTATGCGCCTTAGGGCCTTTTTAGCGGCGCCGGGACATCGAGCCCGCGAAGCAACATGCGCATCGCCATCGTGCTGAGCAGCCCCATCGGCCGACTGGGCCTGATCCCGCGCGCTCTTTGGCCTGACCCCGCGCGTGCTCGCGTGATCGAACGGCGCGGATCGACGTGAATGACATGGCCGGTGTCGACGTCGACCGCTCACTGCGGAGCGGGACAAAACGCAGATTGAGCAAGGAGCTGACCCCAGTCTGAGGTTCAAGAACCACACTTGATTGCATTGCGGGCTCTCAAACCTTTGTTAAGGTGACGGCGCAAGACCTGGAAGCCTTCATGGTTGACCAGTCACAGGGCCGGACCTTCATTTCGTATTCGCGCCGGGACGGCGCTGAATACGCCGCTTGGCTGCGAAATTGGCTTCAAGAGCGCAACCTCTCGGTCTGGCAGGACCTAGTGACCCTCGAAGGCGGGCGCGACTGGTGGAGCCAGATCGAGGATGCGCTGAGGTCCCCACAACTCCAACATTTCATCCTCGTTGTGACGCTGGCCGCGCTCGCGAGTCCGGTCGTCCGGCGGGAAATCCGGTTGGCACGGCAAGAGGGAAAGACTGTTTGCCCGGTGAAGGGACCGGGGCTCAAGGATCTAGACGGGCTGCCTCGTTGGATCGGCCAAGTCTACGACCTCGACCTCATCGAGCACCAGACGACGCTGATCCGGGTGGTTCAGGACGTGGGCCGACAGAAGCGCGTGCCGATGATGGCGCCGGAGCCGCCGGAGGATTTCGTTGCGCGGCCCAGGGAATTCGATGCGCTGAAAAAGCGCCTCCTCGACGCCAAGGGCGACGCGGTCGCCGCGATCACAGCGGCGCTCCGCGGCGCCGGCGGCTACGGCAAGACGACGCTCGCAAAGGCACTCACCCACGACCCCGAAATTCAGGACGCCTATTTCGATGGCATCCTCTGGGTGGAACTCGGCGAGAAGTCGGAGCGCCTTCTGTCCATCCTCATCGACCAGATCGAGGTGGTGACAGGCGAGCGGCCAGGTCTGGAGACAGTTAACGCCGCCGCCGGAAAGCTCGGCGAGGCGCTCGGCGACCGCCGTATCCTGATGATTGTCGACGACGCTTGGCGCGAGCAGGACCTGCTGCCCTTCCTGCAGGGTGGGCCGAACTGCGTCCGTCTCGTCACGACGCGGATCGACAGCATCCTGCCGCAGAAGGCACTCCGTCAGCCCCTCGACGCCATGCAGGCCGGTGAAGCGCTCAGCCTGCTCTCGGCCGGCTTGCCGGCCGATCAGGTTGCGCTCGAGCGCGCGACGCTCGTCGAGCTCGCCGCGCGTCTCGGTGAATGGGCGCAGCTCTTGAAAATCGTCAACGGCTTCTTGCGCGACCGCGTCGTGAAGGCAAACGAGTCGCTGGCCGTTGCGGTTGCAGGCGCGAACCGGCGTCTCGGCGCTAGGGGCCTCGTCGCCTTCGATCCGCGCGACGAGGCTGACCGCACCAGGGCGGTCGCCCGAACGATCGCCGTCAGTCTGGAGCTCCTAGCTGAGACGGATCGTGCGCGCTTCGGCGAAATCGGGGTCTTCCCGGAGGACGCCGAGATTCCCGTCGGGGTCGCTGCGCTCTTATGGGCCGCGAACGGCGGGCTCGAGGAATTTGAAACCGAAGATCTGCTCGGCCGTCTCTACGATCTCTCGCTCCTCCTCGACCTCGATCTCGGACAGCGCTCCTTCCGGTTGCATGACACGGTCCGGCACTTCCTCCGGGATCGCGCCGGGAAGGAGGGTCTTGTCGCGCATCACAAGCAGCTCGTGGCGGCGCTCGACGGCGTCCCGAGCGAAGAGACCGACGCGCGGACTCGCAGCTACTATTACCTCCATCTTCCGCATCATCTTGCCGAGGCGAAAGAGCGCGACCGGCTGGACACGTTGCTGCTCGATCCCGGCTGGCTCAAGGCGAAGCTGGAGGCGACAGCCAATCCTCAGGCGCTGGTCGCCGACTATCATCGCTATGGGGTCGGCGAGGCACAAAGTCTCATCGGCAGGACATTGCTCCTGGTCGGCGGCATTTGTGCGCGCGATTTGCGTCAACTGCTGCCGCAGCTCATAGGACGCCTAGTGGGCTTTGAGGCTATTGGCGCGTCAGGCTTTCTCGAAAATGCCCGTCGGCTTGTCCCGCGTCCAGGTATTGTTCCCTCTAAGCCCGCGCTTACTCAGCCCGGTGCCGAGGCCGCGCGGCTCGAAGGACACACCGGAGGCGTGAACGCTCTTTGCGTCTTATCAGATGGGCGGCTCGCCTCGGGCTCTGACGACGGCACCATTCGGCTGTGGGACGTCCCAACCGGTGCCGCGACCGCGTCCCTCAAGGGGCATCACGGCAAGGTTAGTAGCCTTTGCCTTCTGCCGGACGGGCGGCTGGCCTCGGGCTCTGATGACGGCACCATTCAACTGTGGGACGTCGCAACCGCTGACGAGACGGTACACCTCCATGGACACACCGGCAGCGTTAACGCTCTTTGTCCGCTTGCGGACGGGCGGCTGGCCTCGGGCTCTGATGACGGCACCATTCAGCTGTGGGACGTCGCAACCGCTGACGAGACGGCACACCTCCATGGACACACCGGCAGCGTTAACGCTCTTTGTCCGCTTGCGGACGGCCGGCTCGCTTCTGGATCTGACGACGAAACGATTCGACTGTGGGATGTCGCGACGCGCGCGGAGACTGCGCGCCTCTATGGGCACATGCCTCGGGTCGACACTAACGGGCACATGCCTCGGCTAAAAGCTTTCTGTCTGCTGCCGGACGGGTGCCTGGCCTCGGCCTCTGATGACGGCACTATTGGGCTGTGGGACATCGCAACCGGCGCTGCGACCGCATACTTTTGGTGGCACGAGCCGGTCCGCGCTCTTTGCCTGCTCAATGATGGGCGCCTCGCCTATGGCTCTTACGGCGGGGCGATTTGTTCGTGGGAGTTCGCGACCGGCGGCGAGTGGCGGGTGACGCGCAGATCGGCTCGAGCGCCGACAAGAGCGACATCCGCGCGCCTCGAGGGGCATACCGGAGTTGTGAACGCACTCTGCCTGCTGCCAGACGGGAAGCTCGCTTCTGGCTCCATCGATGGGACGATTCGACTCTGGGATGCCTCAGTTGGCGCGGTGGCTACGCGACTCGCGCGGCACATCCACTCTGTCAGCGCTCTTTGCCTGCTCAATGACGGGCGGCTGGCCTCGGCCTCTGAGGGAGACACCACCTGGCTATGGGACGTCGCGACTGGCACCAAGACCACGCGCGTCGTGGGGCATGCGCGCTCTGTGAGCGCTCTTTGCCTACTCAAGGACGGACGCCTGGCGTTGGGTACGTACGACAACACGATCCGGCTGTGGGACGTCGCGACCGGCGGCATGACCGCGCGCATTCTGAGGCACGCGGACCCTGTCATCGCTCTTTGCCAGCTCAAGGACGGGCGGCTCGCCTCGTGCTCTTACAAGACGATCCGGCTGTGGGACGTCGCGACCGGCGCCGAGACGGCGCGCCTCGAAGGACACACGGGAGTCGTGAATGCTCTTTGCATGCCATCAGACGGGCGGCTCGCCTCGGGCTCTGACGACGGCACTATTCGGCTGTGGGACGTTGCGACTGGGGCCGAAGCGGCGTGCCTCAAAGGGCATTACCACCGGGTCAGCGCGCTTTGCCCGCTTGCGGATGGGCGGCTCGCTTCTGGATCTGCCGACGAAACGATTCGACTGTGGGATATCGCGTCCCTTGCCGAAACCGCGCGCCTCAATGGGCATACCCGTCGGATCAGTGCTCTCTGTCTGCTGCCAGACGGGCGGCTGGCCTCGGGCTCGGACGACCAGACGATCCGGCTGTGGAACGTCGCAACCGGCTTCGAAATCGCCCGCCTCGAACTGGACGCCCCCGTCACCGCGCTTGTCGCCGTCGCGCCCAACCGCATCGTCGGTGGCGACAGCGCGGGCAGCTTGCATTGGTTGGGGGTCCTGGACTGACACGCGCTCTGTCGAAACGCAGGTCGGCAAACGCTACGGTCAATGACCGCTATTTGCGCACTGCGGCCGTAGGCCGGCAATCGGACGAAAGCCCGATGGACATCACGGGCTGTCACTATCCGCCCATTGCTCCCGATCGGGTCCGACGAGAGCATCAGCTTTCCGACTTTTTTCGGCGTCTCGGCGGACGCCGCCAGCGGCCCTTGGTCGCGAGAGGCGACGGAGCGCACATTCCT